>Ga0299912_10004787_pt1 | contig 11081 bp, 11 predicted proteins | sample RVTome_2_FD_207667 | JGI IMG/M metagenome (GOLD analysis project Ga0299912, IMG submission 207667) | Soil microbial communities from uranium-contaminated site in the Upper Colorado River Basin, Wyoming, United States - RVT95D214 (version 2) ... | reverse complement strand
AAGGCCGTCGGGGCGCCAAACTGGCTCGGCCAAACCCAGGCCGGCCTGGTCAAGGGCGATTTCTTCGTCAACGTCGTCGGCCTCGGGACAACGGAGGAAGACCTGGAACAATGGGCGGCCTGGATCGAGCGCCGGATTGCCGGGCCGGCCGCAGACTCAAAATTCGTGCCTCTCGGCTGGCTGCCCGCCGAAGGTTTGATCCCGGGCACAGAGCGATATATCAAGGGCGAGCTCGCCGCCCGGGAGGAGACAGATTTTTTCGGCCGCGATTTCTGGGGATTCGCCGGCAAGACGGAGGCTGCCTCGGCCAAATACGGCGCCCCGGGAATCAAGCTCATCGTCCTCGATTTTAAATTCGATCCCAAGGGATTAGCCGGCCGAGTCAAACCCCTCTTTGAAGAATATCTGAAAGACGTTTCGCTCGAGGATGAAATCCTCATCGGCAAAAACTCTGCCGGATATTATTTCCTGTTCCGGCTCGAAGGTCGAAAGGGCTATCTGGTCCAGGGCCGGACCGGTCTTCGAGAGGCGGCCGATATTCTTCGCCGCGCCTTAAAAGCCAATTCAAAAGGAGGATGACACCAACAAAAGAAGCGCATGACTCGTCGACGCCGCCCTGAAGGTCTCCAAGGGCCTGGGTCTTTTTGCCACCGAATGGGGCGGAAGCAAAGTGGATCAGTGCATCACCAGCGTTTTCATCGTGGACAAGAAGGGCATCCTCCAGTTCAAATACATCGGCCAGAACACCACGGACAGGCCTGAATATGATTTCCTGTTCCAGACATTGGACCGGATGAACATCGGCAACTAGTCCGCGGGCAAGATCGGGGATCGAACTTGCTCATTCCGCGAATTCTATTTTTGAATGCCGAGATCCTTTCCGTCACCACTTTTTTGATTTGCAAAATGAGCGGGTGTGAACCCGACAAAAAGCCGGCTGTTCAGCAAAAGGGGGTGATAATTTTTTTGTGAGGGAACTCTCCCCAGCCGGCCCAAGAGAGTCTGCGAGGATTATAGCATACTCAACTCGATTTTTTCTATCACAGATTCCACTGTGATGGCCGCGATATCCCCAGCGCTCAGGACATCGATTCGTCCAAACGGCTTCCAGGCGACTTCTATGTCTTTACGGAACAGGGCCAGGCCGGGCGTCCCGCAAGCCGCAGCCAGATGGGTTACACCCGAATCATTTCCGATATAGACGGCCGCCTCTTCGAGCAGTCCGGCAAGCTCTATGAGCGGCGGCCGGTGTAGCCATGACCATCCGGAAGGAAGCCCCGAATCCCGGATCGTCCGCTCCATTCTTGCTTCGGCTTCGCCCGTGACGAGGAATCCCTTGATCCCCTTCTGATGAAGGAGCCCGATGAGGGCCAGGAAATTCTCAAGAGGCCAGCATTTATTTTCATTCCCGCTTCCCGGATGGATAACGGCGGACTTTTTCTTCAGAGCCGGCGTTTCCGGCTTCCGTGGCAGGCTTTGATCCCGGCCTTTTGTTTTTAATGAAGGAAGCCGGTGACAATCTTCGAATTTATCGTCCGCCTGAGACCGGCCGTCGATCAGGGCCGACGTATGATCGAAAAAGTAGCGGCTCACGGGAATCCCTGATTGCGGCTCGTAAACGATAAACCGGCCGCGAGAGGCGGTCCGATCAAAAATCTTCCGTTCGAACGGTCGAGGCGTTTCCTTTTGAAACCATCCCAGGATGAAATTAAAATCGGCCAGCCATTTCTTGAAATCCTCCGGCGTGTCCGGCCCGTCATCAAAAAGGGGCAGCCATCGACTATCTTCTAAAGGAAAAACCGCGTCGACAACACCTGTCTTTTCGAGCAACCGCCCGTATTCCGTGCGGCAGACGAGGCTGAGAGAACTCTCCGGATACCTTCTTTTGACAAGCTGAACCGACGGCAGAGCGACAAGCAGGTCGCCCAATCCGCCGAGGCGAAACAGCAATATCGATTTCATACGGGGGTCAAACCTCAACATTCAACATTTTAAATCTGGAGGGCGGCAATATCGAGAGATTCTTTTTTGGAGAGATTTCAAGCTTGAATCTTGAGTTGTTGAATGTTGAGGTTTGACCCCTAATAAAGGGGCCGGCCGTTTTCAGCAGGCCATGTCCCGCTTTTTATCGATATGGTGCTTGATGGTTTTCCCCTTGGCCAGGTAGATCACATCCTCGCCGATATTCGTGGCGTGGTCGGCGATTCGCTCCAGATGACGTCCGACCAGGATCAGCTCGACCGCCCGCTGGATCGATAACGGATCCTGCATCATATAGGTCAGGAGCTCCCGGAAAATCTGGTCGTTCAAAGAATCGACTTCGTCGTCCCTCCGGCAGACGCTGCGGGCCAGCTCTTCATCCCTGTTTATAAAGGCATCGAGGGCGTCCTTGACCATGCTCTGGGCCAGCTTGGCCATGCGCGGGATATCGATGAGGGGCTTGAGAAGCGGCGACTTGAGCAGCTCCAGAGTTCGTTCGGCAATATTGACGGCCAGGTCGCCCATTCGTTCGAGTTCGCTCCCGATCTTCATGGCCGAAGTAATGAACCGCAAATCGCCGGCCATGGGCTGGCGCAGGGCGAGCAAACGGAGGCAGGTTTCATCGATCTCCACATCCAGCAGGTTCACCCTCTCCTCCCGTTTCAGGACCTCCCGGGCTAATTCTTCTTTCTGGGCCTTGAGTCCCTCGATCGACAAGGCGATAGACTCCTCAACAATGGCCGCCATCCGCAGTAATTTTTCCTTGAGATTTTTGAGCTCTTCGTCAAACAGCCTTTCCATCTCGGCCTCCGTTCCTTTTTCCCATTATTGTGAAGGAATTCATCGTTTTTGACAAGCCTTCACATTTTCTTTTATAATTTTGTCTAAATTTTTCCCCCATACCAATTTTCAGCCAAAGCCGATAAGATAGAGAGAAATATATGAAGAAGCTATGTCCGGCGGTCTTGGTCATGTGGCTTTCCCAGCCTTTTTTCCTCTGTCCGGCGTCGGTTGACCCTCCCGGCCAAAGAAACGCCTCCATCCAGATCAAGGGCTCGGACACCATGGTCAACCTCGGCCAGGCCTGGGCGGAAGAGTTCAATGCGATCCACCCGAAGGTGAACGTCGCCGTCACGGGCGGCGGCTCGGGGACGGGCATCGCCGCTCTGATCAACGGCACCTGCGACGTCGCCGAGTCGTCCCGGGCGGTCGAAGAAAAAGAAATCAAGCAGGCCGAGGCCAAGGGCATCCGGTTCAACCAGGAGATCGTCGCCCTGGACGGCATCGCTGTGGTCGTCCATCCCAGCAATCCCATCAAGAACCTGACGATGGACCAGCTGCGGGAGATCTTCATGGGCAATATCAAGAATTGGAAGATCCTCGGCGGGCCCGACTGGCCGATCGTCCTTCTTTCCCGGGAGGTCAACTCCGGGACCCACATCTTTTTCAAGGAACATGTCCTGCGCCGCGGCAAGAAGAAAGCCCAGGAAGAGTTCTCTCCCGCGGCCCTGATGATGCCGTCGTCCTATGCCATCGCCGAGGAAGTCGCCAACAATGAGAACACGATCGGCTATTATGGGATGGGCTATATCAGCCCGCGGCAGAAAGTCATCGCCGTCGCCAAAGACGCTCAATCCCCGTTCGTCGAGCCGACGCTTCCGGCCGTCCGCACCTATGCCTATCCCATTTCCCGGCCGCTGTATCTTTACACCAACGGCACGCCGAAAGGGGTCGTCAAAGAATTCATCGACTTTGCCTATTCCAAGGAGGGACAGGAGATCGTCAAGAAAACCGATTTTGTCCCGATAAGATAATGGCCAAGCTGCGCAAATTCAAGGAAGCGATCATCGAAAAGATCATTTTCCTGAGCGGCATCGCCTCGATCGTTTTCGTCGCGCTAATTTTTATCTTTCTGCTTCGAGAAGGCATTTCGGTCCTCAAGAGCACCTCGCTGGGCGCTTTCCTCGGCGGGAAATTCTGGTATCCCATTTCCGATCCTCCGAAGCTCGGCATCCTCCCGCTCATCCTGGGCTCGCTCCTGGTCACGCTGGGAGCGATCGCGATGGCCGTCCCCTTGGGCATTGCCGCCGCCTTCTACATCGCGGAAGTGGCTCCGTCCCGTCTCCGGAATATCCTCAAATCGTTCGTCGAGATCCTGTCCGCCATCCCGTCGGTCGTCCTGGGATTCCTCGGCATCACCATCCTCGTTCCCTTCCTGAAACGCTTCCTTGACCTGCCGACGGGCCTGACCGCCTTTGCCGGATCGATCATGCTGGCCTTCATGGCCATGCCGACGATCATCAGCATCTCCGAGGACGCCATCAACGCCGTTCCGCGGGAGTACAAGGAGGGAGCCATCGCCCTGGGTGCGACCCACTGGCAGACGCTCCACCGGGTCATTATCCACGGCGCCCTGCCGGGCATCATCGCGGCGGCCATGCTCGGCATCGGCCGGGTCTTCGGCGAGACGATGGCCGTGATGATGGTCACGGGCAACGCCGGCGTCATTCCCCATAGCCTCTTCGAGCCCGTCCGCACCCTGACGGCGACCATCGCCGCCGAAATGGGCGAGGCGGCCAAGGGAAGCCCTCACTATCACGCCCTCTTCGCCATCGGCATCGTCCTCTTCGTCATCTCCTTCCTGATCAACCTGACCGCGGACCTCTTCCTGAACAGGAGCCGAAAACGGTGAAAAACGAGATCGTCAAGGAAAAAATCGGGTTCGGCGTGCTGCTCCTGGCAACGCTCCTGGTCGTCATTCCCGTCCTGCTGATCATCTGGCTCATTCTCAGCAAGGGCTGGAGCGCCCTGTCCTGGGAGTTTCTCTTCAGCATGCCGCGCGACGGCATGCGCGCCGGCGGCATTTTTCCGGCCATCATCGGGACGTTTTATCTTGTGATCGCCTCCATTGCCTTCTCCCTTCCCATCGGCGTACTGGCCGCGATCTATCTCAGCGAATATTCCAGGGACAACCTGCTGACCCGGATCATCAACCTGGCCATCATCAACCTGGCCGGCGTCTCCTCGGTCGTGTTCGGGCTGTTCGGGCTAAGTCTGTTTGTCATTTTTCTAAAGTTCGGCGTTTCGATCATATCCGGCGCGCTCACGCTGGGCATCATGACCCTGCCCGTGATCATCACGACCACCCGGGAAGCCCTCCGCGCCGTTCCGAAATCCTACCGCGAAGTGAGCTTTTCGCTCGGGGCATCGCGCTGGCAGACCATCCGGCATTCGGTGCTGCCCTTCGCCCTTCCCGGCATCCTCACGGGCGCTATCTTAAGCATCGGCCGGGTGGCCGGGGAGACCGCGCCGATCCTGTTCACGGTCGCCGCCTTCTATCTGCCAAGACTTCCCCATTCCCTGTCCGACCAGGTCATGGCCCTTCCTTACCATCTCTATATCGTCACCACCCAAATTCCCTACATCCCGGAGAACTTCCGGTTCGGAACGGCCCTCGTCCTGATCGGCCTGGTCCTGATCATGAACATCACGGCCGTCATCATCCGCTCAAAATACCGGAAAAGGAAATAGGCAGGCAGGCCTGGAGACTAGATACGCCCAATAATAGTGATGTGACATGACGGACCAACACGAAACCAGGAATTCTTCGGCCGGACAAGCGCGCCAGCCTGATCCCAAAATCAAGGTCCGGGAATTGACCATCCACTATGGCAGGGTTCGGGCTCTGAACGGGCTCTCCCTTGACATCCAGGAAAACGAGATCTTGAGCGTGATCGGGCCGGCCAACTCCGGTAAGACGTCGTTCCTGCGAAGCCTGAACCGGCTGAACGATTTTGAGCCGAACATCCGGATGAGCGGTTCGATCCTCCTGGATGGCAGAGACATCTACAAAGACCTCGAAGCGGAAGGCCTGCGGAAACGCGTGGGAATGATCTTCGCCCTTCCCATTCCTTTGCCCCGGTCGATCCACGACAATATCACCTACGGCCCGCGGCTCTCCGGGGCCCACGATAAAAACGCTCTGGACCAACTCGTCGAGGAAAGCCTGAAGGCGGCTTATCTTTGGGATGAAGTCAAGGATAGGTTGCGAAGCTCGGCCCTGAAACTTTCCGGCGGTCAGCAGCAGCGCCTCTGCATCGCCAGAACGCTCGCCCTCAAGCCGGAGGTCATTCTCTTCGACGAACCCTGCTCCGGACTCGACCCGATCTCGACGGCCAAGGTCGAGGATTCCATGATGGAACTCAAGAAAAATCACACGATCGTCCTGGTCACCAACAACACCAAGCAGGCCGCTCGCGTCGGGACGCGGACGGCCTTTTTCCTGATGGGAGATCTCGTCGAGATCGGCCCAACCGAAAAGATCTTTACGTCCCCTGATGACTCGAGGACCAACGACTATATTATTGGGAGATTCGGATAATGGGCCGGGATCAAAGAAAACGATGAAAAAGATCGAGATCGAAGGCCTGAATTTATTTTACGGCGACTTCCAGGCGCTCCTGGACATCCGGATGTCCGTCCGGGAGAAGGCCATCACCGCCCTCATCGGCTCCTCGGGCTGCGGGAAGTCCACGCTCCTCCGCTGTCTCAACCGGATGAATGACCTGATCGAGGATGTCCGAATCGAAGGATCGGTGAAAATCGACGGCAAGGATATCTACAAAATCAAGAGCGGGCTGACCCAACTTCGAAAAAAAGTCGGGATGGTTTTTCAGCGGCCCAATCCGTTTCCTATCAGCATTCGGGAGAACGTCGCCTTCGGACCCCGAGTCCACCACATGGCCAAAGGCAGCGAGTTGGACGGCCTCGTCGAAGAGAGCCTTAAAGCCGTCCATCTCTGGGACGAACTCAAGGACAAGCTCGATAAGAGCGCCTTGAATCTTTCTCTCGAACAGAAACAGCGGCTGTGCATCGCCCGGCTGGCCGCCGTCAAATCTGAGGTTTTGCTCATGGACGAGCCGTGTTCGGCACTAGACCCCGTGGCGACGCTGAAGATCGAAGAGTTGATGCAGCTTCTCAAAAACGATTACACCATCGTCATCGTCACCCACAATATGCAGCAGGCCGCTCGCGTTTCGGACGAGACGGGTTTCATGCTGCTCGGCGAGCTCGTCGAATTCGGAATAACGCCGGATATCTTCACCAAGCCCGGAGACAAACGGACGGAAGACTACATCACCGGCCGTTTCGGATGAACAAAGAGGGACGGGGTGCATCGTCGCTCTAAAAATCCACAGTTTGGGATGTCTCGAGCCATTGACATGGTTTTGTCAGGGTGATATTTTTTCACAATGTCGACGGATCTGAAACGATGACATGGCGCCCTTAAAACGCAGGCTCGGAAAAAGCTCTTTTCTTTTATTGATAATCCTCAGCCTGGCCTTTTTCCTGCGATTTTCGCATCTGGGAAGCCGGCCTCTGTATCAGGACGAGCCTCATAACACCGTCGAGCTGGCGGCGGGACCGCTCTCGTATATCGTCTCGACGAACTCCGGCAGCATCCTGTATCCTCTTCTCCTCCATTTTATCCTGCCCTTGGGAAACACAGAATTCATGGCCCGTCTGCCGGCCGCCCTGTTCGGCTTTCTGAGCGTGTGGCTGATCTATCTCATCGGAAAAACCCTATTCGGCAAAAAAGAGGCCGTCCTGGCCGCTCTTTTATCCGCCATATCGGGCCATTTCATCTATTTTTCTCAACAGGCCCGGGGATACAGCGGGTTGTTGTTCTTCGCCCTCTGCTCCTTCTATTTCTTCTTGAGCGCGCTTAAAAAGAACAAGAGGATGGAATGGGGATTCTACGCACTCTTTACGATCGTCGCCGTTTACATGAGCTTTTTCGCCCTCGTCATCATTCCCGTCCAAATATTTTTTCTCGTTTTTTTGCTGGCGGGGCAGAGGATCCTGGGTAAGAGGATTGAACAATTCGCTTTGTCTAAAAAGATATTTCTCAATTTTTCTCTGAGCCTCGTCGCCGTCCTGGCCGTCGTTTTTCTCCTCTACCTGCCGGCCAGGAACACCTCGCGCTACGTGAATCTGTCCTATATGCTGCGGCTGAGCGTGGAGGGTTTGTTCAAGGGCGACTGGACCTTTCCTCCCTTTTCTTTTATCGCCGATACTTTCAAGAGGCTGCTCGATTACGATGTTTATCCGAGCCTTGTTTTCATCAAGCTGGGATTGGCTTTTTTGGGCGTTCTCGCGGCCTTGAGAGATAAGCGAAGGGAGTTGGCCTTCCTTCTCGCCTGGATCATCCTTCCGTTTGCGCTTTTTATCCTGTCCAAACCGCCCATCATCTATCTCCCCGCCGACAACAAGCTCATTTTCACTCTTCCCGTCGTTTTTCTCTTGCTGGCCAAGGGAGTGACGGGTTTGAGCTCCGTTCTCGGCCGGGGGCTGTCTAAAGCCTTCCGGGCGAAAAACGAAGCCCGGCTCGGCACGGCCGTCCTTGCGATTTTCGTCGTTTTGGTCCTGGTCGGAGAAAATGTACATGTCCGAAACGGCATTTTGATGAGAAAGCTAACGTCTTTGGACCGCAGCCGGGAGATTTCGACGGCCCTTAAAGGCCAGGTCCAAACCGAAGAGATGGTCTTTGCGGACAGCCCGGCGGCCCAGTTGAATTTTTTATTCACCAAGCCGCTCGTCTATCCGGACGGCAGCAAAAAGGGCGTCATGGTTTTTGAACGCTTCCACGATGTTTCCCAGGCAACCCTTTCGGGACCGACCGGTTTATGGGCTATCTTAAATAACTCCGGCCTCGACGAGGCGACGATCCAAAAATGGAAAACCCTTTCCCCGGGGATCCAGGTTGAAAGCTTTGCCCAAGGCCGACTCCTCCATCTGTACGGCCAGGATAGGGCTCTTTGGGAAAAACTCGACTTCGCCATCAAACTCCTTCTCGAACTGCCCGCGCAGGAAGAAAATGAAACGGCCTATCGTCTTTTTCTGGCCAAGATTCTCCTTCTGGCCGGGAAAAGTCAGGAGGCTGTCAGCCAGCTTGAGGCCGTCGGCGGAACAACGGCCGAAGCTTTTCCTCTCCTTCCGGCTAAAAAGGAACAACAGGTTTTCCAGAAGACCCTTTGCGAAACCATCGTGACCATGCTCCTCGATAACGCCGACCTGGCCGGGCTCGAAGGAAAGGGCGACGAAGCGTTGTATCTTCAGATGAAAGCCGAGGATCTCAGCCGTCAAACCGCCGAATTACGGTCCCGCGTGTATTTTTCTCTGGCCGAATCCTATCTGCAGATAGGGAGGAAAGAGGAAGCCTTAAGAAAATATCAGCAGGCCCTGACCGTTTGCCGGACTCAAAAGGACGAAGACCTCCTGATTAAAAAGATCGAAGGCCTCTCGTCCCTTCCCTTCGGCTATATCGTCTGGCGCCAAGAAGGTTTTTGGCGCGTGCGCTGGTGGAGCGACCAAAGAAGAACATTTTCCGGAGAGATCATCAGCCCTTCCCTCTCGAAAAAAATGAAAAAGCTGCGCTGGACGAAGGACGACTTCGCTTCGTTTTCCGGCAACAAGCTCGTTTTCAGAGGGGTTTCGGACAAAGGCCGGATCAAGGGCTTCGATCTGCGAGCCCGGACCGGCTCGAGCCCCACCTTCCTTCTTTCGATCGACGGCTCCAAAAACGTGGCCGAGAAAATCCTCATCCCCGTCGTAGGAGGGCATCCCATCAGCGTGCCCTTTTCTTTCGATTGACGAGCGGCGGTCTTTGCAGGCGTCCTTTGGACACAGCCATTGAGCATGGATATGTGAAATTGGTTTTTATGTCCCCCGATTACTTGTTATTTATCAAATCTTATGTCGAGCTATAAACTTCGATCATGCCCTCTGGATAAGATTGTAGAATAAAGAAATATATTTTGTCATCGATTTTCCTTATTTCAAAGTTATGGAACGAACAATTATAATCCGTCCTTGCCCAATAAAAGGATACTAATTTCCCATTAGGATCATATTCGCTGATCTCTATCCTGGGATAATCGTGCAAGACAAAAAAGTGGTCTCCTAAAACCTTAATCGAATTAAAAACGCCAAAAAATCCTACGCGCTCTTTATTTTGAATTCTTTTTTGATTTTCGATGTTATATTTTGCGCGTTCTTTATAAAGCTTATTCTCAGGATGAAATTCGTTCAGTAAATTCCCTTGCTGATCGTATTCCCTGACAATATCAAGATATCGAAAAGCAACATATAATTTTCCGTCTTTGCTCCGCGCTATCTCGGCCATATTGTATATCGAGCCACTATATTTAAATTCTATAGGCTTGCCAAAGCCTCTTATCAGATCCCCCTTCCGATTGATCACTTCGATGAGATTATTCCCCTCCGGCCAATTTACCGGGATCGTATAAATTTCTCCATTGTCCCCACTCGTCCATGAATGAAAACCCTTAAGCATCTTTATGGAAGAAAGAAAAGTTCCTTCGACATCCAAGAGTTGAAACCTCATGTTTCCCGTCTCTCCAACGATTAAAACGTCATCCTTATCGATATGGAGAAATATTGGTATCGATAAATCCCCGGGACCCTGTCCCCGCCGGCCTAAATATTTAATAAAAGATCCTTTATAATCGAACTTGGCGATCCTGTTCGCGCGTTCATCCGTGACATAAACGTTGTTTTTCGAATCCATCGCCAAACAACGTGGACCATTTAAAAAAACGCCTTTTTCCGCTTCGGATTCTTTAGGAAAAGACCCCTTGAGGTTGAGTTCTATGGCGCCATCGGGAACGGGATATTTTTTTAACATGTCCTGGTAAGTTTGACGTGCTTTTTCGTCTTTTTGATCTGATATTTTAGAAGGCAGGACCGAACTTGTTGATAATAAAACAAAGCCCAGGAAAGCCGTATAGACTGTTCTTTTTATTTTTTTATCCCTCATTTTCTACTCTCCTCTTCCTGATATCTTTTCCAAGTAGTCACTTAATTGACCATAGCAACCGCAGGATTCAAAGGATTTGCTTTTTTGGTCTGCACGAATTTCCCCTTATTAAGCTCGGTATCGAGGCCACCCTTTACGAAAAAAATCATAATCCTACCGCGGTTCGGTGTCAACAAAACAAGAATTCCTAAATTCGCCGATAGGGACAGCTCATTAACCAAAAGTGCTTGGTTTTCCATTGAATCAACATAAAGGGTCCTAG
>Ga0299912_10004786_pt1 | contig 11082 bp, 8 predicted proteins | sample RVTome_2_FD_207667 | JGI IMG/M metagenome (GOLD analysis project Ga0299912, IMG submission 207667) | Soil microbial communities from uranium-contaminated site in the Upper Colorado River Basin, Wyoming, United States - RVT95D214 (version 2) ... | reverse complement strand
TTCTGTCGGCCTGAGTTATCTCAAAGCCAATGATAAAAAGAAAGCGCTCGGTTATCTTGAAAGGTCTCTCAAGTTGGATCCGAATCAATCCCAAATCAGGGAAATCGCAGAAAAACTGAAAAGGGATATCGGTGACATGTAAAGTCAGAGAAGTAGCACAGACTTCAAATCTTTAAATCTGCGGCCGATTTTCTTACCATCGTGTCCTATTTTAAAAAAAACACGCGAAATAATTGCTTGACAATGAATCTCATGTTTAATTACAATATGTGATATATATTATAAAATTAATCATATTAATTGACTATTAGGGGGTGACAGATCATGAGATTATCAACCAAAGGAGAATATGCATGTAGGGCTCTTTTAGAGTTTTCATTACGGTATGGAAAGAATCCAGTGAGAACTAGAGTGAAGGATATCGCCAGTGCTCAAGACATACCTGAGCGTTTTTTGGAACAGATTCTCCTCAACCTTAAAAGAGCGGGCTTTGTAAGGAGTAAAAAAGGGCCAACCGGTGGCTATTATTTGGCCATGCATCCTTCAAAGATAAGGGTAGCCGATGTCATTCGAACAATGGATGGCCCCCTCGCGCCTATTGACTGCGTCAGCGCCACAGCTCATGAGGTTTGTTCGAGAGAAAGTTTTTGTGGATTGAGGTGGCTCTGGAAAAAGGTAAGAGATCAAGTAGCTGAAATCTTGGAAAACACGACTTTTGAGGATCTAGCTGTGAGGACGATAGAATCAAAAGAAAATCGACAGAGCCTAGGATCATAGAATAATAAATCCCTCCACTTCGATCTAGAATTGCCTTCCTGAACAATCCGGGGGTCTATCTCTAGGTCGAGTCCAAGAATATTCCTTCTCGTTTGGATTGACTTTATAAGTTTTATATGATAATTACAATCAAGTAATGATATTTTAAGGATATTCTATGACTGCCAGGGAAAGGGGCGATTAATTCATCCTAATAAAAAAAGGAATAGAGAAAATAACTATTCAATTTCTAAAAGGTGAAAAGGCGCTCTCTTTCTTTGTGATGATTGAGAATCACCGGGGGAAATTAAATTATGAAGGAGGGTAGAATGAAGAAACAACTAAGATTTTTTTTGGGGGGAATATGTTTAATTCTGTGGTTTCTTCCTTCGGATGCCGGTTTTAATGAATCCATGTTCTGGCACAAAACGACACTCGAGGGGGATCCTGTCTATGCCTCCAATATCGTGCCGTATTATCCAGAGGGAATACTCTATGCCGATACGGTGGCCAGGAATGCCGGTTATCCTAATCCCCTTGATCTGGATTTGGTCATTCGTCTTATTCCAGACGGTTCTGTGCCCCCATCTGCTCAATTGAACGAGTCTCTTTGGGCCGTGGTGGAATCTATTAACGGTGAAATCCCTCTAAATAACTTAAACAGCATTTCGATTACCTGTGTTGAAGTCTTTCATGGGAAGATTTTCGCAGGCATAAAGGCCTCCGATATTTATTATAACAGCGACGGGACCACGGGAACAGATGACACCTACCGGAGAAGGATGTATGTCAGCGAGTCGGTGAGCGCCGGGGAAGGCGTTTCTCGCTCATTCAATGCGGCGAGTCTCGCCGGAGCCGCGATCACCGTAGAGGGAGTGATCGCCGGTACGCCGCATGCCTCGGGAAATCCTCTGCCGAAGCCGACCAGGATTAGACTCCAGGTGCGTTCGGCAGCCGCGGAGGCGGGATTGGCCGGAGCCGCGTTTGTGGGACCTGACGGAACAGCGAACACCTATTTTGAGCTTCCTGAAGACGCGGCCCAGACGACCTATAACGTCGCTTTTCCTGCGGGGCATAGCTGGTGTCAGTACAAGGTGTATTTGAGCACGATTGACGGCCGCGTGACTCCGGTTTTGCAGAAGGTGGAGCTGACCACAAGCGGTGGGACGGTGGCGAGTGATGATGACTGGAGCGGAGGGCAATTGACGAATGTCAATAATCTTTTCACCCGACACAGTCCTGGTGAAATTGTGCTGGCCAACCGGAAGCTAGCGGATGGGAAGACCTCGATGGTGATGGTCATCCAGCCCCCGTGCGTCCAACCTCCAAACTGGTGCTACTACTTGATAAAAGGAGGGCAGACAGGAGGAAGGGCTTTCAAATTCGATCAATGGCCTTATATGGCCCTTGGCGAAATGGAACCTTACAAAGGAAATCTCTACTTGCTCGTGGGGCCCACGATGAGCTTCCACACCGGCTGTCAGGCAGGCGACCTGGTGTGCTATAACTACGGAAGCGGCCTCTTCACGATCGAAGGCCATATGTACCAGGGAGGAGACCCGAATAATCCCTCGGTGAAGACTTTCTGGGGAGAAGGGGGAGGGAGGTTCAGGATTCTGGGGGATATCCTGGTGATGCCGCAGGGGGACGCGAAGATAGGGTCATGGGATGGTCTGGAATTTGGAGCGGGGGAGAGCTGGGAGTGGTATCTTTATACCTCCGGCAATGGCCAGTGGAACGTCGGACGCACCCCCTCTGCCGTTGCCAACGGGGGTCCGACACACATTTGGGACATAGCCTATTTTCAGGGATACCAGTTCATTCATACGAATATGGGCGTGATCTACCGTCCTCTTCCCGCCACGGCATTAGGGCATTTTGACACAAGCACATGGCATTTTTTGGGCAATGGAATACCTCCGGGTGCTACCAATTGTTTGTCTGTGGGGGCTTTTGCTGTCCACAACAATCATCTCTTCACGGGATATGTCGTTGATACATTTGGCATCTATAAAGCTAAGGTTTTTGATGAGAACCTCAATATAAGCTGGGAAAGAGACATCCCTACGTGGGGCGGATTTCTCGGAGGCTTGAGAGGATATTTTGAGTATAGAGGAAGGCTGTTTTTAAGCTACATGAAGACGCTGTCGTACATGGACCAAACCCTTCATCCTCCATTGAACTTCACGGGTCAGCAGTACTTGAACCGCTCTCTTTCCCAGGCGCAATACATCAATATTCTCCACTGGCAGGAAAATCCGGCTAACGTGTTTGTCTCGAAATACAGGGTGTACAAGGTGGAGGGGCAAAAGCGGACTTTAGCCTACGAAGTGAGTCGGAATATGCTGCACGAGGATTATACCTATGAATTATGGCAGTGGGGAGTCAAGGGAGGAACGGATCACACGTATGCGGTCGTGGCGGTGGATGAAGATACGGAAGGCGAGCCGGCCTACGCGGTCGTGAAGAGCGTCTCTGCCAAGAAGGGTGCTCGGGAGGCGGGTGTTTCTACGGGTAAAAAGAGATAGCGAGAGTTAAAAAGGAGGTCGAATGAAAAATACGGCGAAGGGTCGTACGAATCTGTTTATTTATCCTGTTATATTTTTTTCTTTTATTTTTATGGCCTTTATCTATTTTGGCAGTGCTCAACAGGAAGAGATCAAGCCTCAATTGAATGCCGGAAGGAATTCGTCCGGTAAGCCTCCTCATTATGACGTCTCGGTCATAGACCCTGCCTATGAAAAGGGCAAAGGGCCGGTTGTCTTATTCGACCAAGGGCATCACAATCTTCATTCGATCACAGGCCTACAGAGCTATAGAGCGTTTGCCGATATCATTCAAAATGACGGCTATGTCGTTAAAGTCAACGAGTCGAAGTTTATCGATGAAAACTTAAAAGGCCACGATATCCTCGTTGTTGTCAATGCGCTGGAAGCAAGAAATGTCGACCGGAAAACATGGGAAAAGCCGCCTCATCACCCCGCTTTCGCTCCCGAAGAGGTAAAGGCCGTCCACGAATGGGTAAAAAAAGGGGGGAATTTATTCCTCATTGCTGACCACCAACCTTTTGGGCAGGCTGCCTATGAAATGGCCGAGGCATTCGGGATCATCCTCAGCACAGGGCAAGCTGTTGACCCGAAAGATAAAGACCTCTATACCAGAGAGAACGGCAAGCTCCTCGACCATCCTGTCACGAGAGGGAGGAAGGAGAGCGAAAAGGTGGCTAAAGTCCAGACAGTGGTCGGGGAATCATTTCAAGCGCCGGAAGGGAGCGGCTTTCTGAAGTTCAGCGAGAGCGCTTATGATGTTGATCCCGCAACAAAGAAACAGAGGCCTATTCCCGGCCACTTCCAGGGTGCGGCCTTCGCCTACGGCAAGGGCCGAGTCGCGGTTCTCGGAGAAGCGGCAATGCTGTCCGTAAACTATATGGCCGTCAAAACAAAGGATGGCGTGTTCTTCCCCCCGACTCCTCCTGAGCGCGTGGGCGGGCCGATGAATCCAAAGCAGGCGGATAATAGGAAGCTTCTCCTCAATATCATGCATTACCTATCAGGCCTTCTCGAGCCTGGAGTCAATGTCCGTTGAAGGTTCAAAATCGAATAAGTCATGGGCTAAATCGAATAACGAAAAAAGAATAAGGTCCCTTTGTTATATTTTTAGCGCGATCCCCATCTCTAAGAAGCCGGAAATAATCCCGGCTAAATTAAGTAAGGAAGTTATCCCATGAGAAAACTATTGATAACTATAACAGTCTTGACTGTCCTCTTATTTATGGATAGTTGGATTTTCTGTGGAGTCCAACCAGGCCAGACAAGGCTTACCCATGGTCCGATTCTGTCAACGAGCAGTGATTGTTCCCAGATGTATGTCTTTTGCCGGGTTGTGAATGGGAATGAAAACGGTGAAAATGCCGGATCGTTCAGGATTGCCTATCGTGAAATGAACCGAGAGAAATGGCAGTACACCGAGATATACGATACAAAAACAGAGAATGATTTTACGGCGATTGCCAGATTCCGGGTAGAATCCAAAAGAAAATATCAATACCAAATCGTAAGTCCAGACAAGAAAAATCTACTTTCAGGGCAGTTTGCCTTCATCTCGTTGCCGAAAAAAGAAGGAGAATTTGTCTTTTATCACGTCACAGACTCGCATGGACAGAACAATGAGTGGCCGGTGAATCTCCTCGCACATTACAGGGAAGGTTATAGGGATTTGCCGGCGGCCGTATTATACACAGGAGATATTTTTGAAATAGGCGCGAAAGATTTTGAGGCGGATTTCTTGGGTTCTCTTCGGAAGAAATATAAGACACTCTACAGCGCTCCGGCTATTGCGGAGCTATTCTCCCAAGTCCCGCTCTTTCACATGTGGGATGACTGGGATTTTGCGGGTGATAATTCCTGTAATGGATATTCCGCTTCAAGGGGATTTATGAAATTTGATAGGTCGATTCCCTTAAAGGCCAGAAGAGAGTACGTTCCCAATCCGGCTTCCTTTGAGTCTCATGAGACGGCTGCCTTTTTTGTCACGATCGCCAATAATCTAATTGTCGTTGCCGACTCGAGAAGCAAAAAAGCCCCTCTTGCCCGTCAAGAAGAAGGCCGTTGTCAAAATTTGCTCGACGGAAGCCAGAGCAAAGATGAAGCTCCCTGTTGGGGGAGAGCCCAGTTGGAAGACATCAAGCAAGTATTTATTTCCCATAAGAATAAAACCTATAAAAACTTCCTGGTCTCAACTCAATCCTTTGTCGATAACCTCAGGCCGCCTGCTTTTCCTTGCGACGGCCGGTTGATGGGAGAACGAGACTCATTCGGCGTTTTCCACAAGGATGAGAGGAATGACCTTCTCCGATTTATCCAGACTGAAGGAATTGAGATGATTGTTCTTTCAGGCGATGACCACAAGCCGAAAATCACTTACCGTGATTTCTGGCATGAACCCTATCCTGTAAAGAAAGAGCCTGTGATAGCGAAAGATATTACCGTCGGTCTTTTTGAGTTTAAGGCTGGGAACGGGGGGAGCACGACAAGAATATTCGACTCCGCCGAGTTTCCTCCTTATTGGTGGGCAGGATGTGCCGACGAGTACACGGAGAAGAAGCCCGTGCGGGGGTATGGAAACCTGGTGAGAAAGGATGTCGGGTTTTGTTTTCATATCATCAATGAGGGACAGAGAAAACAGTGCCGAGTCCAGGCTGTTCTCCTGGAAGATGAGGCTGGACTGTGCAAAGTGGGAGGGGCCGAAGGCACCGGCTTGAGGAAAGCACCGTGCGTTGTGTATGAAGATGATTTCAGCAGGGCAAAAAGATAGAACCGCAGGAACGATAAACTAAGTCCATCGAGGGAACGCCGGAGGTTGAGAAGCGGCCTTGCCTTAAGGAGAGGGCAAGCGGTTTTAATTGTTGAATACAATCTCCTTAATCTTTAGGCTTTTTGCTTTAAAGTCAATGATGAAGATCGACTCTATCCTGGCAGCACCCGTTGATTTATCCGTCACTTCAACTTCGACTATCCCGAACGAGTCATACTTACACCTGACCTTCTCTCCGGATGTCGTTTCAACTTCCGCGGTCCCCGTCCATACCTTCGCTGGAGGCCCTCCTTCACGGTCAAGCTTTACAATGTTAAAGTCCACGATCTTAAAGCTCTTCAATTGAGATAAAGGAACGAGTTTTAATTCATCTGCAAACCTTACCGGAATAGCTTCCTTGGTCGGCGGTTTTTCCCTAATAAAGGCGCTAAAATGGATAATATTGGAGAACTCCAGAGTAGTCCCATCAGCAAAATGGATAACGCCGCTTATCTTATCGGTGCTACTCAGCGCATTCAAATTGAGGAGAAGAAAAGCGATCGCAAGTCCAGAGAATGAAAATATTTTTTTCATTTTTAACCTCCATGAAATCGATTCAGTTTAAATAAATTCCAGACAGCGGTGTCGATGAAAACTAAGCCCTAAAATGCATTTTTACTTGACTCCAGCCGAATAAAGTGATAATTATAATCATATATTGATATTTATTCAATAAAAATTTCATTCGTGAAATGAAGCTAACGGGCAATAAATGATAGAAAAATTCGTCGAGACCGATCGTGCTGAGATGAGAAAAATAGCAAAAAGATCGCCTATTCTCCATTTTTATTTTTTTCAAATAGCCCGAAGAACAGATGAAGCTTCATAAAGGAGGCAGGAAACAGTGATAAGGAAATCGAGGTTTTTTTACATCTATTTTCTGTCCATTTCTCTTTGCATCCTATGTCTGGGCAGCTCTCGTTCCCAGCAGACGGAGAAATCTGTCTTTGATGCTTCTGTAGAAAATCCTTCGTACGACAAGGGCAAGGGACCAATGGTCGTGTATGATGAGGGACATTATAACCACCAGAAGAGCTCGACCAGGTATAAAGGGCTGGTGGATATCCTTAGGAATGACGGCTATGTTGTCACAGTCAACAAGTCAAGGTTTACTAGCGCTGCCTTAGAAGGCTATGACATCATCGTCATATCCAATGCCTTGGATGAGAGAAATTCGCCATGGGAGGAGCGCGGAGGGAAACCTCCCTTTTATTCCGCTTTTACCCCTGAAGAGGTTGAGGTTGTCCATCAGTGGGTCAAAAAAGGAGGGGGATTGCTGCTTGTTGCGGACCATTTTCCATTTGGAGACGGAGCGTTTGATTTGGCTCAGAGGTTCGGCGTTATTATGGACAAAGGCTTAACCAAGGAAACAGAACAAAACAATATTTTTACAAGAGAAAACGGAAAACTGCTTGACCATCCTGTCACAATCGGAAGGAATGAAAAGGAACGGATTGAAAAAGTCGTGGCGTTCACAGGGCAATCTCTGGAAGTACCTCCGGGGAGCGGCTTCATGAAGCTCGGCGGGAGTGCCATTAATGTGAATTCTTTTTTTAAAGAGGAGAAGTCGGTTGCCGGTCATTATCTTGGCAGTGCCTTCAAATATGGTTCAGGGCGAGTTGTGGTTTTGGGGGAGGCGGGTATGTTATGTTCAAACGCGAGTGCTCCGGAATATCCGCAGGAAAAGAAAGAAATCGGGGGAATTCGAGTTGTCTCCACACACTATTGGGGGATGGACCCAAAAAAAAATGATAATAAAAAATTGCTGATTAACATCATCCACTACTTATCAAAGCTTCTCTAATCTTAGGTCGAGCCTACGTAATGAGAAAAGAGCCATAAAAATAAGAATTCCAGATTTTTCAAGGTTGTTACCTGGCGGAATCGTCGCCGCTGTGCTTATTTTTTTTGCCGGGCTTTTTCCGTTGGCGCAATGCAAATCCTCAAAATTGAGCCATCTATCGCTTCAACCCTCCGGACGACAGGAACTTGATGATCCCGCCGAGCTGGAGGCCTTCCTGGATGGAGTCATGTCTGCCCAGCTCGAAATCTCTCACATTCTTGGAGCGGCGGTCTCGGTTGTCAAGGACGGAAAACTCTTCCTGGCCAAAGGCTACGGCTACGCCGATGCCGCAAAAACAAAGCCGGTCGATCCATCCAAAACTCTCTTCCGCATTGCCTCCATCTCGAAATTATTCACTTGCACAGCGGTTATGCAACTTGCCGAGCAAGGCCAAGTCGACCTAAACACGGACGTTAATTCTTATCTTGAAGATATTAAAATTCCAGAAACTTACCCGGAACCCATCACGCTTGCTCATCTTATGACCCACACCGCAGGTTTTAAAACAGAACTCAAGATAGCCGGGCCAAGCGCCAAAGAACTGGTGCCGCTTCGTGAGTTCTTGGTCGGCACGATGCCTCCCCGGACCATGCCTCCGGGCAGGGTCGGAGCCTATTCCAATGCTGCGATATCTCTGGCCGGCTACGCTGTGGCCCGGATTTCCGGCATGAGCTGGGAAGATTATGTGGAAGAGAAAATCCTGAAGCCTCTCGAGATGTTCCAGACGACGACCCGTCAGCCTCTCCCGGTGCATTTGGCGCCTGACTTATCTGCGGGATGTGTGTATTCCAATGGCAAGTTCGAGGCCGGAGAGTTTGAATATCAATCACACACGCCGGCCGCTTCGATGAGTGCCACGGCTGCGGACATGGCCCATTTCATGATGGCTCATCTTCAAGGCGGACGCTTTAAAAATAACCGCATTCTTAAAGAGGCCACGGTTCAAGACATGCACCGTTGCCACTTCGACCCCGGCTCAAAAAACAACGCCATGGCTTACGGCTTCTTTGTCATGGACCAAAACAACCTGCCTATCATCGGCCACACAGGCGTCACGCGAACATTTCACTCCTTGCTTGTCTTACTCCCTGAGCACGGCGTGGGCTTATTTGTTTCCGTCAATGCCGCCAGTGCCGGCATGGCCAACCAAGTGCTGCTGAAGCTGTTTCTGGATCGTTTTTTCGTCTCTTCTTAAACAAACGTTTGTCTAAAATCAAGATAGGTCTCCCGTTAGATCAGGCGGCATTCCAAAACGGAGGAACCAAGGGCAGACGATGCTAATTATTGAAAATATTAAATATACCGCCATCGGAGATGGTTTGGAACGTCCCTTTAAACGCTTAAGCCGAAAGCGAATACCAAAATCTCGGCTCTCTTCCATCCCATTGAAATTAATAGAATAAGCGGTAATCATTTATTGATAACTATCGAAAACGCTTTAATACCAGCTATTTACTGACTAAAAAAAGTCGAGGAAAAAAAAGCAAAAAAGTTCAGAAAAAATATTTTAAAAAAGATATTGACAAATAGATGTATATTTTGATAAGAAATAGGCATATTTATAAGGAGGTAAACATGGTAACAAGAAAAAAGCTATTTGTCTTCATCACATTCATGGTCTTTTTGACTTCTCTGTCTCTCGCCAACGGCTTCTACTTAAGCAGCCTCGGCACAAAAGCTACCTCAATGGGAGGGGCATTTATCGGGCTGGCAAATGACTACAGTGCTATTTTCTGGAATCCTGCCGGTCTCTCTCTTTTTAAATCTCCAATACTCGGGCTCTACGGAGTAGATATTATTCCTAAAATGAAGTACTGGAACTATAAGTTGTGCGCGCCTTGTAGCGGAATCTGTCCTAAATGCACCCCGGAGCTCTGGGTTGACACTGCGACAAAGAACAAAAATTACTTCTCCGGATTAGTATCTTTCTATTATCCACTGAATGATAAGATCGTTGCTGGATTGGGCGTCTATGCTCCTTCCAGCCTGGGAGCTCAGTGGAACGGGGCCGACTTCCAGAAGATGTTCACAGCAGGCACTTCCTATCTTGGACCTTATAATTTGGAGAGCCAGATCCACATGGTTACAATTTCTCCTGCTATCGCCCTTAAGCTGAGCCAGGTGTTTTCATTAGGCGTTACTCTCAACTTTAATTATGCCTCGATGGATACGGAATCTTGGGGTGGAGTTCTATACGGGCCGACGGCCCCCGGAGCAGTCTTTACAAAAGCGTGGGACACGGGCCAATTCTCACAGCAGATAAACGGCTGGGGATTCGGTACGACTGTGGGAGTATTGGCCAGTCCGCTTAAATGGCTGAGCGTTGGCGGAACGATGCGCCTCTCTTCAACAATTAAATTCAAAGGCACCGCGACGATGCAAAACATAAACGCAATTCCTTTTAAAACCGTTGCCGATGTTCCCACGTCTTCAGATGTCGCCGTGAATTTCACTCCCCCCACTTGGGCTGGTCTTGGAATTGCTTTAAAGCCTTCAGAGAATTTGATTCTTACGGCTGATGTTCAATGGACAAACTGGAAAAAGCTTGATGTTCTGGGCTATACATACAATGACAAGTGGACCGCGGCTTTCGCAGAGGATCTGGCCATTTGCTCCGGTATAAAAGCAAACACGCATAGCTACCTGCCCCATGCGTTTTTGAATAGGAATGGACAATTCCGATGGGAAAATACTGTTCAATACAGAGGTGGAATTGAATACAAAACAGGAAAGATCGCTTGGCGAGCCGGCTATTACCATGATTCATCACCCGCTCCTGATCAAACTCTGAATGTTCTCCTCCCCAGCTTTGATCTTAGTTCCTTTACAATTGGCTTTGGAATCCCCTTAGGAAAATTCGAATTTGATTTTGGTCTTGAAATTCTCAAAGGAAAACAAAGGATAATACCATTCGGCATTAATGATCCGGCTTTCCCCGATGTCGTCCAGAACCCGGATGCTGAGGCGAATTATGATCCTGCTTATGCATCTGTCATGCCTGGTACCTACAGCATCTCTGTCATCGCTCCCACGGTTTCAATTGTTTACCGTTTCGGTCCAAAGAAATAATACGCCCACTCTTTAAAAATTTGGGGTACTTGAAAAAGAAGGGAGGTATCTCCCAAGCCTCT
>Ga0299912_10004785_pt1 | contig 11084 bp, 4 predicted proteins | sample RVTome_2_FD_207667 | JGI IMG/M metagenome (GOLD analysis project Ga0299912, IMG submission 207667) | Soil microbial communities from uranium-contaminated site in the Upper Colorado River Basin, Wyoming, United States - RVT95D214 (version 2) ... | reverse complement strand
CCCATTGAGCCACCGCATCATTTAAATTTCCACTCTTATAGTAGGCAAGACCGAGGTTATAATAAGCATCAATATATTGTGGATCGATAGTTAGAGCCCTTTTAAATGAGTCAACGGCCTGGCCTTGCATGCCTTTCCTTGAGTAGGCTATTCCAAGATTGACGTATGCCTCTTTATCTTTTGGGCTCAATCCCAGGAGTCTCTGATATCCTATAATCGCTTCCTCATCCACCCCCTTTTTCATATAGGCAAGATTGAGATTTTTCTGGGCATTAAGATAAGAAGGATTAATCTCCAATGCCTTCCTGAACTCCAAGATGGCCTCCTCAACCAAATTTTTTTTGTCATACTCAAACCCTAAGTTATTATGGGGTCTGGCCTTGTTGGGTGACTTCTTGACGCAATCCTTCCACAACTCCAACCGACTTCCCCAGACCTTGTTTCTCTCCATTGTTCCCCAAGAAAGGAGCAAGACCATTGGTAGAACTGCCAACCATCCCGATAATTTCCCCCCAAAAACAAAATCCCAAGCCCTCGACCCCGAAAACCTTCTCAGCCAACCATCCCAAACCCTCACCAACCCCCATATGAATAAAACGATCGGCCCTATCGACGGCAAATAAAGTCGATGCTCATAGACCATCTCAAGCGGAACCACCGAGGACTCAATCAATAAATTTCCAAAATACCAGAAGATCCAGAATGAAAGAAGACTATTCCTCCGAACCCTCCATACCCCAACCCCTAAGACAGAGAGAATCGCCAAAAGAGAAAAGAATGTGGTCACAGGATCAACCAAAGATCTGGAGACCGGAAAGTCATAATCCAGATTTAGACGAGAAGGATGGGGATAAAGAAGAAGGGTCACATAATAGAGGACCACCCGAAACTGGGTCAAGACCCGCTCCCCCATCGTAAAGTCCCGATAGAGGTACCCCTCCCGTATCACCTCCCAATACCGGCTCCCCAAAAGGATAGCTCCCAAGAGCCCCAGACCCCCAATGATCCCCAGAATTACCCCAAATCTTTTCCTAAGGACCCTCCATTCCAAACCCTGAAAGAAAAGGACCTCATAGAGGAGAATGAAAAGGGGAAGCATCAGGGCATTCTCCTTCGTAAAGATCGCCAGAAACCCACTCCCCACCATCCCTCCATACCAAACTATTCCTGTCCTCCCAGGACTCAACCTCCCCTTCACGTAGCAGATCAACGAAAGGAGATAAAACATCGCGGCCATGGAGGACATCCGCTGAACAATATAGGTTACAGCTTGAGTCTGGACCGGGTGCGATACAAAGATCAGGGCGCTGAAAAAGGCCACTCTCAGCCCCAAAGCCCCATAGCGCTCTCTCTGTGAGGGAAGATGAAAGGTCAGCCAAACAAACCAGAAAACCAAAATTCCGGTCACCCCATGAATCACAAGATTGACCAGATGATAACCCCAGACCTCAAAACCCCCAAAATAATAGTTCAAGGCAAAGGTAAAATAAGAAAATACGCGAATATTCTCTTTGAACATGGTCCGGATCAAACGATTGATCTCTGCGATCGATATCACCCTGAGTTGAATGTCTGGATTTTGAGTAATATTTTCCCCATCGTCAAATTGCCAGGGAACTTCGAACGTATTGGAATAACACCAAAATGCTACCCCTAAAACGATTCCGATCAAGACAAGATAAAATAAACATCGGGAGGGGTGCCCATCAAAGGTTTCTCTTTGAGAAGGGTCCTTTTTCTCTTTCAGCTGTCGGTTGGGGGTGCGTGGATGAGCCTTTTTCTTTCTTTCCAATTAAGTTATCTCCAGAGGGATTTGAAACTATAGATAGGGTTTCAGCCACTTTGTGAGTTGGGGATCGATCGAATGTCCTGATTCGCTTGCTTTTCTGTAGTGCTGCACTGCTTCTTTGAAATCCTTCTTATAATAGTAAGCAACGGCCAGATTGTTGTGGACGCGCGGATCATTTGGAAAGTTCTTCAGTATTCCCTTCCATTCCCAAATTCCTTCGTCAAGCTTTCCCTGTCTTACATAGATTGCTCCAAGGTTGAGCCGAGCATCAAGGTTATTGGGATCCAATTGCAATGCTTTTTTAACCTCATGAAGGGCTTCGCTGAGCATTCCTTTTTGGCCGTATGATTCTGCCAGGTTGACTCGAGCCTCGATATGATTAGGATCAAGAGTAAGAATCTCCTTGAACATCGAGATCGCATTGTCAAGCATTCCCTTATGTCTATAGATAACGCCCAGATTGTTGCGTGCTACAGTATCTTTGGGTTCCAGAGCCAATGTCGCCTCAGCCTCTTTAAAAGCCTCTTCCAACATCCCCTGCTGAAGATAGAGTGCAGAGAGTTGGGCATGTCCCGTAGCATGCCTGTTGTTAATGAGCAGTGCTTTTTTTGTTTCTGAAATGGCGTTTTCGATCATCCCTTTCCTTGCATAGGACTCGCCGATTCTCAGTAGTGCTTCGATATTTTGGGGGTCGAGAGAGAGGATTTTTCTATCCTGTGTAATTGCTTCATCATACATCCCATCTTTTATATAAACCGAGCTGAGGTTATTCAGAGCCTCGGCATCAAATGGGTCTATCTCCAGGACCTTTCTAAATGTCTTAATGGCTTCATCTAACATCCCCTTTTTGCTATAAACCATTGCAAGATTTTTGCAGGCATTGAGATTTTCAGGGTCTAATTCCAAAGTCCTCTGAGATTCAGAAGTCGCCTCATTCAATAGACCTTTCCGAACATAGGCTTCGCCAAGATTGGCTCGGGATTCCACATCCTTTGGGTTTAGTGTGAGTAACTTTTGAAAACCTTGAATTGCTTCATCGACTGATCCTTTTTTCATATAAGCGAAATTCAAATTGCGATAGGCCTCAATATAGTGAGGGTTAAGCTCTAAAGCCTTTCTAAACTCGGGGATTGCCTCACTGAACAGATCCATGTTCTTGTAGGCTACCCCTAAGTTATTATGGGGTCTGGCCTTGTTGGGTGACTTCTTGACGCAATCCTTCCACAACTCCAACCGACTTCCCCAGACCTTATTTCTCTCCATTGTTCCCCAAGAAAGGAGCAAGACCATTGGCAGAACTACCAACCATCCCGCTAATTTCCCCCCAAAAACAAAATTCCAAGCCCTCGACCCCGAAAACCTTCTCAGCCAACCATCCCAAACCCTCACCAACCCCCATACGAATAAAACGATCGGCCCTATCGACGGCAAATAAATCCGATGCTCATAGACCATCTCCAACGGAATCACCGAAGACTCGATCAATAGATTTCCAAAATACCAGAAAATCCAGAATGAAAGAAGACTATTCCTCCGAACCCTCCATGCCCCAACCCCTAAGACAAAGAGAATCGCCAAAAGAGAAAAGAATGTGGTCACAGGATCAACCAAAGATCTGGAGACCGGAAAGTCATAATCCAAATTCAGACGAGAAGGATGGGGATAAATCAGAAGCGTCAAATAATAGAAGACCACCCGAAACTGGGTTAAGACCCGCTCCCCCATCGTAAAGTCCCGATAGAGGTACCCCTCCCGTATCACCTCCCAATACCGGCCCCCCCAAAGGATAATCCCTACCAACCCCAGGATTCCAAGCACCCCTAAGATCATCCCCAGCCTTTTCCTCAAGACCTTCCACTCCAAACCCTGAAAGAAAAGGACCTCATAGAGGAGAATGAAAAGAGGAAGCATCAAGGCATTCTCCTTCGTAAAGATCGCCAGTAACCCGCTTCCCGCCATCCCCCCATACCAGTATATTCTTCTTATTGTGCCACTCAATCTTGCCTTCACATAGCAGATCAATGAAAAGAGATAGAACATCGCGGCCATGGAAGACATTCTCTGCACAATATAGGTTACTGCCTGGGTCTGGACGGGGTGTGATACAAAGATCAGGGCGCTGAAAAAGGCCACTCTCAGCCCCAAAGCCCCATAGCGCTCTCTCTGTGAGGGAAGATGAAAGGTCAGCCAAACAAACCAGAAAACCAAAATTCCGGTCACCCCATGAATCACAAGATTAACCAGATGATAACCCCAGACCTCAAAACCCCCAAAATAATAGTTCAAGGCAAAAGTGATGAATGCAAAAAATCGAATACTTTCTTTGTAACTGTGGGAAATGAGCTCTATCCACGGACCGAAGGAGAAGGTCAAAATCCTGATCTTGGGGTTCTGGAGAATATTGTGCCAGTCATCAAAATGCCATGGGACTGAGAAGCTATTCTGATAGCCAACAAAGGCAATCCCTTCGATTAAAAGTATCAGAATGATATAGTAGTACCAGGATTCCTTGAGGAAGGATGAAGCCGGTATTTGGTTAATCTTTTTCTTCTTGAGGTGAGATTTTATCATATTTTAATGAATTATCTTATTACCTTGCCTCTATCAGGACAGAAAAAAGATTCTGTACAAAGGACGTAAAAGTTTAGTGAAATTTTAAACAGGACTTACTCAGAAGTCAAATAGAATTAAGCGTGGGAAACTTTTGTGTTTGGAATTGAAAATTTGAAGTGCATTTGTAGATGATCAAAGGATGTAGCTACCCGGAACGCTATGTATAAAAACAATAAAAAAATACCTTGCCTGTAAGCAGGCAAGGTATTTTTTTTATCCTTCAGCATTCCATTAATAATAACATTTCCACCATATCTTAATGTTGCTCGCCTGTTTCGCTGTGATTTCGAGGGTCCAGTTCCCACTGTCAAGATAATCAGCAGGGTAATTCTCCCCCATCGGATATGTTTTCGCTATGGCATTAAGCGTTTCGTCGGCAAAAGATCCGTCTGCAAAATAGGTAATTCCTCCGTCTGGTGAAATTAATTTAATTGAAACGTCTCCAATACCATCCATCATGGCTGCTGTCATAACACGAAGCCTTTGGAGATTTTTGCTAGGATAGACCTCCCCCAGCGGCAGGGTGTATGTTTTTACCTGACCTTGGGCATAGGTATCGTATCCGAGTCCATAAAAATCGCCACTCCCTGGGGCAATATTAATCAGTTTAGGATTGTCAGACTGCCCACTTGTGAAGCTGGCGGTGACGCTTTTGTTACTATCCATGGTGATGGTGGCAGGATTGGTGCTTCCGGTCAGATCTCCATTCCAGCCTGCAAACGTAGCACCAGAATTTGGCGTTGCAGTAAGTATGACTTGCTCTCCTGAGCTATATGACGTCTTGTCCGGGTTCTTCCCAACGCTTCCCGCCCCCGAAACATAAACAGCCAACAAATAGGTTTGTTGTTGTATGACTGCAAAGCTGGCGGTCACGGTTTTGTTGCCATCCATTAAGATAGTAGTAGGATGCGAAGTTCCTAAAAGATCTCCGCTCCAACCAGTGAAGTAATATCCTGATGCTGGCACTGGGGTAAGTTGAACAGTTTGAGCAGGACTGATGGTGTATGTAGCTTGATCGGGGTTTTTTGTGACCGATCCGTTTGCTGCATTTATAGTTAGGGTGTATCCAGGAGGAACAATATTGATCATTACAACGAGCTGTGATTTGTTAGTGCCAGAGCTGCCTTCAAAAACTGCGAGATAAGAACCAACTGCAGCAGGTATGCTTCCTCCTATATTCCAACTAAATGTCCTTCCATCAGCACCACCAAATGATGCGACGCCTGGCTCGGGGTTAACAGGCATTGTAAAGGTGGTACCGGAAGTAAGGGAAAAGATCTTAAATGTAACGAGAAGGGATGTACCCGGGGTTGGCTGGGTTGCAGTAACAGTTGCTGGCTTTGTAGGGACAGAGTTAGTGTATGAACCCTGAGTATTATCAACCGTAATGTCAGGAACAAGGGATGCGAAAGTAAAGGGTCCGTCAAGATATATGACTAAGTTACCGTCCTGTCCCAATGAAAAGGTTTTTACATTTGCACCGCCAATTCTGTCTCCAGTCGTGTAACTTTCCAAGGTCAATTTCGTTTGGGCAGTTTGGGCCATTGAATAAATAGGTAAAGCCAGCGAAATTGCCAAGAACATGACGAGCCAAAGATTTATGTGCTTTTTCATGTATTACCTCCTTGTTTTTCCGCGTTTCGATGCGGTTAAATCTAGCAATTTAACTGCACGTTTTGTGCCAAAAATTCCAATCTTTGTCTTTATATACTATTCTAAAGGTTTTGTCAATAAGATTCTGAAAATATTATAATTTTTTAATTTTCTATGAGGAGATTCCCACCCTTGGAATAGAAGCTAACCCATTCTCAGGAAAGATTCAACCCTAAATATGAACCTTTTTTTCAAACTTCGAGGAATCTTTACCATCTAATAAAATACAATCCGTGCAGAGTTAAAAGGATAACTTTTCCAATCTTCACGAGGACTTCGGGATTCTCATGCTAAAAGCCAAATAATGTAAAAGAATCAAAATTGTTCATTGGTTTGAAAAAAGGTAAATTTCTAACCAGCCATTAAATTTGAATAACTTTTTAAAAGAAAGATCTGTTCTCGTGAAACTTGAAAAAGTCATTTTTATTTCAATAAGTTATTGAGTCATCACCCAGAAATTGTAGAATTGAATAACGACTGGCATAAAAAGTGCTAATAATAAAATTGTGAAAATATCTAAGTAAAAATATTTGAAACTTCCCCCTCACCCTTCCCCTCTCCCCAATAGGGAGAGGGAGGGGGTAGGGGAAAATGTTAAAGATAAACTCTCAAATTTTTATCAAAATATGCCAGAATACCCCCCAGCTCTGCTAAGGGGATGAATGGCCTACCCTCTCCCCTGGGGGGAGAGGGTTAGGGTGAGGGGGAAATGATCTAATCATCACCCCCACCTTAATTCCGCCCCCATCAAGGGGGAGGAAAGTTTTTTAGAGAATTAGATGCCCCGCAGCTCTGCTGCGGGGTACTTCACTTAAGAATCTAAAAAAGGGGGAAACTAATAATGTTAAGGACCCGACATCTTATATTATTGATCGTCTTTTCTGTTTTTCTACTGACCCCAATCGTCCAAGCGGAAGATGTTAATGAAGAGGCTTATCAGAATCGGTTTAGCCTCAAAGCAGGGACAGTATTGAATAACGAACAGAAAGGGGAATGGAGAGGTATAGGCGATTGTCTCATATTTCCCTACTACGATGCAAGACAACTGGATGGAAAGCAGCAATCAACCGTCATCAAAATCAAAAATATTGGCGAATACGGAATAGTTGCTAAACTTCGATTCAGGGAATGGTCTCGTGGAAGAGAGATATTCTCAAAAGATATATGGATTCCCTCAAGCAGTCTGTCGGATGATGTTGCATGGCAGGGAGCAATTGAAAGCAATGCAGATGGTACAAATGTCGTCATAACCAGTTTTAACGATGTCGCCTACCGAAATGACACTAATTATTTCTATCTCTCAGACACTTTATCTTCAGGCCTACCTTTTTCAACTCGAAACATCAGAAAAAATATTGGGGAGTCAACACTTTATGGCTTTATCGAGGTCATTGGAGAGGAGAAGACCTCTCCCGAATATACCAATGGGAAGGTACCTCGTGTCGCAAAGATCGAGCGGGATTGCCCAAATACATTACTGGGAAAAGTGTTCATCCAGAGATGGGATGATGGGATTTCAATGGCCTATGATGCTATGGCCATTGGAAACTTCAGCCGTGGACAGGGTTCATTATTTATATCGCCAGGGAACGCCTATCCACGTCTTGATACCTGTGAGGACTCCTTAGATCAATTAGAATTTCAACTTTCGAAGTCGGAAATCTATGCTCCCTATGCAGTGAATCCATCTAACGAAGAGAAGACCAGCCTGATCATCGCCTATCCTACAAAATTTTTCCACTACCAAAGTGGAAGTCGAATCAATCAGGTGAATAACCCCTTCGAGGCCATGGGAGAGAACGCGGGGGAGCGTATCGAGATTGCTCTTGCTGAGCAAGGGCAGAAATTTGTGGATTCAACGCTTACGTTACCGTATTCAGTGAATGTGATCGGTCTCTATAGGGATTACAGCGGGAAACCATTTGGAATCGATAATGTTCCCATGCAAACATACTCTTCTGAGTTGGGTGAGGCTACCTTAGCCTCTGACAACCTTTCGCAGAGGCTCCTGATTCCAGATTATGAATATTACAAAGAAGGAAGGTTCATGATGTATAGGGGGTTGCCTGCGGTGGGCCTGGTTTTACAGGAGTCGCGCGCTTCCGGTCAACTCAATGCAACTATCACCCCTGTTGAATATAGCACCCATTGGGTTGCCTCTGTTGTAGAGACGATTTCGACCCCAATGACCCCCAGCGGACCTATTTTCGGTATCACCGGAACAAGTTACACATTTACGGCAAGTGGAGCCTTATCCAGCTTTGGCCATCCCATTCAATACTTCTTCGACTGGGGAGACGGGACGAATTCAGATTGGCTTCCGGTGGGGACTACCATCGCCTCAAAGACCTGGACAACAGGAGGAATCTTTTACGTTAGCGTAAGGGCGAGGTGCTCTCTTTATACAGATATTGTTTCGAAATGGTCAGATGGACTGTTAGTGACGATCGAAGCCGTCTCACCCCCTACAGTATTGAGCGGACCTACGGGAGGAATACCTGACCAGAGTTATAGCTATACGGCGAGCGGGGCATATTCTAACGCGGGTCATTCTTTGGAATACCAATTTGACTGGAAAGGTGATGGCGCTACGGATCTATCCCCATGGGGTTCTGGCACCCAATCCAAGACCTGGGCCATAGGAGGTGTCTACACGGTTCGGGCGAGAGCCAGATGCGCTACTCACACTGAGACCATCTCAAACTGGTCGAATGGATTGATTGTAAGCATTGGGATGGAGACAATTTCTGTTCCAACTACACCCACTGGCCCCTCTTTTGGGGTCGTTAATAACTACAGTCAAACTGAATACCCATTCGATAAGAGTTATAGCTTCATCACAGGTGGATCTACTTCGAGTCTGGGCCATCCCATCCAATATCAGATCGACTGGGGAGACGGGACCAACTCTGGCTGGCTGCCTGTGGGTTCAGCCCTGACAATCAGTGCTTCCAAAATCTGGACCAAAGGAGGGGTGTTTACGGTTAAGGCGATGGCACGATGTGCCACCCATACAGATATTGTGTCAAAGGCGTCGAGTGGACTCGTAGTTACTGTAGAATCGGTATCTCCACCGAACATGCTGAGCGGACCTACGAATGGTTTACCCAATACCGAATACACATACTCAACCGGAGGTGCCTTCTCCAACCTTTCCGGACATCAGGTTCAATACATCTTTGATTGGGGGGATGGTACAAATTCAGGTTGGCTTCCAGTCGGGACAACAACGGCCACAAAGACAAGCGGCTGGCCTCCTGGGAATGCTACAAATAAAGGGGTTTACTCTGTTCAGGCAAGAGCCAGATGTGTCACAGAAACTCTTGCAGTTTCGGTCTGGACATGGCAGCTCAAGGTTGCGATTGAATGGATCTCCCCTCCCACAAAACCAGTTTCAGTAGGTCCTAATGATCCTGACAAGGGACAGCCTGGTCAGAGTTTTACCTTTTCAACTGGAAATGCCTTTTCCAGCATTGGCCATTCTGTCGAGTACCAATTTGATTGGAAAGGTGATGGTTTTACAGACCTATCTCCTTGGGGATCTGCCATCCAATCAAAGACCTTTGCAGCGGGAGGGACTTACTCTGTGAGGGCTCGGGCTCGATGTGTAACGGATACCTCTATTGTTTCAGACTGGTCATCTGCGCTCGATGTCAAAATTGAGCTAATAACCGTTACGACTCCAGCAGGACCAACCTCAGGATTCCCCTACACCCCATATACCTATACTGCCAATGGTAGCTCGAACATTGGGGATCCGGTCCAGGTTCGTTTCGTTTTCTCCGATGGAGGTGATTCAGGTTGGCTTCCGGTAGGTACAAACAGCATCTCAAAAACGTGGACCTCAAGTGGAACTTTTACAGTTACGGCAAAGGCGAGATGTGCTATACACACCAGCAACGAATCACCCTGGTCGTCTTCAGTTGTGGTTACAGTGAACAACCCTGCACCGACATTGACGAATATTTATCCAAACAGCGCCAGTCGGGGGGAGACGCTGGACGTGGTGTTGACCGGAACCAACTTCATCAGTGTCACTACGGTTAGCTTTGGATTAGACATCACAGTGAACTCGACTATGGTCTATAGCAGTACGAGCATCACGGCCAACATCACGATTGCGGCGACGGCGGCAACGGGGCCGCGGAGTGTGTCAGTGAGCAATAGCCCGCCGGGTGGGGGCACGGCTACATTGGCAAATGGCTTCACGGTGAATTGAAACAGAATCCTTGTATTACCGAAGGTGCAGTCTCAAAAATCGCAGGAATGGTGGAGTAATAATACAAACGCATTTAGTTCTGTTACGATCTTGTAGGGCGTGATCTCCGATCATGCCAATCATACGGTTGCGTTCGGGGGACACACCTTACAGTACCCGTAAAATTACTTATTGCGTCTGTATTACCTAGAAAATAAACCGACTACCCCCTCTCCCCTGGCGGGAGAGGGTGGGGGTGAGGGGGGAACATACCAGGTCCACCCCCACCTCAATCCTCCCCCATCAAGGGGGAGGATAATACTTGGTAACTTTCATCGTTCGTGGGTGACGAACCCGTCATGAAAAATTAGTTAGATTGGGGCGTTGGGTCACGCTCTCGTTGGCAATTAGACTCAGCCACTTCCTGTGACGACAAACTAGGTTAGTCTTCAATCAATGCCTTCGAAGGGAATCCGGTTTTTATGGATTCCCTTTTTTATAATTGAAGTTTCTTTGCTGAGAATTTCTGGTCTTACCTAAAATGAGTGATTGTGGTCACTATACATGACGACATAAGTCTTATACGATTTGTCATTCCGGGCTTGACCCGGAATCCAGTGTTTTTCTGGATTCCTACTTTCGCAGGAATGACGGCCTTTGCTGTGATTAATGTCGCTGTGTGTAGTCATACAAATATACCCCGACCTGCCCACTTCCTTTTTTTCTATCTCTCTCACGTGCTCAGTGCAACGGATGTATCTTGTTCCCTGACCAAGCTCCTCTTCAAGGCTTCATAAAGCCGATGTCTTGGAAACGATTTGTAACCTGGCC
>Ga0299912_10004784_pt1 | contig 11088 bp, 9 predicted proteins | sample RVTome_2_FD_207667 | JGI IMG/M metagenome (GOLD analysis project Ga0299912, IMG submission 207667) | Soil microbial communities from uranium-contaminated site in the Upper Colorado River Basin, Wyoming, United States - RVT95D214 (version 2) ... | reverse complement strand
GAAAACACAATTCTTTTTGTGGAGATCAACTCCGATAAAACTCTCTGGCATGGCCGCTCCTTTGTTTAATTTGCTCAAACCAATATAATATAATATTGGTCGGAGCGGCCTTTTCATAATATCACGGACTAGGTCCTACGACCTGACATAACGTGCATATCAGGTCACGGACTGCGTCCTACGACCTGACATAACGTGCTATATTGACTGCTATTAATTGCCGTTTACTAACTTGGGATATTTAATAGGGCGCAATTGAGGCGCTCTTTTCAGGACTTTCCCCGAAATTTTTGCACGATTTCGTAGAACATTAATAAACTCATAGGTTTAACTTTTTTTGAATCTGGAAAACATGATTTTTAAAAAACGGGGAATCTCCGCCGTTATTTTAGTCCCGACAACCGGTTCCGCAGGGTCGTAGCCCGAAGGGCGTGACCCGGCGGCATAAGAAGGTAAATCAGTGTCGGGTCACGGGCTTCACCCTACGACCCGACACAACTTGGATGGGAATAGTCTGAATAAGCTCAACTAACTTACCGAAATTTTCGGGGAAACTCATCCGCTCTTTTTTATTGATAAGTCATAGCGTTATCATATAGATTATTCAGCATGTTTACTTTTCCGACCAGCGGAGTCGAAACCTATTGGTGGCTGCCGGCAGTGGTGGCCTTTGTCATATCATTTTTCACCTCGATGGGCGGCCTGTCAGGGGCATTTCTTTTGATGCCTTTTCAGGTAAGCTTTTTAGGCTATAATTCTCCCGGCGCTTCGCCTACTAACTTGGTCTTTAACATAATCGCGATACCAGGCGGCGTTTATCAGTTTATTCGGGAAAAACGCATGGTCTGGCCTCTGGCGATAACGATTATAATCGGCACCACGCCCGGCCTTATAATCGGCGCTTATCTGCGCGTAACCTGGCTGGCTGATCCGAAAAATTTCAAATTGTTTGTCGGATTAGTGCTTCTGTATATCGTAATCAGACTGATAAATGATTTGTCAAATAGAAAACAGGCAATAAAACAAGCATCGTCGAATACGGGTAAATTCGAGGTGAAAGTTATCAACTTCAGCGTTAAATCAATCGATTATAATTTCGCCGGCAATTCTTATCACGCCTCTACGTTCTGGCTATTCATGTTAACTCTGGTTGTCGGCATAATCGGCGGCGCTTATGGCATAGGTGGAGGCGCGATAATCTCGCCATTTTTAGTGGCCGTGTTCGGCTTGCCGGTTTATACTGTCGCGGGAGCGGCTCTGCTGGGCACTTTTTTTACGTCGGTGGTCGGAGTTTTTATCTACAGTATGGTTATGCCATATCTAATGCCGGGCACTCAGACCGCCCCGCCTGACTGGCTTTTAGGGCTGTCTCTGGGAATCGGCGGTTTTGCCGGAATATATCTGGGGGCTGTGCTGCAAAGGTATTTGCCTTCAGGATTTATCAAACTAATTCTCATTATTTCTATTTCAATTGTGGTAGCGAATTATGTCGGAGGCTATTTTCTATAGCACCAGACAGATGAAAAAATAAAAACACATGTTCAGGCAGGTCGTAGGGAAACGTGACCTGCCTGTCATCATGCGTCAGGTCACACCCTTGCGGGCACGACCTGACGCAACATTTTACATCCGCGAACCGCCGAATTTTTAAGCAGAGTCTTGAAATAATGTCGCCTTTATAAGGTACTTCACATCAGATAAAGAGAATAAATCACAGTATAGCCGAGTACTAATCGCGGCTTATTATATCTAACACCAAAAACGACAAAAGCGGTCTTAGGTTCAGATGGGCGATCAGCATATCCAAATAAGTCTATTTCCGTCTGGAACTTATTGTGTTATTATCCATTAGAAATATCGTTTTAGCTGAATGTCCGGTTGACTAAATGACTGCGATATGCTAAAATTTACTCATTGAAGTGGAGGAACATTGGAAAATACACCGGAATTTTTACAGCATCGCTTGGATAAATTAAAAGCGCTCAGAGAAATGGGCATTAATCCCTTTCCTTATCGCTATGATAGAACACATAGCTCGGCTGAGATTATAAGCAACTATAATAAACTTGCTGACGCCCAAGCCAAAGTCAGTCTGGCGGGCCGGCTCATAAGTCTGCGCGGCCACGGTAAAACCCTGTTTGGCCATCTGATGGATAATGCCGGCAAAATTCAGATTTATGCACGCGCAGATGATATGGGTGATGGTTTTCAATTGTTTAAGAAATTAGATATCGGCGATTTCTTGGGCGTAGAGGGTACCCTTTTTACGACCAAAACCGGCGAAATTACGATTAGGGTCGAAAAGGCAACCTTGCTGGCCAAATCAATTCGACCGCTGCCGGAAAAATGGCATGGTCTTCAGGATAAGGAACTGCGTTACCGCCATCGCTATCTCGATTTGATAGCTAATTCCGAAATTAAAGAATTGTTTATCAAGCGGGCCAAGATCAACAAAGAAATCCGCGAATTTCTTGATCAGCGAGGTTTTCTCGAAGTTGAAACGCCGGTGTTACAACCAATTTATGGCGGGGCCGCGGCCAAGCCGTTCGTGACACATCATAATGCCCTCGATATTGATCTGTATTTGCGAATTGCCGATGAGCTTTATCTTAAACGCCTGATAATCGGCGGCTTCGAAAAAGTGTATGAGATGGCCAAGGATTTCCGCAACGAGGGCATGGATAAATATCATAATCCCGAATTCACCATGCTGGAATTTTATTGGGCTTATGCCGACTATAATGACCTGATGGAAATGCTCGAAGAGTTGTATCGCTACCTCGCTCAAAAAATTGTCGGCGCTTTGCAGGTTCCATTCGGGGACTTCATGATTGATTTCAGTAAGCCTTTCACCCGCCAACCGTATTTCCAGGGAATTAACGAAGTTTGCGGCCAGGATATCAGTGGATTAAGCGAGGAGGAACTGGCCAAATTAGCTGCCAAATTTGAGATCGATATAAGTAAACTGAAAGGCAGGGGTGATTACTTCAACGCTTTTTTTGAGAAATTTGTCGAACCTAATTTAATCCAGCCGACATTCCTCAAAGATTTTCCGATTGAACTGTCGCCTTTGGCTAAAGTGCATCGCGAACATCCCTGTCTGGCGGAAAGGTTTGAGCTTTTTATCGCGGGATTCGAATTCGGCAACGCTTTTTCGGAGCTAAACGATCCCGATGACCAGCGGGCCAGGATGGCTCAACAATCGGCTTTGATAGAACGCGGCCATGAGGAAGCTCACCCGGTGGATGAGGATTTTATTTTCGCGATGGAACATGGTATGCCGCCCACCGCCGGTTATGGTATCGGCGTTGACAGGCTGGCAATGCTTCTTACCAATTCGTCATCGATACGGGATATCATCTTATTCCCAACCATGAAACCGGAGGAATAGACTTTAAAATGTCTCTGGAATTTGATATCGCCAAAAGATACATGCGCTCGCGTTATCGCTATAGCATTGTCTCTATAATTACGCTCATATCAATATTGGGGGTCATTATCGGAACAGCCGCCCTGGTGGTGGTGCTGTCGGTGATGAACGGTTTCGAATCCGAAATCCGCTCGCGTATTATCGGCACCGGCTCGGATATAATCGTCAGCCATGTCACCGGCGATCCGATTTACGATTGGCAAGCCCTGGCCGATACAATCGCTACGGTTGATGGAGTTGTAGCTGTTGCGCCGATAGTCCAGAGCAAATGCGCGATTGCCAGCAAACTCGAATCGGATGGCATCGTGGTTAGGGGTATAATACCGGAGTTGGAATCCAGGGTGACGCGCATATCAAGTTACTTGTTGACTAATGAGATTACATTTGATACCGGCGATTCAGCCTCGGCGGGAGTGTGGCTCGGAGTCAATATCGCCGATAGGCTGGGCGTTGGTTTGAATGATAAGATTAAGCTTTTTTCCTTAAGTGAAGCTGTCAGCAGCCTTACTGGATTTATCCCTAAGGCCTTGCCCTGCCGCGTAGCCGGTGTATTCGAAACCGGTATGTATGAATATGACGCGAACCTGGCCTATTTGCCGCTGGATGAGGCGCAAAAGCTATTCAACTTCGATGGCGCTGTTACCAACCTGTCTGTAAAAACAATTGATATTTATAAGGCGGATAAGATATCTGTGGCAATTGACAAGGTAATCGGCTATCGCTATTATTCCACCGATTGGAAAATCCTTAATAAAAATATATTTTCCTGGATGGAACTCGAGAAATGGGCGAGTTTTATTACGCTGTCGCTGATTATCGCGGTAGCAGCGTTCAATATTATTTCCTCGCTTATCATGGTCGTGCTTGAAAAGAAGAAGGATATTGGTGTATTGATGTCTCTGGGCATGTCGGCCCCCAGAATAAAGAAAGTATTTATTCTTCAAGGCGTTACAATAGGCGGTTTTGGCTGTATCGGCGGCTGCTTGCTTGGCTTTTTATTGTGCTATATTCAATTGAAATTTGGCATCATTTCTTTGCCGGAGGAGTATTATTTTATTAAAGCCCTTCCGGTTAAAATGCAAATACTGGATTTTATCAGCGTTGCCTCGGCGGCGTTTTCACTGTCTTTTCTGGCAACTATTTATCCGGCAACCAGGGCGTCAAACCTTGACCCGGTAGAGGCGATTAAATATGAATAATGAGTCTTAATCCGACAATGAATATTCAGAAAAACATCCTTTCTGCCGAAAATATTGTTAAAAGATATATTTCAGAAGGTGAAAATCTGGAGGTTTTGAAGGGGGCCAGTATTTCTCTTAAAGCCGGAGATATGGCGATGTTGTTGGGTGATTCGGGAACCGGCAAATCAACTTTCCTGCATATACTTGGTTCGCTGGATAGACCCGAGTCGGGCCGGGTACTTTATCAGGATATTGATGTAGCTAATTTGAAAAACAGTGAATTGGCTGAATTCAGAAATAAAAAAGTCGGATTTGTTTATCAGTTTCACCATCTGCTGCCTGAATTTAGCGCGCTTGAAAACGTGATGATGCCGGGCTTAATTGCCGGTCAGAACCGAACCGCCGCGTCAAAAAGAGCCGGGGAGTTATTGGCGGATGTCGGCCTGGCCAATCGTGCCGGTCATCGTCCCAAGCAGCTTTCCGGTGGTGAGGCTCAAAGAGTTGCGGTGGCGAGGGCGTTATTTAATAAACCGGAAGTAATATATGCCGATGAACCTACTGGGAACCTGGATGTAAAAACCGGCGATCATCTGATGGAGCTGTTTGAAAAATTGAATCGGGAATACAATCAGACTTTCTTAATAGCGACTCACAATCCTCGTCTGTACGAAAGGGTCGGTATGCGTTTTCTTATCGAGAACGGAACTATTAAAACTTTAGCGGAAAATTAGCATGGCAAGTTTGAATAAATTAAGGAACAGTTTTATGGTTTTGACAGTTGATTATTAATAGAGGTGCATGATGTTATGCCAGGATTGTAATAACCGGGAAGCCAATATTCATCTTACTCAAATTATTAATAATGAGAAGGTGGTATTAAACTTGTGTAAGGAATGCGCCGAGAAACGAGGATTTCATTCGCCTTTTGAACAGATGCCTTTCCCTCTGGCCGAGATTGTTTCCGGCATGGTTGGGCCATCCAAAATTAAGAAAAAAGGCAAGAAATCCAAGGATGATAAACCGGACAAGAAGTGCTCAAATTGCGGTCTGACTTTCTCGGAATTCGGCCACGTAGGCCGTCTGGGTTGCGCACAATGCTATTCGACTTTTCGTCCCGAACTTACCGATCTGCTCCGGCGGATTCATGGCTCGGCCGACCATCGCGGTCATGTCGCCGAATCGCCAACCGAGGATTTGAAGGAGTTCAGAGAAGGCAAGCGGCTTCGCGATGAGTTAAAAAAGGCGATTGAGGATGAAGATTTCGAGATGGCGGCCGAATTGCGGGATCGTATCAGGGAATTATCTGTGAAAGAAAAAGAGGAAAAGAGTTGATGTTCGAGCAGATGGCAAAAAAACCGGTGGCGTGGATTATCGGTAAAGGCCCTGAATCGGAAATAGTGCTGTCGTCAAGGATCAGGTTTGCCCGTAATATCGCCGATTTTAAATTTCCTCCTTCCGCCGATACCGACACACGCGATAAAATTATCGAATTTGTCAAAGCCTCGTTTGATTCTTCAGGTTTAATCGATGATGGTAATTTTTATTTATCGACAGAAATTAATCCTCTTGACCGGAGCTTTTTGGTGGAACGTCACCTGATCTCGCCGGAATTCATGAAAGACGGCACCGGGCGCGGCGTGTTCATCGATAATTCCGAATCGTTATCAATCATGATAAACGAAGAAGATCATATCCGTTTGCAAGTAATTTCATCGGGGCTGTCGATGACTGAGTGTTGGGAAAAAGCTCATGAAATAGATTCAAAACTTTCTCAGAAAATAAATTACGCTTATGACGACAAGTTTGGGCATCTCACTTCCTGCCCTACAAATGTCGGGACCGGTTTGCGAGCATCGATATTAATCCATCTGCCGGGGTTGGTTTTAACCCGTGAAATCGAAAATGTAATCAGCCGTATCGCCAAGGTCGGATTGATTGTCAGAGGCTTTTATGGCGAGGGCACCGATGTTTTGGGGAATTTATTCCAGATTTCCAATCAAACCACGCTTGGCCGGTCTGAGGAAGAGATTATCGATTCACTGGCCAAGGTCACCCAGCAAATTATCGAATACGAATTGAATTCACAGGAAACCTTAATGCAGGACGCCGCCGATGAAATAGAAGACAAGGTCTGGCGTTCTTACGGTATTTTAAAGCACGCCCGCGTACTTAATTCGGGCGAGGTTATGAATCTACTGTCTGCCCTTCGGCTTGGCGTATCACTCAAGCTGATAGATAAAGTATCTTTACAGCAAATCAATGAATTGTTGATTATTACCCAACCGGCGCACCTTCAGAAATATTACGAACGGGAGATGGATAATAATGAACGGGACATAGTCAGGGCGGGGCTTGTCAGAGAACGCTTAAATCAAGAATGACTTTTGTTGTCGGGAGATTAGAATATGAATGAGATGTTTACCGAAAAAGCGAGAAGGGCGATAGAATACGCTCGCGATGAAGCCGCCAGACTCAAGCATGATTATATCGGCACCGAGCATCTGCTTTTGGGATTGATCCGTTTGGGAGAGGGCAACGCGGTAGATGTTTTACAAAATATCGGGATCGAACTCGCCGAGTTAAAAAAGGGCGTTGAGGATATCGTTCAACCATCCGGCGGAACCATGCAGATGGGGCAGTTGCCGCTTACCGCCCGCGCAAAAAAAACTTTGGAAATTTCCAGCAATGAAGCCCGGGCGCTTAAGTCCAAAGATATTGACACCGAACATATTTTGCTGGCCCTGCTTAAAGACGAAGAAGGCGTGGCGGCCCAGGTCCTTTCTATGTACGATATCGATTATAAGGAAGTTTACGAGGAATTGCGCAATGTCCAATCGGGCAAACCATCCGCTTTTGGCAAAAAACGAAAGAAATCTAAAACTCCCGCCCTCGATCATTTCGGTCGCGATTTGACGGAGTTGGCTCGACGGGGCAAACTTGATCCGATTATCGGGCGCGATAATGAAATCGAACGTCTAAGCCAGATACTATCGCGGCGCAAGAAAAACAACCCGGTATTGATCGGCGAACCCGGTGTCGGCAAGACCGCCATTGCTGAAGGCCTGGCGCAGAAAATCGTTGAAGGCAAAGTGCCGCAAACGCTCGAGGATAAGCGGATAGTCACACTCGATATGGCCTCGCTGGTGGCCGGCACCAAATACCGCGGCCAGTTCGAGGAACGTCTCAAGGCCGTAATGGTAGAAATACAGAACTCTCAGGATGTCATCATATTTATCGATGAACTGCATACTATCGTCGGCGCCGGCGGCGCCGAGGGCAGCCTTGACGCCTCGAATATATTCAAACCGGCTCTGTCACGCGGTGAACTTCAATGTATTGGTGCGACCACCCTGAATGAGTATCGCAAGTATATCGAAAAGGACGGCGCGCTGGATAGAAGATTCCAGACTATTATGGTAAATCCGCCAACATCGCAAGATACGATTGAAATATTAAAAGGCTTACGTCAACGCTATGAGGACCACCATCGCGTTGAAATCACCGATGAAGCTATTGAAGCCGCGGTCAAATTATCGGATCGCTATATTTCCGGTAAATTTCAGCCGGACAAGGCGATTGATGTCATTGACGAAACCGGCAGCCGGGCTCATCTTAATGCCTTTACCAAACCTGATAGTTTTAACGCGCAGGAGGATGAGATAATCGAGTTGACCAAACAAAAGGACGCGTCGGTTAAGAACCAGGAATTCGAAAAAGCTGCCCAGTTGCGCGATACGATCAAGTTGAAAAAAGAGAAACTGGAACAGGATAAGAAATCATGGGAAGAAAAACGCGCTAATCATAAAAGCGTTATTAACAGCGATGATATCGCGGCGGTAATCTCTAAAATGACCGGTATTCCACTGTTTAAGCTGGAAGAGAAAGAATCCAGAAAGCTCTTGCGCATGGAAGACGAACTGGCTCAGCGCATTGTCGGGCAGACAGAACCTATCCATGCCATAGCCAAAGCTATTCGGCGGACTCGGGCCGGCCTGAAAGACCCGCATAAACCGATTGGCACTTTTATATTTCTCGGACCGACGGGCGTGGGTAAAACCGAATTGGCCAAGACGCTGGCGGAATTTCTGTTCGAGGATGAGGAATCGCTGGTCAGGATCGATATGTCGGAATATATGGAGAAATTCGCGGTCTCCAGGCTGATAGGCGCGCCCCCGGGGTATGTCGGTTATGAGGAGGGTGGCCAGCTAACCGAGAAAGTCAGGCGCAGGCCCTATTCCGTTGTCCTGCTTGATGAGATTGAAAAAGCGCATCCCGAAGTATTTAATATCCTGCTTCAATTGTTCGATGAGGGTCATCTAACCGATTCATTTGGCCGCAAAGTCGATTTCCGTAATACGGTCGTAATCATGACCTCTAATATGGGTACTCGCCAGGCCAAAGCCGGCAAGTCGCTTGGATTCCAGAAAGCTAATGATAAAACCGAATACGACGGCATGAAAGAACGGATTCTGGAGGAAGTAAAACGAACTTTTAATCCTGAATTGGTAAACCGAATTGATGAAATGATAATTTTCCATGCCCTTAATAGAGATCATATCATGGAAATCATCAATATTTTATTGAAAGATGTCCAGAAGCGGTTATCGGATAAAGATATCGAATTTATACTTACCGATACGGCGCGTAATTTCTTGGCCGACAAAGGGTTCGACCCGAATTTTGGGGCTCGGCCGTTAAAACGCGCGATTCAGAGGTATCTGGAAGATCCCTTGGCCGAAGAGATACTAAAAGGCGATTACACCAGCGGCTGTAGGGTCGAGATTTATCATGAAAAGGATATGGATAAATTGAGTTTTAAGCTGGATTCACTGAAGAAAAACAGGCAGGAAGAGGAAAAATCCAAACCCGAAAAAGCGGTTTAAAGCTTTAAAGGAATATTTGTATTGAATAAACCGGCTCTAATATGGGCCGGTTTAATATTATCTAAAAATGTAGATATTTGTCAATTCTAACAGGTTATTCGCTTGACATTCGAAATTTAATTGTTAAATTATAATTTTGGATTTTTTGGGAAAGGAATGATCGATGGCACATAAGAAAGGTGTTGGATCTTCGAGGAATGGGCGCGATTCGCACGGTCAAAGACTGGGCGTTAAGCGCTACTCCGGCGAGCGCGTATTAGCCGGTTCAATTATTGTCCGGCAGCGCGGTAGTAAAATTCGTCCCGGCGATAATGTCCAGATCGGCAAAGATGACACGTTGTTTGCCACCGCCGATGGCGTGGTAGAATTTGCCCGAGTTGGCCGTGACCACAAAAAGGTCTCGGTAGTCGATTAGAATCATACCCGGTTGCTTCCCGCTTCCGGGTATTGTTTTTCACTATATGTCAACAAATCCGCAAATTTAGATGCCCGAACTTAGAAGTAAAATCCCAAAACGAATCGGAATTCTCCTGTCCAGCGAATTATTCTGGGAAGTAGTATTCAGTTCTTATCAAATCGAAAACAACGGTTATATGCGTTTGCCGATTAATGTAATTCCGGAGATTATTGATCCGGTTGTACAAAAAAATAATGAATCGATTTATAAAAACCTGGCAGGGATGAATTTGACCGAGGCCGAAGAGCTGAAAACGGGTTCGTTACGGGCATTGATTATATCGGTCGGCCCAAAGGAATTCGATTATTTTTGCGATTTCGAGAAAATGGGGCCCGCGTTTAAAGTGTCGCCAAATTTGAAAACGTTGCTCAAGGCGGTATATCGCAAGGGCCTGCCGATTGGCGCCTTTGGTCATGCCGTACCGCTTCTGGTCAAAGCTATTCAGGGAATTACCAAAAGCGGGCCGGTTGTCACTGTAGGCAATGATCCAAAACTGCAAATCGGGGTTGAGGCCGCGGGCGCTCAGTCAATCACCACCAGGCCCACCGAAGTGGTAATCGATCAGACAAATAAAATTGTCACCTCGGGCGGCCAGTTGGCCTCCAAGCGCTTGAGCGAGGTTTCCCAGGATTGTGAAAATATGTTAAAAGCAATATTGGAACTTATCAAAGGATAGCTTATGCGTGAAATTGATGTGAAGGAGATAGTCTCCGCGGTCAAAAAGATGTGCATGGACGCCAACTATTATCTTGGCGATGATGTCCTTAATGCCATCAAAAAATTCGAAATGACCGAGGAATCTCCGCTAGGCAAGGAAATCTTAAATCAAATTATCAAAAACGCCGGTATAGCCAAAGACAAGAAAATGCCTTTGTGTCAGGATACCGGTTACACGGCTGTTTTCGCGGAAGTCGGCCAGGAAGTGCATTTCAAAGGTAATTTCAACGAGGCGATTAACGAGGGTGTCCGTCAGGGCTATGGCGAGGGGTTTTTGCGCAAATCGGTTGTCGAGGACCCGCTTCGCCGCAAAAATACCGGCGATAACACCCCGGCGATTATCACCACCAAGCTGGTGCCCGGCGAGAAGGTCAAAATCACGATTTTGCCTAAAGGCGGCGGTTCGGAAAACATGAGCCG
>Ga0299912_10004783_pt1 | contig 11093 bp, 17 predicted proteins | sample RVTome_2_FD_207667 | JGI IMG/M metagenome (GOLD analysis project Ga0299912, IMG submission 207667) | Soil microbial communities from uranium-contaminated site in the Upper Colorado River Basin, Wyoming, United States - RVT95D214 (version 2) ... | reverse complement strand
TGTAGGGTTCGGCGGTCCTTTTTCAAAGGGCTGGCCCCCTACCTTCTCTTGCCGCCCTTCTTGTTGTAGAGGACCGCTCCCACCACTACCACGGCGCAGGCGGCTATGAGGACCATCTGCCAGTTCGCGGTGATCAGGGCCACGACGCCGGCGCTCTGGCCCGTCGTCCCCGTGGAGGGCGTCGTAGTTGCCGCCCCCACTGTGAGGCTGGCGACGCTCGTCTGGATCACGCTGCCGGTGCTGTCCTTCAGCTTGAAGGTGATCGTCTTGGCGCCTGCCGTATCGAAGCCCTTGTTGGCGGTGGAGTCATCACTTCCGCTGCCCGCTGTGACGCTGACGGCGGTGAGCAGCACCTCCGTGCCTGTGCCCCAGTCAACGTAGAGGCTGTGGCTCTCCGTGGTCTCCACGAAGGCCCAGTTCACGTAGATGATGAAGGTCACCTGCTCGTTGGGGTTCACCACCCTGTCGTTGTTCTGGTCCTGCCACACGCTGCTCAGCGTGATCTGGTCGTCGGCCACCAGCACCACGAAGGGCTCGCTGTCTATGGTGAGCCCATCCGTGCCCAGCAGCTTCAGGTAGTAGGTCTTGGTACCCACCTTCTCGCTGAGCTCCGCTGCGGGGCTGTAGCTGGCCTGGTAGGTGCCGTCCGGCGTGAGTGTGCCCGTCACGTTGTAGGGGACGGTGTAGTTCTCCAGGCTCTCCAGGAAGTCTGTGACGTTCCACAGCTCCACCTCGACTGTCTTGTTGGCTGTGAGGTCCTCCCACTTAATCTTGGCGACGACCGTCACGGCCTCGTCCACGGCGTAGCCGCTCTGATCGGGGCTCACGGCGTGGATGTACACCCGGCTGGCCCCGGCCATGGCCAGTGGGACAGCGAATAAAACGGGTGTGAGAAGAAGGGCCGCTACTGCGGCCATAACCATGCATTTTCTATTCAACCTTGGTTCTCCTAATCTGACGGAGCCCGTGGGCCATGCTCCCCGTAGAGCAATGTTTGAAGAAGGGGAGATGGTGGCCCCCGCGTCCCATCACGATCAGTTAACACTATATTGGTAGGGTTTTTAAATCCCATTAAAACAGTATGGGGATTATGTTGACACCGTGTTGGTGGTGTTTTGATGGTCCGCCTCAGAGAGCGTAGAGATGGCGCGAAGTTGGTACAAGCTAATTGTGGGACGTCCCACAATCTCTGTGTTATACACCCGTATCTCTTCCTCGGGCTCGCCGTACATGCGCTGCCTGACACGGTACTCTATCAAGTAGTTTCAGGGCTTCTTCCGCTATCTTCATTCTACGGCTGTTGTGACTATTCCCCCGATTCGTCTCATACCTTAGAATCCCGTACTTTCTTAAGTTACGCCTCTCACTGGGGGTGAATATCTCCCGCACCTCTCCACCCTCACTCAACTGGCGTAGCTCCTCCCCGTAGAACAGCACCAAGTTATGGTTACTCCAAGCCTCTAACGTACTCTCCGTGTCTTTGATTTCCCTGAAGGCCTCCGATCCCTCTAAACATGCCCCCGAAATCCGGGTCTCCTCTAGGATCATTGGGTGCGTCCCCTCCCGCTCTCCCTCACCCACGTGTAAGCCTCATAGCCGCACCAGAGGCACCCGGCCAGAAACACCGTGAGCAAAATGGCCTCCTCTACCATGTGTACCCTAGGCCTCCTCCCTTGGTCCAGTAGATGCGTGGGCTCTCCAAGAGCCTGTCCAGGGCCTGGGTGAACTCGGGCCAAGGGAGGGCTGAAGCCTTCTGCAGCTGGTGGATGGTAATGAAGCCCAGCCTGTGAACCTCCTGGTGATCCCACACCAGCCTCATGAGGATCCTCGCGTCCAGCGGGAGCTCTGCTCCACGTGGAGCCGCCTCCTCTGTTTGAAGCTGGGCCTGCATCACTCCACCCTCCAGCTCAGCGTGGTGAGCACGATGCAGCCGCCCTCAGGAAGCCTCAGGCGGTCCTGGTAGACCAGCAGCCAGCCCTGTGAGTCACCGATGGCGTCGTAGCTGTACGTGTAGAAGGGCGGCTCCAGGGTCCAGTACTCGAAGAACTCCCAGGCGCTCAGGATCAGCGTGTTATTCACCGGCACCCTCAGCCTCCTCCAGCGCCATCTGCCTGACTTGGGGGGGGCACCCGGGTTCACGGCCTTGGCGAACCTGAAGGCCACCTTCTTGCAGCTGGGGCACATGACGCGCTGCCCGGGCTTCCTGGTGCCGCCCTCCAGAACTTGTGACCGCAGTTCCTGCACGTGTAGTGGGTCACGGCGTCGTCCTCCTGTAATAGCCGGGCCTCGGCTGGTACACGGTGCCGTCCTTCATGGCGACGCCGAGGATCTTGTCGAAGGCCTCCCTGGTCCACTTGCGCTTGAAGCTGATGATGCCATAGAGCTGGTTGACATCAACGGCCCCGGCCTCCTGTTTCTCGGCTTCACCCAGGAAGGTGAGCAGCGTGCTCAGGTCCTTCCTGAGGCTGCGCTCCTCAGGCTCAGAGCCGGTATTCCCCACAGGAATATTTATTGGACACTCTTTCTGTCCATCACAGGGATCACGGGGATCACAGGGTTTTCTATCTGGCTCCCCAGACGAATAGTTCTCCAGAACCGAGGTGGACAACCCCGTGATCCCCGTGATCCCCGTGATCAAAGACGGTTTTCCGGTGAGTTTTACGCCCTGAAAGACTCTGGGGCGGCGATCGCCGACCTTGATCTGAGTCTCGCGGCAGTACACCTGCTTCCTAAATTCCTCTACGAATTTCTTATCACTGACGGGGACGAAGCCGTGTGCCTTACAGTAGCCAGCGAAGGCGTTGAGGATGATCTGCTTCTCCTCCGTGGCCTCGCTTTCAATTATAATGCAGTCGTTGACGAAGCCGGTGACGGGGTCACTCATCCGCTTGTAGAGCTCCTTCCGCTCCATGGCGGTGCCCGCCTCGGTGAAGCCTCCCTGCTCAAGCAGCCTGGTGAGGCCCACGAGGGCCCAGTTGAGTAGGCCGCTGAGCTCCTCCTTCGTCGTCATCTTACTCAGCAGCTGAGGGTCCTGCTCCTCCTTGGGTATGGTCTGGTCGAACAGCACCACGATGAACCGCTTGAAGAAGGCCAGGGTCTCGTCCGGCGTCTTGGGCAGCTGGTTGCAGCTGAAGCTCATCTTCGCGTAGTTGAGGAACTTGAAGGGGTCCCTGTTCTTCTTCTCGGCGGTGATCCAGTCGCCGCCCGTCAGCATCTTGATGGTGCCCGTGTTCTTCAGCTCGTCGGGGCCGATGTCGGCGGCCACGTTGGCCAGCCGGCCCTGCAGCTCAGCGGGCGCGAACCGGTTGGTGCTGAGCCTGAAGAGGCTCTGACCGGTAACGTTCTCGGGGCCCAGGAAGGAGGTGAGGAGGCCCAGGAAGGTGCTTTTCCCGTTGTCACCCTCGCCCACCAGGACGACGCAGCGCTGGAACCTGTAGTCCTTGAGGAGGTGGTAGCCGACCCACTCCTGGAGGAAGACCAGGTTCTCAGGGGCCACCCTCTGCAGGAAGGCCTTAACGGTGGGGCAGTCCGCCCTCTCGTCGTAGGTGACGGGGATCCTTGTCTTGGCCCTGTAAATGGGGCTGTGGGGCAGGAGCTCCCGGGTGGCCACGTTGAAGGTGCCGTTCTGGAGCACGATCAGGGCGGGGTCGTCCGTGAACTCGTGGGGGTCCATGTAGGTGTTGACCTTCAGGTGCTTCACGACGTCGCTGTAGTACCCGGTCTGCGTGTCCTCGTCAAGGATGCCTTTAACGTTCTGCTCCACCACAGTGACCCCGTCCGGCAGGTATATGCCCAAGTCCTCATGGTACATCCAGATCACGTCTCCTCCCAGGTCGTTGGTGGGGGTGACGAACTTGTACTCGGGGTGGACCTGGGTGAGCCAGTCGGCGAACCTGGTGGCCAGGAACGTGTTTTTCTTGTCGTAGAAGGCCTTCTTGAGCTCCTCCCTGCTCTGGGTCTCCTCAATGTGTCGGGCCTCCTCTGCGATCCGCTGCGCCATGAGCTCCTTGTAGAGGCGCTCGTAGTCGGGCTTGCCGTTCTGAGGCGACTCCTGCTTGTCCTCCATGGGGTTCACCTCGCTATCTCCAGCACCGTGTGCTTGAGGAGCCCCTCGTCTTCCAGGAGCCAGAGGAGGGCGTCCAGGACGTTGGCGCAGTCAGCGATCTCAAGGGCCATGAAGTGGGCGGCTGTCTGGGTGAGGGCCCGGATGGGTGTGCCGTCCGGCTTGAGGGTGAGCTGCCTGGCGTTCATCACGGCGTCGTGGGCTCGCCTGAGCTCCACGTACTCCTCGCGGAACTTGTCCACCTGGTTTGAGAGGTCCCAGTCTTCGAGGGCCGGCATCTTTTCCTGGCGCTGGTGTAGCTTGTACTCCTTGTAGTGGCTGAGCTTCTCGGAGGCCTGGCGGTTCCTCTTCAGCAGCTCATTGAAGTCGCGGTCATTCAAGGCGCGGCTTCCGCCTTCAGCTCGTCGACAGCCCGCTGCTGCACCAGCTGGCGTAGCTTCGCCTCAGCTTCCTGCCTGAGGTGCCGGTACCTGTCCTCCTGTGCCTTGTAGAAGGCTACACTCGCCTCTAGCGTTCCCTCGCTGCTCATGCCTCGGCCTCCCGTGTCTGGATGAAGGGCAGCATGGCTTGCTCCGGGTGCTCCATGCCCTGCTTGATCATGTCGCCCAGGGTGCCCTCCTTGTTGTCTGGTAGCCGCATGACGATGTTGGCCGTGAACTCCTCCACCAAGTCCGTGATGCCTAGCCGTACCATGGCCATCTTGCGGTCCAGGTAGTCGTGGAAGAGCCTCCACCCCACCTGCGGGAGGAACTTGTTAGGCTTGCCCCTCACCGCCTGGTAGACCTGGGGTATCTCGATCTTGAAGTGGATCACGCGCTTGATGTCGGGGTTATCAGTGTCCAGTGTGAGCTCGAAGAACAGCATGTCGCGGCCCTCCTTCTGGCCTATGAAGTAGTTGCGGACCCCCGCCTCGTAGAGTAGACCGGCCACCATGCCCTGAAGCTGCTTATCGTCCTTTCTGGTCCTGTACCCGGGGATGCCCCGCAGCTGCTGGGCTGTGAGCACTACGCTCTTCTTGGAGCTCATGGGTCCACCTCCTCCAGCTTGGCCCGGACCTCATTCACCGTGTAGTAGCCGCCCAGCAGACGCTGCAGGGTGCCTACGTCCAGGTGGCTGTTCTTGCGGAGCACCTCTACGTCGGCGCCAGACCACGCCGCGGGGGCCCTTTGAGGAAACCCCTTACAGGGCTCGGAGGCCCTGCAGACCCGTTCAGGGGCGTCGTGGCGGAGATATCTGTCGGGGCAATGAAGTATGTCCGGGCGGGTGCAGAGCGGAGGCTTAGGCCAGGGACTTGGGGCCTCCACGGTCACCGTGGCGGCTTCCTGGCTCATCGCTGGGCCTCCTCGAGGAGCTGTTCGTAGAGGTCCGGGTCCACGATTCTTAGTTTTTTGAGCGCCTTGACGGCGTTCTTAGCTTCAGTATTTTTTGCTCTCTGCTTCTCGGCCATCTCCTCCTTGTGTTCCAGGTAGTAGGCTCTCTGCTTCTCGGCCATCTCCTCCTTGTGTTCCAGGTAGTAGGCTCTCTGCTTCTCGGCCATCTCCTCCTTGTGTTCCAGGTAGTAGGCTCTCTTCTTCTCGGCCATCTCCTCCTTGTGTTCCAGGCGGTAGGCTCTCTGCTTCTCGGCCATCTCCTCCTTGTGTTCCAGGCGGTAGGCTCTCTGCTTCTCGGCCATCTCCTCCTTGTGTTCCAGGCGGTAGGCTCTCTGCTTCTCGGCCATCTCCTCCTTGTGTTCCAGGTAGTAGGCTCTCTGCTTCTCGGCCATCTCCTCCTTGTGTTCCAGGTAGTAGGCTCTCTGCTGGTCCTTGAGCTCCGCGTATTCGGCTGGGCTCATGGGGTCGTAGACCCTGCAGCGCCGGCTTACTGAGTAGACGGGGCGGCCCCGCTCCTCGCAGACCTGGCCGCGGCCTGGGTAGATGCGGCACAGGCCGCAGCGGGGCTTAACGCTGAGCGCACGCCTCGCCTCCACGAGGACGGCTTCGACTGTCTGGGTCATTACTTGCCGGCCTCCCTCTGGAGCGTGGGCGTGGGGGCGTTGGCGAGGTTGATCTCCGCCCTGCGTTTGCTGAGGAGGTTCAGGGCGGTGGTTCGGGTCTCCGCGCCTTTGAGGTACTCCACTTCCTCCGTGGTGAGGCGGTGGGCTAGTTTGCCGAGCTTCTTGACGCCGGTGCCGAGCCACTTCTCCTCGTTCTCGGTGAGGCCGTGGCCCACGGCCTCCTCAGGCTCCGGCGGGGGCTCCTTGTCGTTGAATACGGTGCCGCAGCTGGTGCAGTAGTGGCTGTTTGGGCTCTCCTTTCCGCACTCGGGGCAGACGGGCAGGGCCTCCGGCTCCATGTCGTCGTCATCGGCTGGCTCCTCCTCATCATCCACGGCCATGGCCTCAGCCTCCGCCTCGGTGAGGCAGGGTTCAGAGGCGGCATTAGGGTCCGTGGAGTCTACAGGGGTCATGGTGAAGCCGGTGGGGCCCATCAGGTTGTCGGGGTCGTCCCAGGGGTCCAGGTCGGTGTAGACGGCGTCGTTAAGGAACTGGGATATCTGGTCCAGGTCCTCCTGTGTGGCTCGGCCAAGCTTGCCCGAGGTCAGCTTGAGGCCCTTCATCTGCTGGGCGGCGTTGAAGCTGAGCCACTTCCAGGTGTCGACGTGGCGTGTGTGCTTGTCGATGGGGGTCGTGGTCTGTATCCGGTAGCCGAAGGTGGTGCGGCCCTTCCAGTCGGGCTCCGCGTACTCTATGAGCACCTCCTCCTTGTCGCGCAGGCCCTCCAGGTGGATGCTGGTGATGTCGCTGAGCTCTCCGATCTTGCCCATTATCCAGGGCACTATGCGTTGGTGGAGCTCGGCGGCGGTGGCGATCAGGGTGATGCTGGGCGGCTCTGCTGGTGTCGGCGGCCTACCTATCGTGTCGTCGCTCTCACGGTCGTCCTCAAGGCTCTCGTCTTCGTCTAGGTCCTCGTCGCTCTCCTCGTCCTCATGGGGGCACTTGTAGCAGTCCTCGGTGCAGCCGTCGCAGAGGTCGCCCTTGGGCCGGTTGTCCTTCTCCTCGGCTTCGTTCAGCGGGTGGGTGATGAGGGCGTTCCATATCTCGGCCTCCGTGATGAGGCCCTCGTCGGCGGCGGCCTTGCAGACCTCGACGACCGTGTTTCTCATGGTGGGCCTGGGGTAGCTGGCCATCTCCCTGGACTTCATCCAGATCGCTTTTACCATGTGCTTCACGGTGTCTGGGAAGCTCTCCGAGTTCCTGATGGGGCCTGCCCCGCCGCCCTGGCCTGTGTCGTAGCTGTAGCCGAACCTGCACCCGTCCTGCCGGACCGGGGCGTCCTCTTCGAGCTCCTCCACCTTGATGGTGTAGTACACCCTGCCCTTCCGGGGCTGCTCCTCGGGCATGGGTGGCTGGCCGAGGGCGGCCGAGATCGCCCTATCGGTGGCGTCGGGCTCCCTGGCCTTGACTGGCTCGTCGCCGGGGAACGTGACCTCAGGGTGCGCCTCCAGATAGAGGGATATGATGTCTCTGGCGTCCTGGGGGCGGATGGTGCGGCTGAGCTCCATGTAGTCAGTGTAGAGCTGTTTGCGGGTGAGTACGTCGTTGTAGAGGGCGATGATGCGCTGCAGGTGTGTGGTGTCCTGCTCCAGCTTGGCCTTCAGGTATAGCCGTCGGGCCTTCTCGTCTTCCTCGCGCTTCTGGTCTAGCTCTTCTGGTGTGGGTGGCTGTGCTAGGTGGGTGTCGGGGTGGTCGTTGAGGTATTGGAGGACGGCGGCCTTGGCTTGTCCGAAGTCGCCGTAGGGGCCCAGGATGTAGAAGCGCCGGACGAGGTCCTGAAGCGTGAGCGTGAGTGGTTCGCTGTAGTCGCCTATGATGTCCTCGATGATCTTGGTGCCGCGCTCTTTGGTTTTTGCTTCCTCTTCGGCGTCTTTGAGGCGCTGCTCCTCGTCGAGGCGGCGCTTCTCCTCTGCCTGCTCCTCGGCTACCTCCTCAGGGGTCTTGTCGTAGCGCCACTGGTGGCCTTTGGCGCAGGTGAAGGTGTGGTGTTCCTCGTCCCAGTTTGTGCTGAGGGGTGGGGTGTTGCAGGTGGGGCAGGTTCTGATTTTGGCGTTTTTCCAGGCTTCGCTGAAGCGGTGCAGCCTCTCGCTGTTTTCCTTGATCAGCTTCACGCGGTCGGCTACTTGGCGTGTGGTGACGGTGCCGCCCTCAATGAAGGTGTCCAACATGGCGTTGATCACATGCATCTGGTCCGCCTCAGAGAGCGTAGAGATGGCGCGAAGTTGGTACAAGCTAATTGTGGGACGTCCCACAATCTCTGTGTTATACACCCGTATCTCTTCCTCGGGCTCGCCGTACATGCGCTGCCTGACACGGTACTCTATCACCTTGGGCAGGTCGGCCACAGTCTCCCGGACCTCCTCGGACAGCTTCATCAACGCGATTCTGTCGGTGAGGTAGTACCTGTTTCTGAGGCCCAGCTCCTCCACCACCTCCTCCTGGGTGAGCTTCTGATCCAGGTAGTGCTGGAACATCTCGGCCTCAATGAGAGGATCCTGCTCGCCCCGGTTCGCCTGGTGCCTGTAGTTCTGGGCCAGGCTGTCCAGCTCGCCGCGCTCCACGACCTCGTAGGGCACCGCCTCGATGCCCAGCTCCTGGGCTATCCTGTACCTCTGGTTTCCGTCCTCGATCACGTACCTGTCGTGGGGCTGCGTAGAGTCCCCGGTGTACACGTCCTTGGGGATGAGGCGCAGCTTCTCCTGGATGCCGTTCAACTCTATGTCATGCTTCGTGTTCTCGTACCGGTCGCCCCGCATCACGTTGCTGTTCAGCCGCTTGGGCTCGATCCACTCCAAGGGCATAAGCTCAGGAAGCCCACTCATCGGGTGCCACCTCCGAGCTTCTTCACCCTCCAAACCACGGCCCTGGTCAGTATGACGAGGGCGGGCACGAAGAACGGGCCAATGCCTAGCCCCAGCAGCCAGTAGAACAGGCCCATGCGCTGAACCATGTCGTCTATGGGCAGCCCGAGGGACAGGTAGGCCGAAACTACTAATAGGCCGTGGGCGACGTAAACTTGGTCTTCAAGTGTGAGGTTTCCCCGAATCTTGTTTAGGAACTGGTTCCACCTCGCGTTAGCGTCCGTGGGCGGCTTCTCAGCGGTCTCTGCGCTGGCCCTCGTCAAGGACTGCCCCGCCTGGTGTCTGAGGCTGCTGTTCACAAGCCTCTGCTGGATAACTTGGCTGCTCTCCGTAGTGATCGGGTGGCCCAAGGAGGACACCGAGTTCATGGAGAAACACACGTCTTGACGACTCATGCCGCTAGCCTCCCGTGGGCGTCGTTGTAGCGGCGCCTGTACTCGCGCTCCTCTGAGTTGGCCTTCTTGGTGGTCTCCTTGAGTAACATGGGGGCGGCCTCAAGCCCGAGGATGACGCCCCCAAGCAGAAGGACTAGAGCCTGTGACCACCACGCACCGGTGAGGATGTAGGTGGCGATCATCAGGATCGAGAGAAGCGCCAGTGTTATCTGTGACATTATATATGCCTTGGGCAGACGCTTCACCATGGTTGGCCCGGAGAACTGGCTTGAGTTCTGGTTGGTGGCGTCCTCTTGTGCGTTGGCGGTGCTCTCATTCGCGCCTGAAAGGCTGGCCGACAGGCACCTGCTCCTGATAGCCGCGGCGGTCTTCTTCGCGGCCTTCATGATCCTGAGGATGTGGAGCGTGTTCAGCAGGGACGAGGAGTTTATGAGGCTTTGGTGGTGACAGAAGAGGCTCATCGTAGGGCCTCCTCTATCTTTTCTGAGTAGTGGATGGCGGCCACCATGAGGATGGCCATGGCGAGGAAGACGATCTCCACGGGGCCGATCATCTCTGCAGGGCCTCCTCTGCGCGCCTGTTCCAGTCGGCTATTCGCTGGAAGGCGGCTCTTGGGCTGCTGAGGGCCAAGTCCAAGGCCTCTTTCTCTACTCGGCCTCGCTCCTCCAGCAGCTCATCGATAACCCCTTTAACTTCGGGGGGAACCTGGTGGTGGAGTCCCTGGGTGGTTGTGTCCGGCGTCATTTGGCCACTACCTCCGGGGCCTCCACCTCAGCCCTACAGGGCTGAGTTTTCTGGTAGTGGATGTCCTCACCGTCTATGTAGCAGGCGAAGCTATCACCGTCCTTGATGCCCAGCCGCTTTGAGAGTCGGGCCGGGATTAGGAGGTACTGGCTGCCTCCTCCATAGCTGCGGACACCCACAACATCAACAAGTTGCAATTTATAGCACCTCAATCGATATTTGGCGTTTAATCAATCATGGATAAGGTTATTTAAGATTTATGGTTGAACAATGATCAACAATAAGGCTATAATGATCATTGATTAACCATCAATGGCAGCCTTGAAGATACAGTTACTAGAGCAAACCAAAGCCATTCAGATATTGTTATTTCTCTATGAAAGAGGGGAGGTTTTAACTAAAGATATAATGGATGGCGTTTCTGTGGATCATAGAACATTAAATCGAGCTATGGCTAATTTAATAGAGTTAGAATTGGTGGATAATGAGTATAGAAAAGGTCAACCCACTAAACGATTTATATGGATAACTGAAAAAGGTATAAATGTAGTGAAAATATTAAAAGAAGTTGAAAATATTCTTTAGTATTCGCTCACGTCTAATTCATCAAAATTATATCGAGTCATATTACCAATAAAATTGTATTTTTTATCAACACTAACTAAATATATACTGTATTCGTCAGCTATTTTTATAGCATCTATATCAAAACCGGATTTTGAAAATACTACAAGAATGTCAGCACACCAGTCCTCAAATTTTTCTTGGTATCCTTTTCTAAGGTCTTGTGCCTTTCTAATAAGACTATTAATATGATTTCTTTTTACAGGCGTTTTTAAATTCTTACATTCCACCCACAAATCATATCTTTTTTTATTAATTAACATCACTCTTTTTTCTTTAGTTGCATGAATATCAACCTCATAAGCCCTCTTTGTTATTCTTCCTCTTACTAAAGTGTTTAATTCGACATCAAAACCCTGTCGGACTAACCAAGC
>Ga0299912_10004781_pt1 | contig 11095 bp, 9 predicted proteins | sample RVTome_2_FD_207667 | JGI IMG/M metagenome (GOLD analysis project Ga0299912, IMG submission 207667) | Soil microbial communities from uranium-contaminated site in the Upper Colorado River Basin, Wyoming, United States - RVT95D214 (version 2) ... | reverse complement strand
GACCATCGCATTTAATTCGATGACAAAACGGTTCCAAACCTCGTGGGTCGATGATTTCCACATGAATTACGCGATCATGTTTTCCGAAGGCGACGCGACGGACCGCGGTTTCGTTGTGACTGGGAAGTACGATGTTGGCCCGAACATCCCACCCTGGAGTTGGAAAACCGTTTTTGAAGTCATCGATGATGAACATCTCACGATCACCGCATATAACGTCACACCGGATGGAAAGGAAGCGAAGGCCGTTGAAACAAAGTACCGTCGCACGAAACCGTGATTTGGGAAGCGACGCCTTCCCTGAGATCCCTGGCTAACAACACATTGCACCGGAGCGGCGGGCAGCGTCGGTTTCTGAAATAAGGGTCGTTCGCCACCGCCCGGTGAACGTGAGCATTATGCATCAGAGGAGTCAACATGACCCGAACGCTGGTACCTAGCACAAGCCCGTATGCGCCAATTATTGGATTTTCGAGAGCCGTGCGCGTTGGTAACTATATTTCAGTTGGTGGTACGGCTCCGATAGACACGAATGGCAAGACAGTAGGCGTCGGTGATCCCGCGGCGCAAGCTCGCCAGTGCCTGGAAACGATCAAGGCTGCCCTTGAACAGGCCGGGGCGGAAGCCGCTTTGGCCGGTGATGAAGCACGCGCGGCCGGCGGTGCAGCTTTGCTGTCCGTACTAGTCGGTAAACAATGCCCCCTCTTTAGCGATGCGGTCAATGTTCGGCGTCTGGTAGCCCATCATGCCCTGGTTGTAGGCGCTGATGTTCCAGTAGCCGATGTCATCGCCCCAGATGATGAGGATGTTGGGTTTATTCTGGGCCATTGAAATGCTGCTTAGCATTAGCAAAACCAGAAAAGCCGGAAAGACATACTTAATTAATTTTACCATGAAACTTTACCTCCTTATTATTATAATGAATACTTTACATTAATTACTAAATGATAACACTAAAGCTGAAGTGCTTACTCAATTGAACTTGAAAGTTTCGAAAGAATCTTTAAGAAACGATGGTGTATTAAGATATGGATAAACTTTTAGTTGGTGAATTTACTACTACCTGGTCAGTAATCCAAAAACATATCGGCATTCAGAAAAATATTTTTGAACTTTTACCTGTCTGCAGGAAAATATTTTTATGGCCGGCTTTTTATCTATTAGCCGGTTTTTAACAGGGTGAAGGGATGGATGCGATCCCTTTTAATCCTGTTGATCCTGTTAATCCTGTCGAATAAAAATTTGATGACCACCGGTGTTCAGCGTGAGGCCTTTTTGAGTTTTCGGTAAAGACGAATCAGGTGATTGGTTGAACTGTCATGCCCGAGCGTGGGCTCCATTTTGCTTTCCAGTTCCGGGATGATGCGCTGAGCCAACACTTTACCCAGTTCCACTCCCCACTGGTCGAAGGGATCGATGTCCCAAATGACACCCTGGGTGAAGACGGCATGCTCATAGAGGGTCACGAGCTTGCCAAGGGTTTCCGGCGTGAGCCGTTCGGCCAGGATAGTGTTGGACGGGCGATTGCCATCAAATACCCGGTGCGGGACGAGCCAATCGGGTGTGCCTTCAGCCTTCACCTGCTCTGGCGTCTTGCCGAAGGCCAGCGCTTCGGATTGGGCGAAAACGTTCGCTAGCAGCATGTCATGGTGCCGTCCAAGCGGGTTGAGCGTCTCTACGAAGGCGATAAAATCACACGGGATGAGCCGTGTTCCCTGATGAATCAGCTGGTAGAAGGAATGCTGACCATTGGTCCCTGGTTCGCCCCAATAGATTGGCCCGGTATCATAGGTGATCCTGGATCCATCAAGTGTCACTTGCTTGCCGTTGCTCTCCATTGTCAACTGCTGCAAATAGGCTGGGAATCTTTTCAGGTACTGCTCATAGGGCAGGACGGCGACGGTCTGGGCGCCAAAAAAGTCATTGTACCACAGTGCCAGCAAACCCAGCAGTACCGGCAGGTTTTTTTCGAACGAGGCGGTACGGAAGTGTTCGTCCATCTGGTGAAAACCGTTTAGCAGGGCGTGGAAGTTGTCCGGACCAATGGCCAGCATGGTCGAGAGACCGATGGCCGATTCCATCGAATACCGCCCGCCAACCCAGTCCCAGAATCCGAACATGTTGGCAGTATCGATGCCAAACTCAGATACCTTTGCAGCGTTGGTCGAGACGGCTGCGAAATGCCTGGCCACGGCCTTCACATCGTTCCTGAAGGCTCGCAGCAACCAGTCACGTGCACTCTGGGCGTTAGTCATCGTCTCCAGCGTCGTGAAGGTCTTGGACGAGATAATGAAGAGCGTCTCTGCCGGGTCGAGGTCGCGGGTCGCTTCCACGAAGTCAGTGCCATCTATGTTAGAAACGAAGCGGAAATTCATCGTCCGATCGCTGTAGTGCTTGAGCGCCTCATAGGCCATTACCGGGCCGAGGTCGGAACCGCCAATGCCGATATTGATGACATTACGGATACGCTTGCCAGTGTAACCAGTCCATGCGCCACTTCGTACCCGGTTAGAGAAGTCTGCCATCTTTTCCAGCACCTCATGGACTGCGGACACCACGTTCTGACCGTCGATGACGATAGATGCTTCCCGCGGTAAGCGAAGGGCTATGTGCAGGACTGCGCGGTTTTCGGTGACATTAATCCTGTCACCCCGGAACATTGCATCAATGCGCTGGCGCAGACCGCATTCCGCAGCCAATTTCAGGAGGAGAGCGAGGGTTTCCCCGGTGATGCGATTCTTCGAGTAATCGAGAAAGATGCCTGCAGCCTCTGCTGTCAGATGTTCGCCGCGTTTGGGATCATCCGCGAAGAGTTTGTGGAGATGCACCTCCCGAATGTTTCTGTGGTGGGCTGCGAGTGCCTTCCACGCCGGGCGTGTCGTCAGCGATGGATTCTTTTGAATCATGTGCGTGCTCCTTTCGTTTGCATATTGGCGGCGCTATTAGAATCGATCATGCCTTCAGTTTATTCCAGGATTTTATGAACCACTTCACTCCTTCATCCTGCAGTTGGCTGGCCAGGGCGTCGTGTTTACTGTGAACAGCGCAGCAAACGGCTTATGGTACAAGACGTCAGAGACTGCAGAGTCCATGCTTCCCGTTCTGGCCCAATCATTGCGCAACCAACTTGACCCAGATCGGATAATGATCACTGGCCCGGGAAGACTCGAGTGCCCCGGCACTCACTACCTCAAAACCTTTACTGAAAATATGATCCAGGGTAAAATCCAGTGGACCAACTTCTACTGTGGCACCGCTGTTTTCTGAGGCGCGCTGAAATCCGTTCTGCCGGAATATTTTTGCAATGGCTTCTACATTGGGAGTTCCGGGAGAATTGAAGTCTCCCCCTACAGTCACCTGCTTCCATTGCCGGGAAATGTTATTAACCAGTGAATCCACCTCCGCCCATCGCTTTTCTTCACTCAACAGAATGGTATGGGTGTGAACACGGCAGGTAAGAACAGCCAGGTCACCGATCTGTATCACTGCCCAGACTGCCGCTCGCGGACTTTTTTTGAATGAATAGTCATAGGGAAGAAAATACTTATGTTCCTGGGAAAAGGGCCAGCGGCTAAGGATCGCATTTCCAACATTCTTTTCGTCTTTGTTACTTGCCGGGTAATAGAGATAATTGGTTTTCAGAGACCGGGCGATTGTTTCCGTTCCAGTCTCATCCATCTCTTGCAGAAAAATAATATCGGCTCCGGCCAGTTCGGGTGTTCCCGCTAACTCCTGGATGGCCTGATCGATCTTCAGGGCATGGGCAATATTAAAGGAAACCACCTTGAGGGTATCATTAAAGACCGGGGCATTTTCCCGGTAATCACCCATGAATTTCGGTCCCTGGGGATCAGGATAATTCTTAATGGTAGTGCAGGAAAATAATAGCAATGTGAGAAGCAACAGATAAAAGGTACTATACCTGATTAATTCACAAAATTGACATTTATATGATTTAAAGTTAATAAAATTAAATCTTTTATCTTGCCCCGGGTTTTCCCGAAAGGGATCCCATTCGGGAAAACCCGGGGCAAAGGATGAATGAACAATGGCATGACTGCTATTAATTTTGTGAATAAAGCAGGTATAGTGAATCATTTTTATCTCATGGCTCAGGCAATTAGTATATCCGTCATATCCAGAATAATAAGCTTGTCCGGAGACTATAAAATTACTGATGATGGTTGGTGTTGTTCCAGAAAATCATTTTTAACCGACCCTGCTATTCCGCAAAGCTGGAGGTAGATCGAAGAATTATTTACTGATCCAGATTTGGGACACAAGGTGCATAATAATATTAGAAACTTCTGAAAAATGGCCTTTATGGTCATTCCTCGCAATGACATGATAATATGAATTTTTCAGAGGTTTCATATTATTTATTCAGCTTACGTTTTAATTGATTGATATCCTTCCGAAGGTTGTTTACCGTGGGGAAGGATTATCAATACAACTTTTTTTATCCTGGATAAATCAGCTGCCTAAAGCTATAACCTCAACTCTCTAGAACTGGATTCCAATCCCGATCGCCAGAGGATCATCCCAGTCTGATACAAAAGTATATTTCAGCTGGACAAACGGTTTCAGGGGAATCAGCCGGGATTTTATACCAGCAACCAGGTTTAATCCAGGCTTGGATTGGGTGTTACCTTCTTCCGGATCGGCAAAGACCAGGGCGCCTCCGGCTCCGATGTAACCATAAAGTGCCACCAGTGACAGGGCGTTGTAATACAGATCGGCATTCAGATCGTAGAATGAACCTTTATCCACGAAGATATAATCAAAATATCCGGCGACCTGCACTTTCAACAGATCAAGTGACACTCCTGCACCTATATATAAGTCCTCTGGCTCAGTATAATACCCGCCAATCAAGAATGCTTTGACTGGCCTTACTTGGGCAAAGGCAGGGGTCATCAATACACACAGGACCAACACAGTCAGCATCATGGTGAAAATGGACGATCTTTTAATAATGGATTTTCCTTTATTTTTTTGCTGTCAAAATTAATGCACAATTCAGGGTAACACTATTTAAAACTAAATCAATCAATAATCTTATATTGTTATATTATTGACGTTTTTATGTCGCCCTTCCAGGGCTTCTATTTATGGGAGGATCTCATGTAGCGAGGCCGTTGGCCTCGCCTGATACATCTTTCCCTTTCAGGGAATCTTTCTCTAGACGGTGATCACCGCCCCAAAAGGGCAGCATGGGGAAAGATGGGGCATCGCCCCATCATAAAAAGACTCCCGAAAACCAACCAAAGCCCTGGAAGGGCGAGATAACATCGCGCGGGTATCTCCCTTCCAAGATATAAAAAATCTAATCATCTGCCGCCCTGCAAGGGGCATGGCTGGCTTCCCTTAGATGGCCAAAGTATGGTGTATAATATCTGGTCCCATGATTATGGTTACCTTAATGATTAGTCAATGACACTTTTTCAAAATTGACAGGGTTACATTTAATATGAGGCAATTCAGAATTGTCATTTCTCTTACAAGTCGGGTGCTTTTTCAAAAAATCCCATTTATATTTACTGAGAAACAAACTAATTTCTGCCTGTTCCCATGGCTAAATGGAAGAGTCTTGATGTAAAAAGGAGAATGAACAATTGAAAAAACAGCAAAAATTTCTGTTGACCAAAATTGTTGCTACCTTAGGGCCGGCCAGTGCTGACCTGAGGACCATTCTTCAATTAATAGAAGAAGGGGTTCGGGTTTTCCGCATCAATTTTTCTCACGGGACATTTGAGGAATATGACCAGAGTTTGAATACCATCCGCCAGGCCAGTAAAAAGATAAGTACTGCGGTGGGGGTGATTGGAGACCTCTCGGGACCCAAGATTCGCATCGGCGAAGTAATTAAAGGTGGAGTAATCCTGCAAAAAGGGGATGAAGTGGTATTTCAGAAAAAGGAAGCAGTCACTGGCAGTAAAGGATCAAAGCAAACTAAAGAATTCAGTTTCTCAACCAATTATCCCGTTTTTATTGAAGAAGTTAAGATTGGCCAACAAATCCTGCTGGACGATGGAAACGTCCGTCTGCTCTGCCGTCAGAAGAAGGGAAACGGAGCGAATAAGAAACTGATTTGCAAGGTAGTTGATGGAGGATTGATAACTTCCCATAAAGGAGTAAACCTGCCTGATACTTCTTTATCGGTTCCAGCATTAACAGAGAAAGATTATCGCTGCATCAACTATGCGGTAAAGCGGGAGTTTGACTTTCTGGCACTGAGTTTCGTACGCCGGGCAGAAGACATCAAACTTCTCAAAGCCTATTTGAAAAAACTGGGGGTTCGCCAGTTTGATCCTTTAAGGCATCGTGAACAACACCTCAAAACGAGACAGATTAACGACCATAGCACCGGCATTATACCGATCATCAGCAAGATAGAAAAACCTCAGGCCATCGATCATCTGGAGGCTATCATTGAGGAAACGGATCTGGTGATGGTAGCCCGCGGGGATCTGGGAGTAGAGATGGATCTGGCGGAACTGGCGGTTTTGCAAAAACGGATCATCCGGATGTGCCACAATTACGCCACCCCGGTGATCGTCGCCACCCAGATGCTGCAGAGCATGATCGAATCTCCCACTCCTACCCGGGCTGAAGTATCAGATGTGGCCAATGCCATCTTTGACGGGGCAGACGCGGTGATGCTCTCCGGCGAAACGGCAGTGGGAAAATATCCGGTGGAGACGGTACAGATGATGAACCGCATTGCAACCAGGACCAATGAATTCCTGCAAATCGAGCATTTTCATGTCTCTACACCCCGGAAACTGCAGGAGATGCGCTATCGCACCCCGGCACTGGCGCATGGGGTAAAGAGCATTGTGCAGGACATGGAAGCTTCTTTCATCATCATGTGGTCCCAGATGGGCGGCGGGGCGCTCTATCTTTCCCAACAGCGCATTCCCCTGCCAATCCTGGCGTTTAGCTCCAACCAGCAGGCACTCCGGCAGATGTCGATACTGTATGGTGTAACCCCCTTCTATATGGCAAAGCCATCCAGCAATTCTGATTTCATTCGGCAGGTAGACCGGATGCTGCTGCAGAAAAAATGGGCTAAAAAAGGAGAGGCGGTTGTTTTTGTGATGGGCGAACCGATTGACCGGGTGGGAGTTACTAATAACATCAGCATACATTATCTGGGAGAGTCGGAGAAGTAATAGTTTATAATTAATAGTTTATAGTTTATAAAACTTTAAAAATACTTCATATACAATCTGTACAGTTTTAGTGTTATTCGGTGTGTTCGGGGGGAATTTTTTACAACACCTGGTGCTTGCTCATAATCCAGGTAATTAAATTTATTGAATTATTTAGGTAAGCGATCAACTCCTATGGAAACATCTGATATCAAAAATTCTGGTCAATCCCAGCCATCCAGGGCACCTATTGATATTCTCATGGATCCATTACAACGCTTTCTGCATGTGGAATCAGCCAGCGGTATTGTCCTTCTGTTGGCCACCATTACTGCCCTAATTCTGGCCAATTCACCATGGTCTGAAGGATTTTTAGCATTCTGGAAAACCAGGATTGGATTTGCCATCGGTTCTTTTGAGATGAAACATTCACTTCAGCACTGGATCAATGATCTGTTAATGGTGGTCTTTTTTTTCGTCATCGGTTTAGAAGTAAAGAGAGAAATTGTAAGCGGGGAATTGCGAAATTTGAAAAGTGCCGCCTTACCCATTTTCGCGGCGCTGGGAGGGATGTTCGTACCGGCAATGATTTATCTCTTCCTGCAGGCTGATTCTCCCGCCGCCAAGGGTTGGGGAATTCCCATGGCTACCGATATTGCTTTTGTAGTAGGTTCATTAGCCATCCTTGGTTCCAGGATACCAGGAAGTCTGAGGATTCTGCTGCTTTCTTTAGCCATCGCAGATGACATTGGTGCCATTCTGGTGATCGCCATCGGCTATAGCGATAATTTGCAGTTGAATTTTCTTTTGCTGAGTCTGGGAGGACTTTTGGGCTTTATTGGATTTTACAAAATTGGTGTGCGGAATATCCCGGTCTATTTTCTGCTGGCCGCGGTAGTCTGGTTTGGTTTTCATGAGTCGGGAGTTCATGCCACCATCGCCGGAGTGATCATCGGACTGCTGACTCCAACAAAAGGATGGATTACCGAAAGCCGACTTCAGACTATCGTACAAAATATTCAGCATTTCCTGCAGGGAGAAAAATGGCCTGGTTCTAAAGAACGTTACCACCTGCTGCGGGAAATGGAACGCACCACCCGGAAAACTGTTTCTCCGCTTGAACGCTTTGAGAGTGATCTTCATCCCTGGGTTGGATTCATTATCATGCCCATTTTTGCACTGGCCAATGTCGGAGTGGTAATAAACAGTTCGGTAATTTTTAACCCGGTGGCCATGGCGGTTACATTGGGTTTGTTCATTGGCAAACCGATTGGCATTACCTTATTCAGCTGGCTGGCAGTCAAAGTCGGGCTGGCCAGTTTACCATCCGACCTGAGTTGGCCGGCTGTTCTGGGTGGCGGCTCTCTGGCTGGTATAGGCTTTACCATGGCGCTGTTTATCGCCAGTCTGGCCCTCCAGGGTACAGCGCTGGACGCGGCAAAAGCGGGAATCTTGATCGGATCATTTCTCAGTGCGCTGGTTGGCTCAGCAATGCTTTTAATCTTTTTAAAGAAACCACAATAAATATAAAAGTGAAATGCGGGTAACAACAAGTTTCAAAGGTGATTATATTTTACATTTTTCGATAATTCAGAGGTGCCAAAAATATCCTCTTTTTCATAGATTTTTAAGCTATGAGTAATACCAAACAGGTTTAATGTATCAATATCAGGTGAATGGATTTTATGAACGAATTCGGAATTAAAAATTTAGGTCCTTGCCGCTTCGAATCCCCATTAGAAAATCTGCTGGACGCGGAGGGGCATTCCTTCCGCTTTATCCGGGAGAATGAACGGATCATGTTGCAGCATCGTTTGACCGACCTTCTTAAGTATACTGGTAATTTAGAGGAAGCTCCTTCCCTGGAGTTGGCAGGACCGAGAAAAAATATTTATTTCAATCCGCCTGAAACCTCCATCGGTATTGTTACCTGCGGTGGATTAAGCCCTGGTTTAAACAATGTGATTCGCGACCTGGTAATGAGTGCTAGTCATCTTTACCGTGTCCCGCGTATTATCGGATTCCGCTACGGCTACCGCGGGATTGCTGAAAAAGATTTGCATATCATGCTAACCACCCGGTCGGTTACCGATATCCATGAACAGGGTGGATCGATCCTGGGCTCCTCGCGGGGAGATCAGGATGTGGGTATAATGGCTGATAGGCTGCTGGCCCTGGGAATAAATATTTTATTTGTAATCGGTGGGGACGGGACAATGCGGGGCGCTTTGAGCCTCGGACAGGAAATATCCAGGAGAAATTTGAAAATCAGCATCATTGGCATTCCCAAAACTATTGACAATGATTTTAGATATATGGACCAGAGTTTCGGTTTTGATACAGCTTACGCCAAGGCGGTGGAAGCTATTGATGGGGCACATCGCGAAGCAGAAGGTGCACCCAATGGGATAGGTCTGGTAAAACTCATGGGTCGTCATGCCGGGTTTATCGCTTGTGCTGCTACTTTGGCATCTAATCAGGTGAATTTTGTGTTCATTCCGGAAGTCTCTTTCAGCATGGATGGTCCCCATGGTTTTTTGGAAGCATTGCACCAGCGGCTGCTCAAACGGCAGCACGCGGTGATCGTGGCGGCAGAAGGTGCCGGACAGGAACTGCTGAAAAATGCTGGCAGCGAAAAGGATGCATCCGGTAATATCAAATTAATGGATTTTGGCCTATATATGGCCGAGCGAATCAAAGACCATTTTAAAAATATCAAAATGGAAATCAATTTAAAATATATTGATCCCAGCTATATCATCCGCAGTATCAAGGCCAATCCAGCTGACAGTCTGCTGTGTACTGCCCTGGCCTTCAACGCGGTGCATGCCGGAATGAGCGGTAAAACCGAGCTGGTGGTTGCGATGTATCGCCGCAGCCTGGTGCATGTCCCGATGCAGCAGGTGATCGCCAGCCGAAACCAGGTGGATCCAAACGGGGCATTTTGGCTTAACGTGATTGCCTCAACCGGTCAACCTATTGCTTTTTATTAATGATCCGATTGCTGATCAGGAAGGTTTGCAAAGAAAGAGAATTTGATCAAAAATCAGTTGTTGCAAAATTTGCAATAACTGCCGAAGATTGCAAGACTCATCAAGAGGATCCTAAAGATTAGTTTCCGTAATCGAAATCATCTTGATACAAAACTTAGAGGACTACTTTGACCTTAAACCAACGGTAAAAGAGAAGCTGCATGGAATCCATCAGTAAAAATCTCAATCCGGTACGCCTGTTCGGCCGCAGTTATCCGCTGGGAGCTTCTTTCTATGACGGAGGAGTAAATTTTTCTCTTTACTCTAAGAATGCCACCCGGGTTGAACTCCTGTTTTTTGACGACCTGGATGACCGCCGTCCCTCCCGCACCTTTTCACTGGATCCGGTCCACAACCGCACTTTTCACTATTGGCACATTTTTATACCGGGTATCCAGCAGGGGCAATTATATGCCTACCGCGTTCATGGCCCCCTTGCTCCCGAAAAAGGACTGCGTTTTGACGGATCAAAAGTATTGCTCGATCCCTATGCCCGGGCCGTGGCGGTTGGAAAAAATTATGAACGTGAGGCAGCTATTCGCAAGGGCGATAATTGTGCTCAGGCAATGCGGGGCGTGGTGGTGGATCCCCGGGCCTACAAGTGGGAAGATGACACTCCCCTCGGAACCGACTATGCGGTCACCGTCATTTATGAACTGCATGTGGCAGGTTTTACCCGTCATCCAAACTCCGGATTGCCAGTTAACAAACGCGGTACTTATGCCGGATTGATTGAAAAAATTCCCTACCTGTTGGATCTTGGTATTACAGCAGTAGAATTGCTGCCGGTTCAGCAATTTGATGAGCAGGATGTCAGTCCTCCGTTAAAAAACTACTGGGGATACAATCCGATCGGTTTCTTTGCTCCCCATTGCGGTTACAGCTCGGATAAGAGTTCCCTGGGACCAT
>Ga0299912_10004780_pt1 | contig 11096 bp, 8 predicted proteins | sample RVTome_2_FD_207667 | JGI IMG/M metagenome (GOLD analysis project Ga0299912, IMG submission 207667) | Soil microbial communities from uranium-contaminated site in the Upper Colorado River Basin, Wyoming, United States - RVT95D214 (version 2) ... | reverse complement strand
TTTTCCTCGAGCGCGAGGCGCTGCTGATCGAAATCAACCCGCTGTTCGTCAAGCCGGACGGCGCCTGGGTCGCCGGCGATGCCAAGATCGTCACCGACGACAATGCCCTCGTGCGCCAGCCCGCGCTGCGTGAGCTGCTCGGGCAACGCGCTGCGGCCTACCCCGAAGCTATGCTCAAGCTGGAACACGGCTTCGACTACGTCGTGGTCGATCCTCAAGGCGAAATCGGGCTGCTGACCACGGGCGCCGGATTGTCGATGATGCTGATCGACGAACTGCGCGAGGCCGGCCTCAAACCCTACAACTTTCTCGACATACGCACCGGCGGGTTGCGCGGCGAAACGACGCGGCTCGTGCAAGTGCTGAAGTGGATCGCCAGGGGCAGAAATATCCGGGTGCTGCTGGTCAACATCTTCGCCGGCATCACAGATCTCGGCGAGTTCTCGCGCCTGCTGGTTGCTGCCATCAAGGAAGTACCCCAACTCAAGGTGCCGGTGGTGGCCCGTCTCGTCGGCAATGGCCTGCCGGCGGCGCGTGAGACGCTCGCCGCCGCCGGCATCAAGCTCCACACCGATCTCGACGCGGCGCTTGCCGAAGTGCGGCAACACCTAAAAACGGGTAATGGGTAATTTCATCCCTCATTAAATGAAATGTATCCTTTAGGGCCCTCCGCCCTCATCCCTCCGCCCTCATCCCTCATCCCTCATCCCGATGATTCTCAATCCCCGCATCGACCACAACACGCCAGTCATCGTCCAGGGCATCAGCGGACGCGCGGGCAGCCTGCACAGCCTTCTGATGAAACAATACGGCACCCACATCGTCGGCGGCGTGTCGCCGAAAATGGAAGCTGGCCAGATCAACGGCGTGCCGGTTTTCCCCTCCTGCGACGAAGCGGTAAAAGCCACCGGCGCGACCGCCTGTGTCGCGCTGGTCGGCGCGCAGCAATTGCTGAGCGCCATGCAGGAAGCCGTCGGCGCCGGCATCAAATACATCGTGACGCCGACCGAAGGCATGCCGGTCCACGATGCGCTCAAAGCACGGCGCCTGACGCGCGATGCCGGCGTGATCTGGGTTGGCGCCTCGACGCCGGGCATGGCGGTGCCGGGCGAGGCCAAGCTCGGATTTCTTCCCGATGACTCGCTCAGCCCCGGGCCGCTCGGCCTGATGTCGAAATCGGGCACGCTGTCTTATGAAGCCGGCTATCGGCTCACGCAGCGCGGCATCGGGCAATCGGTCTGGATCGGCGTCGGCGGCGACCCGGTCAAAGGTACCTGTTACGCGGATCTCGTGCCGTTCTTCGCCATGGATGCGCAAACCGAGGCGCTGCTGATCATCGGGGAAATCGGCGGCCACGACGAGGAGGATTTTGCGGCGGCCCTCAAGGCGCAGAATTTTCCGAAACCGGTATTCGCGCTGATTGCGGGACGCACCGCGCCCGAAGGTGTCGCGATGGGACATGCCGGCGCGCTCGTCCACGGCAGCCACGGCACCTATGCCGCCAAGCGCGCGGCGCTGGCCGATGCCGGCGTCAGGGTATTCCCGTCGCTGAACGAGATGGTCGAGGGCGTCTGCGCCCGGCTGCGCTAGAACAACTGCAAATTAACCGCAGATAAACGCCGATTAACGCCGATATAGACCTAGACCAAAGAGGACATAGAGAAAGCAAAACACAGCAAGGATCGGTTTGGATTGATCAACTCCCTGTGTACCATCGAGGTAATATTAAAAGAATTCCCTGTGATCTCCGTGGCCAAGCCTTTTAGTTTCGAACTTGACCCTATCTGCGTTTATCCGCGTTTATCGGCGGTTAAATAGTTTTTTCGTTCTCCGCGCCCGCACTAAAGCAGGCCGCGCGCGATGCCGCCGTCCACCAGGATAGACTGGCAGGTCACGTAGCTCGTCTTGTGGGACGCGAGAAACACCACCATCGCCGCGATTTCCTCCGGCCGGCCCATGCGCTTCATCGGGATTTCCCGGGAGAACTCCTCGATGATCGCCTCCGGCGCGACACCGCGCTCCCGGGAGAGCTTGTCCGCGCGTGTCGTCCACAGCGAAGTAAGGGTGCGGCCGGGCGAGACCGAGTTGACCCGAATGTTGTACTTCTGGAACTCCGCGCCCAGCGTTTTTACCAGGGCGATAAGCCCTGCCTTGTGCACATTGGACACGACCTGGTGCTCGTGCGGCATGCGCGCGCCGGCCGCGCCGAGAATCACGATGCGGCCCGCCGCGGATTTCCTGAGCAGAGCAAGCGTTTCGCGTATCACCCGCACCGTGCCGAGCACATTGAACTCGTAGTTCGCCGTCCACGCCGCGTCGTCGAGTTCCTCGAACGATGCACGCCGGCTGCCGCCGACCGCGGTGATCAGGATATCCAGGCGGGCGGCGTGCTGCTCAACCCAGCCTTTCAGGCGCGCCACGTCGTCCGCCTTGGTGATATCGGCCGCGAACCAGCGCACTTTCCGGCCGCAAGCCTGTTCGAGCCGGCGTGCGGCAAGCTCGATCTTGCCGGCGTCGCGCGAGCAGATCAGGACTTCGGCGCCCTCCTCCAGCAGGCCTTTGGCGCTTTCATAGCCTATCCCTTCGCTCGCGCCGACGACCAGCGCGATCTCGCCCTTGATACCGAGATCCATCAATCAACCTTTTAAATGCGTGAGGCGTTAGGCGGGAGGCGGGAGGCGAAAAACGCACAACTCAAAACCAGCTTCGCCTTACCCCTCACCCCTCACCCCTCACTCACTCGATCTTCGCGCCGGTCAGCTGGATCAGCTTGCCGTACTTTTCGTAATCGACCTTGAGGCGCGCGTTGAATTCCTCCGGCGTGCTGGTCCACGGATCGAGGACCTGGTTTTCCAGCTTCTGCACGACATCAGGCAGCTTGAGCGCCTTGTTGACCTCGGCATTCAGCCGGTCGATGACGGCCTTGGGCGTGCCGGCGGGCGCGAACATGCCGACCCAGGGCGCCATTTCGTAACCGGGTACGCCCGACTCCGAAATCGTCGGCACGTCGGGCAGCGCCTTCGTGCGCTGGGCGGAGCCGACGCCGAGCGGACGCAGCTTGCCCTGGCGGATATGATTGATCACGGTGCCGATCGTCGCGAACGACACCTGCGTTTCCCCCGAGACCAGCGCCGTCACCTGCGGCACGCCGCCCTTGTACGGCACGTGCACCAGCTTGATGCCGGCCATGGCCGTCAACAGCGCCATCTGCAGGTGCGGCGCGCTGCCGTTGCCGGAAGAGGAATACAGGATCTGGCCGGGACGGGACTTCGCCAACGCCAGGAATTCCCTGGTGGTCTTCACCGGCAGCGACGGATGAACGGTCAGCACGCCGGGCTGCGCCGAGAGCAGGCCCACGCCCGTGAAATCTTTCAGCGTGTCGTAAGTGAGCTTCTTGCCGTAAATGTGGGCATTGCCGAGGTGGGTGGTCGAATGCACCATGAGCGTATAGCCGTCCGGCGGCGCCTTGGCGACGAGATCGGCGCCGATCGAGCCTGCTGCGCCCGGGCGGTTATCGACCACGAACTGCTGGCCCATGGATTCGCCCATCTTCTGCAGCACGATGCGGCCCACGATATCGTTGGAGCCGCCCGGCGGCCAGGGGATCACGACGCGCACTATTTTTGCGGGGTAGCTTTGCGCGATCGCGGCGAGCGGGGCGAACAGCAACGCGGTCAACACGATCACCGTGACATGGAAAATTCTCTTCATCGTTTCCTCCGGAATTAATCGACCCGCGCGCCGCTGATCTTGACGACCTTGGCGTATTTATCGTAATCCGACTTCAGACGCGCGGCAAACTGATCCGGCGTCATGTGCATCGGGTCGAGCGTTTGCACGGTGAGTTTCGCCACCACTTCTGGATTTGCCAGCGCCTTGGCAAGCGCGGCGTTGAGCGTGTCGACGACCGCCTTGGGGGTTCCCGCCGGGACGAAGCAACCGATCCACGCGGTGAATTCGTAGCCGGGAACGAATTCCGCGATCGCCGGGACATCCGGGAATTGCGTCGTCCGCTTGTCCGAACTCACCCCGAGCGGCCGCACGCGCCCGGATTTGATGTGCGTAAAAAGCGAGCCTATCGTGGCGAGCATGGCCTGCGTCTCTCCGGCAACGATCGCGGTTCCGGCCGGGCCGCCGCCCTTGTACGGCACGTGCACCATCTTCGCCCCCGCCATGGAAGCGACCAGCGCCATCGACAGATGCACGAAACTGCCGTTGCCGGCGGAACCGTAGATGACCTCGCCGGGGCGGGCCTTGGCCAGCGCGATGAAGTCCTTGCCTGACTTCACCGGCAGGGACGGATGCACGACCAGCATGCCCACCTGCCGCGCGAGCGTCGTCACGCCGATGAAATCTTTCAGCACGTCGTACGGGAGCGTTTTGTACAGATGCGCATTGGCGACGTGGGTGGTGGACTGCACCATGACGGTGTACCCGTCGGGGGGGCTTTTCACCACGATCTCGGAGCCGATCGTGCCCGCCGCGCCGCCGCGGTTATCGATCAGGAACTGCTGCCCCAGCACTTCCGACATCTTCTGGAACACGATACGCGCCACGATATCGTTCGACCCGCCCGGCGGAAACACGACGACCACCCGGACCGGTTTCGAGGGATAGGCCTGCGCAAGAACGACCGGCGGCAAAAACAGCACAACAGGAAAAACCGCAGCTATGATACGACAGAACAGCTTCATGACTCGCCTCCTCGCGTTGATGGATTATTATTGATTCCATACTTTGTTTGTTCTATCCGCATTATGGTCGAAACAGAGGCGACTGCTCAACTGCTTTACGCCCGGACTTGGCCAACGCGTTATAATCTTAGAGCCCGTAACACAATGAAACGCGTGATGCGCTGGCACGATTTTGGCTCAGGACGCGAAGCTTCCCGCAGCCAATATCGCGAATATTGGCAAGGGGAGCGACAAAGTCATGGGCCAAAACTCGTGCCAGCCCAAAGGGTTGCGGCCAAAACCGGCGGCACGCCGAAGCGTGGTGCGGGCAGGGGCGCCAGGCGGCGTATGGATGCGATAATGGTTCGGGGCTTCTGCGGCTGCTCCCGCAAACGGGCCTGCGGCTAACGGGTCGCAGCCGCCGCGATATGCTCAGCGCCGTCCTTCGCGTCAGCACCAATTTTAACTCGCAACGCACACGTGTTTCATTGTGTTACGGGCTCTTAGGATTTTAGATCCCCGGTTGCAGGAACGCTTGAATTTTAGGAGGAATTTCGCATGGCCCTGCCGCTCGAAGGCGTGAAGGTGCTCGACCTCACCACCGTCATGGCCGGCCCCTATTGCAGCATGGTGCTGGGCGACATGGGGGCGGAGATCATCAAGGTCGAGAACTTTCCGGAAGGCGATGCCTCGCGCCGCTTCGATCCCAAGATCAACGACGAATCCTACTGTTTCGCGGTGCTCAACAGGAACAAGAAAAGCATCGCCCTTGACATGAAAAACCCGCGCGGCAAGGAAATTTTCATGAAACTCGCCGCGAAGGCCGACATCATCACCGAAAACTTCCGGCCGGGCGTCGTCAAAAGACTCGGCATCGATTACGACGTCGTCAGACAATTCAACCCCGGCGTCATTTATGCGTCGATGTCGGGCTTCGGCCAGACCGGCCCGTACGGCAAGAAGGGCGGCTTCGACATCGTCGCCCAGGGCATGTCGGGCATCATGATGATGACCGGATACCCGGGAGGACGCCCCGCCAAGGTCGGCATCGCGATGAACGACATCGCGAGCGGCGTCACCGCGCTCTACGGCATCCTCGGCGCCTATATCGGCAAATTAAGAACGGGCACCGGCCAGTACCTGGAGACTTCCTTGCTCGAAGCGGGACTGGCATGGTCGCAATGGGAATTTGGCGCTTACTTCGGCTCGGGCGAACTGCCGACTGCGACCGGCACCCGCCACCGCCGCTCGACGCCCTACCAGGCCTACAAGACCCAGGATGGCTACGTGACGGTCGGCGCCAACAACAACAAGCTGTGGACCAATTTCTGCACCATGGTTTGCGGCAAGCCGGAATGGCTCACCGACCCGCGTTTCAAGGATCTGCCTTCCCGGCTCAGGAACATCGACGAGCTCGAAAAGGAAATCGAGACGGTGTTCGCGGCGCAACCTGCCGCGCACTGGGTGGGGAAGCTCGATGCCGCGGAAGTGCCGGGCGGACCCGTCTACCGATACGACCAGATCATGAACGACCCGCACATCAAGGCACGCAACATGGTGGTGGATATCGAACACCCGAAAATCGGCCCCATGAAAACGCTGGGCCTGCCGCTAAAATCGACCGGTGAACTCACAGCGATCCGCAAGCCGGCGCCATGGCTGGGCCAGCATACGGACGAAGTGTTACACGGCCTGGGCTATGGCGATGCCGAAATCGATGCGCTGTTCGAAAGCGGCACGGTCTACGACAAGTATCGTGAAAAGACCACGACCTCGGCTTGAGGCTGTAATAATAACATAATAAAAACAACAGGTTGTATCTTACCGCTGCGCTGTCGACAAGTCCGGGGAAGACCGCTCGGCAACTGTTTTGGCCAGTGCATCACGGTCCGCTTCGTTCGGATCGTCGTCCATCACGCCATTGAGTTCGCACTGGCTCTTGCCGCGCCAGACCGTCAGCGTGCCGTTTATTTTTCCGTCGGCGCCGCAGTAACGCTCGCGCTCGACGTCCTTGAAAATGAAGTGCACATTCTGGCGCCGGTTTTCGATCAGAAAGTCGCCCTTGTCGGTGGTAACGGTGGTCAGCCGCCCGTTGTCCTGCCACTTGCTGTAAGCGTCGTCGCGCACGATATACACCGAGCAGGTGCGCGGCTTCCATTTGCTGTAGTAGGCAAAATTCTGAACGGCCCCGTTCACCACCTCGACGGCAATCCGGGCATGCCTGTCCTCGGTGCCGAGCATGCAGGACAGGCGCTCGACTTTCCTCGCGGCTTTCCTGTGGGTCTTCTTCTCCGCCGCGACCGCCGTCATCGACGCTGCGGCAAACGCCACCGCACAGCATGCAACCAGCAGTTTTTTCATCGCTCTTCACCTCACACTTGAACTTGCGTCGCCTTTGCCGGAGCAAGCGAAAAACCCCTCGAACCGGCACAACTCTCGCCTGACACCTCACGCCTCACGCATTTCAGGCCTGCAACAACGGCCGCAGCGAACGAATATCCTTCACCCGCTCCAGCCCCCATACCGCGTCGACCAGGTTCCGCGTTTTTTTCCTGCCCAGTATCGGGCCCAGCAGGTCGACGCACTTCTCATCCACTTCGGCGCGCGTCATCGGGTTGGCCGAGGTGCCCTTGACCGCCTGCGTGTGGTGCATGAAATGACCGCCTCCGCGCGTCCACACTTCGACAACCGCCTGGCGGCCGCCTGCCCGCGTCAACCTGGCACTGCCGACAAACTCGATCTTTTTGCGCAATTCCAGGACCTTGCGGTCTTTCATGCGCGCCTCGTCATGCGACGAAGCGAAAGTCACCGTGCCGTCGAGCAGCATCACGGCGATCAGGTGCTGCAGGCAGATATCCGGCATGTCGCGATTGTTGACGATCGCCGCCTCATGGTCCTGGACTTGGATTTTAACCTTTTTCACGTCATCGGTTTTCAGGCCGTGCCTGCGGACCATCTCCTGCATCGAATCGAGGGCCGCCTGGATCGGCGAGCCGACCGACCACTTCTTGATATTGGCGTTGAGTATCTCATAGGCAGTTCCCAGACCGCGCGCGAGTTTGTCCGCGCCGTCTTCGACACCGAAAGCGAACAGGAAGTTGCGCTCCCCGGAAAATACGTCTTCCACGCCGCTCATCCCGCTCCCGACCATGAGCGCGGCAGACACCCCGTTCTTCGCCGGCATGCCGCCAAAGTCGAACGCTTTCTCGACATGGCCCGGATCGCGCATCCAGCACGATACGCCGGAGGCCTGCTGCGCCGTGTAGGATAACAACCATCGCATCCGTCTGGCGTCGAACCGCGCAAGCGCACCTGCTGCGGCAGCCGCGCCGAACAGCGCGCCGAAGCTGTGGGTGGAATGGCCGGCGAGATGAAATCTCATGGCGCCGAGCGCGAAGTTGACGCGGCATCCGACGTCATAGCCCAGCGCAACCGCGGACAGCAGCGCCGTTCCGCTCGCGCCCTGTTTCTCGCCGACAGCGAGCGCGGCCGGCACGACCGCGCAGCCCGGATGGAAAAATGCCGGCTGGTGCGAGTCGTCTGTCTCGTCGGCATGCGCCGTCATGCCGTTCGCAAGCGCGGCATTCAACGCGGAGGTGAGGATGCGCGTGCCCGGAATACACGCTTCTTTGACCCCGCCCAAGCGCTTTGCATAGGAAACCGCCATGCGGCCCGGCGCAAGCCGCGTGCCGCTCACCATCGCGGCTAGCGTATCGGCGATGTGGTGCCTGGTTTTCTCCGCGACGGCGGGCGGAAGCTTGCGACGCGCCGCCCGCGCGAGATAGGCGCTCAACTCCCGCATCACGGGCGAAATTACTTTCGAAGCTGCTGTTTTGGGCACGAGAAAATATTGCAACACATTGTTCCAAATATACTAACATGCTCGAAGCCGATTTTTGTGCGTGCCAACAAAAAACGGACCGCGCCTGAGCGCGATCCGTTTTCTCCGATCGTGTTTGCGTGCGTCTAAGCGAGGCTTGCGCCCGCAACCCTGCTACTTCCCGACCAAGCCGATGTCTTCGACGACTTTCGACCAGCGGTTGCACTCGTCCACCCAGAACTTGCGGAAATCCTCAGGCGATTTGCTGGTGATCGCCTCGGCACTGGCCGTTGCCAGGCGCCGTATGACTTCCGGGTCTTTCATGGTGTTGACGACCGCCGGGAACAGCCGCGTCGCCACGGCACGCGGCGTGCCCTTGGGTACGAACACGCCCTGCCATGAGCCCACCGTCAATTCCGGAAACCCGGACTCCGCCATCGTCGGCGCATCCGGCGCTGCGCTCAGACGTTTGGGCGCGATCACCGCCAGCAACCGGAGTCTGTCCTGCCGAATAAAAGGCAGGAGCGATGAAGAGGTCAGCATGGTCACTTTCACTTCACCCTGCGCGACTGCCAGCGAGGCCCCGCCGGCGCCGCCCTTGTACGGGACCATCACGATTCTGATGCCCGCTTTCTGCTGGAACAGCTCAAACGCGAGCCGGGAGTTGCTGCCGACACCGGCGGCGGAGAAGTTGAGTTGACCTGGCCGGGCTTTGGCGTAGTCGATCAGTTCCTTGATCGAACGAACCGGAAGCGACGGATGCACGGCCACCATACCGGGCACGTCAACGACCTGCGTCACGCCGATGAATGCATTCAACGGTTTCACCTTGAACTTCGGGAACACCGAAGCATTGATCGCCATGGTTCCGATATTGCCGAGCAGCAGGGTATACCCGTCCGGCGTGGCTTCCGACGCCACCTCGATCCCGACGTATCCGGAAGCCCCGGTACGATTCTCAATCACGATGTTCTGTCCGAGTTCGGATGCAAGCTTGTCCTGAATGATGCGCGCGACGAAATCCGACGCGCCGCCGGGCTGGAACGGCACGATGAGACGTATCGGGCGTTCGGGGTAAGGCGTTGCCGCCTGGACCCATGCAACGCCCGTTGCCAGCAGGCAGCCAGCGGTCAGCAAAATATGTTTCGCAATGAGTTTCATTCATCATCCTCCTGTTGTAGGTTCACGGGTACAGCGCCTGCCCGGCCGGAATGACCGGCCGAGGATGCACGAGGAGGTCCGGCTCCCGTTATCGGATGCGAAAACTATCGGGCCGGTTTTTAGTTGTAGTTGTGGCTTGAAATATAGTGAACGGGTATTCCCCGTGTCAAGCCGCGTATCGCGCACGAATGCCGCACGGATCCAACCGATTTTGCCGCAAGAGAGGAGGAAACCGGGGCTTTTCCGGGTTTCAACTGGCGGCAAAGCGCTTGACGACCTTGAGCCTCAGCACCGTGTCGCCGCCAAGGTGCGTCCAGACCATGGCGTCGCGAACCAGCTTGTCGACGCGCGCATTCATCATGCAGCCTTCGGCGCCGTGAATCTCCATGTTCAGCCCTGTGACGCGCTGGATCACGTCGGTCGAGTAATTCATCACGAGACCGCCATTCGCGGAGTGCATCTTCCGATCGTGCTCCCAGGCGACCCGCAGCACGAAAGAGCGCAGCGCCTCGGTCAGCATGTGCATTTCGTTCAGCTTCAGCTGGACAAGCTGGTTGTCGAAGACCAGCTTGCCGCCCCGTTTCTGCGTCCGCGCGAAATTCATGGCCATGCCGACCGCGTCCTCGCATACCCCCAGCGCATTGGCCGCGAGCTCGAGATCGCCGAACAGGTCTCCGCCTGTGGTATCGCCGGCGTTCTTCTTCATGCCGCTGTTCACCTCGCCCACCACGTTGGCATGCGGCACGCGCGCGTTCTCGAATATCAGCTCCGCGTTCTGGTAGAAACGCCAGCCCCGCTTGTTGAACGACTTGCCGAAGCGGAAGCCGGGCGTGTCGCTCGGCACCATGAACATGGTGCCGCCCTCCCGGATATTCACATCCGGGTTGGTGCGCGCATCGACGAAGAACAGCTTGCCCACCCCGCCTTGCGCGATGAAACACTTCTCGCCATTCAGGATCCACTCGTCGCCCTTGCGTTCCGCTCTGAGCCGGTAGCCCGCCCTGGGCTCATCGTCGGGCGGCAGCCGGTTGTCGGATCCGGCGTTGGGCTCGGTAATGCCCTTGCCCAGAAGATAGGTGTCGTCGGCGACAAAAGGCTTGAGAAAGCGTTCTTTCTGCTCTTCGTTGCATGCGGCCGCGATCAGGTGGCTCCACTTCCAGTTCTGGCTGAACGCCTTGGACATGGCGCTGTCACCCTTGGCGAGTTCCGCCATCACCACCACCTGCGTCACGAAATCGGTGCCGTGTCCGCCCCATTCCTTGGGGACCGCCAGCGTGCGGAACCCGAGCTTCGATCCTTTTTTGATGATCTCCCAGTCAAAGGGCTCGCGCGCCCCGGCGATCTGGTCGTGCTTCAGGGAAATCGGGCGCAGCTCCTCTGCGGCGAACTTCCGTGCTTTCATCTGCCACGCGCGTTGTTCCTCATTCAGCGAGAAATCCATG
>Ga0299912_10004779_pt1 | contig 11097 bp, 9 predicted proteins | sample RVTome_2_FD_207667 | JGI IMG/M metagenome (GOLD analysis project Ga0299912, IMG submission 207667) | Soil microbial communities from uranium-contaminated site in the Upper Colorado River Basin, Wyoming, United States - RVT95D214 (version 2) ... | reverse complement strand
TTAAGGACATCTTCTTGACATACACTGAAACCATTTCATCCCACGGAAGAATCCTGGATAAAATAATCCATCGGTTCTTGGCGTCAAGACTTCCACCAAAAGGCATTTTAAAATCTTCGATGGAAATTTGCTGTTTACTGGTATACTTGATCATTTTAGGTGCACGGTATTTTAATGAAATCAGTAGATCCGGCTCTCGACGGACATGACATTTTCCATGCACTAATATACAAAAATGTTCTCTGTTATTCTAATATTATTAATAACTTATATACTTTTTAAGGAAGCCCTATTTAGAACCAGTTGTTTTTAAATGGAACGCGCCTGACTGACTGACCAGTCCGGCAAAGCTCTCCTGACGGACGCAGTCAGACAGGGATGACACTGATTTGACACATGATCACGGACATTCATTTAAGAGCTTTATTAAAATAATCATCATAAATCCGGTAGTTTGCGTTTCATCCACGTTCTATTTATTTCGTAATAATTTAATGGGTGAGTAGTTTCTGTCGATTATTTTAATTGCTATGTTCAGAAATATTTTTAAAAAAAAGCAGGAGAAAAGAAAGTATCCCCGCCACCCGGTGGAGATATCCATAGATTATAAAATCTCTGGAGAAAGTACTAGTAAAACCGACCTTACCCACAACATCAGTTTTGGAGGTTTATGTTTTCAAACCCGGTCCGAAGTGACACCGGGTACACTTCTAACTCTCCGGTTTCCCACTATTAATCCCAACTTTGAGGTAGCTGGAAAAGTAACCTGGTGTTCAGCAAAAAGAGGCAAGGTAGAGGTCGGGGTGCAATTCCTGGATGAGAACGATGCCTATCGTGCCAGAATGATCGAAGAGATCTGCCATCTGAAAGAATTACAGAAAAAACATACTGCCAATTGACCCCCGCAGATAAAATTAATAGAACACAGATGACACGGATTTGGCGGATGATCACGGATATTCATTTAAGAGCTTTATAAAAATAATCCGTGTAAATCCGTCAGATCAGCGTACTCAGCGTTCCATTCATAATTTGAAGTCGTTCGTTGGTCTGGTCATGTTCAGATTTGTTTTTTTCCAAAAATGATCTTAACTTTTGTTCACAATTCAAAAAAAACAGATATGGAAAAATTACTAATCTTTTTGCTTTTGGTGGGGGGCATTTTTTACCTTGTTCATTTATTTGATAAATATGTCAATAGGAAGAAAAAAAACCACCTGTCATTTCCCATTCAGTGGACACCGTCGATCTCTCTCTATTTTATCATCTCACTGACCGGCTAAATGTGTTTTACAATTCTATGGCTCACCCTCAGGATCTGCTGATGAATCCAGCATTCACTGAAGCGGTTCGTCATCTGAATATTGCTGAGCTGAGCAATCAGAATATCATTGAATATGCCTCGGGCGGTAATATGCTGATTGCCTGCATCGCTTATGAAGTGCTGAAACGCCGGCAGCTTAAGGACTCGGAAATTGAAACCCTCATCTACTCGGTAGGAAACCGGGCCCCCTGGGCATTGTACTTTGCTTTCCGCACGATTCACCATCACAGCAAACAGCCGGTTGTTGCTCAGGTTATCCTGCAGATGCAGGACTGGTGGCTGGAGAATATGTACGTGGTCCAGTTGTTGAACCCCTTTATTTCCGACCGCCTGCAGGCTGGAGAAAAGATCTCCTTTGGGAGCCATATAAGATTTCTGGACAATAACAAACTCCTGAGCATCGAACAATTGCTTAACAAATTGAACAGGCCCGAGCTTCAACCGCTGAGGGAAGAAATTACTGTTTTCACCACCAGCATCATCGATCAAAAATTTCTGAACAGTTTTGGCAGAATCTGGAAAGAAGGTGACTTCGCTCAGGCCATTTTCGAATATCCGGATTTACTGAGCCATTTGGCTAAAATCAGAGAGACCCTTTTTAAATTCCCGAATCGCTCCCTGGTTCTGCTGGGTGAAACCGGGGTCGGTAAAACCACCCTCATCAGAAGACTGTCTCAGGATCTCCAGCGGGAAGGATGGTTTATCTTTGAAGCCAGTGCTTCAGATGTGCTGGCTGGCCAGATCTACATCGGTCAGCTGGAGGAACGTTTGCAGTCCCTGATAAAAAATATCCATGCCCACAAAAAAGTGATCTGGCTGGTCCCTAATTTTCATGAGTTGTTTTATGCCGGAAAACACCAATACAATCCTGTTGGAATTCTTGAGAGGATTATGCCGGAAGTTGAACGGGGAGGCATTCTGATCATCGGTGAAACCACTCCTGAGGCTTTTGAACAACTGATCCGGCAAAACAAGCGCCTGGGAATCCTTCTGGAAACAGTGCGTCTCCAGCCCCTGGATGACACCAAAACTCTGGAAATCGCCACCGATTGGGCTGGGAAACAGGGCCGTTGCCAAGATGGGGCGCTGATCATTACTGACCAAATTGCCCGGGAAGCATTAAATCTCTCCAAACAATATTTAAGTGACAAAGCCGCTCCTGGAAATTTACTGGATTTCCTGAAATTCACCTATCAATCCCTTCAAAGTAAAGAATCTGCCCGCTGCAAAATGACTACCGATGATCTTTACCTTACCCTTTCCCACCTCACCGGTCTTCCCAGAACGATCCTGGATGAACGGGAAACATTGGAATTGCAGGAATTGCGGCAGCTTTTCGAGCGAAGGGTGCTGGGTCAGCCGGAGGCAGTAGAGTGTCTGATCGAGCGGGTAGCGATGATCAAGACCGGCCTGACAGATCCCAGGCGGCCGGCAGGGGTCTTTCTGTTTGTCGGTCCCACCGGTACCGGTAAAACAGAGATCGCCAAATCCCTGGCTGAATTCCTGTTCGGATCACCTGACCGCATGATCCGCCTGGATATGAGCGAATACCAGACGCCGGGAGCCATTGACTCTATTCTGGGTGAACAGCGAGACTATCAGCCGGTGCTGGCCAGTTCCTCCCTTTTTACCCAGATCCGTAAACAGCCCTTTTCGGTAATACTCCTGGATGAATTTGAAAAAGCTCATCCCAACATCTGGGATCTTTTCCTGCAGGTATTTGATGACGGCCGGCTGACCGATCGTACCGGGAACACTGCCAATTTCCGGCACAGCATCATTATCCTGACCTCTAATCTGGGAGGAAAAATTCAAATCGGCGAAAGTATTGGTTTTAATCCCAATGCCAGTGCTTTTTCCATGAAAAGCGTAGAAAAATCAATAAAAGAAACTTTCCGCCGTGAATTTATCAATCGCCTTGACCGCATCATCATCTTCCGCCCCTTGAGCAGAAAAGTGATGCGGGATATCCTGCAAATTGAATTGAAATCGGTGATGAATCGGCGGGGATTGCGGATGCGGGAATGGGCAGTGGAGTGGGAAGATTCGGCGATTGAATTCCTGCTGGACAAAGGATTCACGCCAGATCTGGGAGCTCGTCCGCTCAAACGGGCCATTGAACAATATTGCCTTTCCCCGCTGGCGCTCACCATCATCAATCACCAGCTCCCGGCGGGCGACCAATTTCTGTTTGTCCGGAGCGATGGTCAGAAAATTGAAGTAGAATTCATAGATCCTGAAGCCCCGGAGGAAAAATTCGAGCCTGAGGAAATAGAAAAAGAGAGACCAGTCTCAGGGAAATTAAGCTTAACTCACATTCTCCTTGATCCTAAAAGTTCCAGAGAAGAGGCCCTCTTCCTGCAGCAAACCCACGCTGAATTTGCCAACTGCATTCGCAATCAATCCTGGGGGGAACGGAAAGAAAATCATCTGAATAAAATTAATTTCACCGGTTTTTGGGACAGTGAGGATCGCTTCCGGATTTTAGGAGAAGTGGAGTACATGGAACGGATAGAAACCGGATTGAAAACAGCTGATTCCCTGCTCAATAGGCTGTTTACTGATAAAAATATACCCCGGGAAAACTATTCACTCGATCTCGTCACCCGCCTGGCTCAGCAGCTTTATTTGCTGGAAAAGGCCTACCAATCGGTTGTCAATGATCTGCCCAAAGATGTATTTCTAAAAATTGAAGCCGGCCGTACCGGTCCCGAGCGGAACGGTACTCAGAAAAATTTCTTCCTGAATATCTGCAAAATGTACTAGCAGTGGGCGGCCAGGCGGCGAATGCGCCTGGTAGTACTGGAGGAAAAAACCGATCTGGCTCCATACTATTTTGTTGCAGCGGTATCGGGTTTTGGATCCTACATGATTCTGTCAGAAGAAAATGGTTTACATATTTATGAACAGCCGAAAAACAACCAGAGATCCTTTCAACGATTTAATGTCATGGTCACTGTCCAGCCGCAGCCATACCTTCCAATCCATGGGCTATCTGAACTAGTTAAACAAGCCGAAAGCTGTTTCGCGGCTATAATGAAACGCAAATCCAATGTGGTGCGGCATTACCGGGAAAATCCTTCACCCCTGGTAAGGGATCATCGGCGGAACTGGCGCAGTGGTCGGATCGACCGGATTTTTGATGGAAATTTTGATCTGTTCTCTTAGTTCATAATCAAATTATGTTGTTTCATCACCGGTAATTTTTAGCCTGATTAATTCATAGAATAGTTTTTACTTGAATTAAAATCAGTGAAACTAATATCTTATACTTGTCACCGTTTAAAAACCGTGGCAAGTAAAAAATGAACAATCCTTTGATTTCTTTTTGTTTATGAATTAGGCAGATTAGAAAATTTTTATTCCCAAAATATCTGAAGAGGAACTGACCTGGTTTTTTCTGCAAGGAATTCCGCTGTAATTAATAACTTAAGCAGACCAATGACTTTCAAAAACATTCTTATCACAAGCTATAATTCCCTTGTTAACTGAAAATTTCTGACTTAATATTAGACACTTTAATTCGAATTCTTACTTTTAAAAATTTTAAAGTGCTGTTTTTAATTTAATAGAACACCCTCACCATTATATAAACTTGCTCTAAATCTATTATATCCTTTTTCAATACTTTAACATATTTCTTAATACAAGGAGAAAAATATGAATCATTGTTTTAAATTTGTAACAGTACTATTTGTCATGCTGCTTTTACTGAGCCAGGGTATTATGGCCCAGGCGGCTCAACGGCAAAGGGAGCGAAGCTCGGCACCCAAGCCAATTCCCTCTGCTTCTCAGTTATTGCTGGCCACCCCCGAGAATACCGAGCAGCTGCCCTTTTTCTCTAATTTCGAAAGTGGCATCACTGGATGGACGCTGGACGGACAATTCAACCTGATCCAGAACGCCCAGAACTTTTCAGTTCTCAGTCCTGGAATCAATCCCACCCTGGTTACTTTACCGGACGATGGGCATCTGCCATCCGCCTATAGCGGCAGCCGGATGTGCTGGTTTGGCGAAACCTCCACCGGTACCTTTATAGGTGCTGGTTGGGATACTATCCCTCAATACCCACTAAACGGCGGTTTATCGGCCGAACCTCAGGATGGATCTCTGATTACTCCGGCTATTGATCTGACCAGCGTTTCCAGCGCCCAGCTGAGTTTTAAGACCTGGTGGGAAATAGAAGGGGTGGATGTTGATGCCTACGATGTGATGCAATTGGAAATTTCTCCCGATAACGGAGTTAATTTTTATCCCATCGGACGTGGCCTGATCAATCCCTTGAATGATGTGGATGGTGAACCCTGGAAGGCTTACAGCTCCGGCGGGCTCGGCCAGGTCGGAGTCTGGTTAGATCAATTATTTGATTTAACTCCCTGGGTGGGCAATACTGTTCATATTCGTTTCCGCTTTGACACAGGGGATGATCTCTATAACGGTTTTCGCGGATGGTTTATCGATGATGTTAGCGTAACTGACGCACCCCTGCCGGCACCCAATATTCTTAGTGTCCAGCCTTCAGTTGCTTATCCTGAGGAACTGGTAAACGTTATTGGACAAAACTTTGTCAATGGAGCCGAGGTTAGTGTAGGCGGTTTGGCGGTTTCAGCTATCGTCAGCACCAGCCTGGCACAGTTGGAAGTCCCGTTTTTAGCAGCAGGAACTTATGATGTTACCATCACTAATCCGGACGGTCAATCGGATACAGAAGTCAATGGCTTAACGATCACCAACACCTTTCCGCCACAAATTTATTCTATCGATCCCGATTCAGTAGATGTAGGCACCTCGGTTGTTGTCACAGTGGCTGGTTTTGATTTTGATCTGGGTTCAGTAGTTGATATTGGAGGGATTCCCTTGTCCAACCAGGCTGTTGTCAATTCCTCTACAATAACAGGAAATAGTTCGAGCACCTTACCAGGTGGTATTTATAATGTAACAGTAACAAATTCCGACGGCCAATCCGACGTATTAGTACTAGGATTTGAAGTTTATGATCCAACCGGAATTAAGGATGGGGATTTAACAGGATTGCCGGAGAATTTTAAGTTGTTGCAGAATTATCCCAATCCGTTCAATCCGTCGACTAATATTCAATTTGGACTGGCAAAAACTTCTCATGTTAAATTGGAAGTATTTGACCTGCTGGGTAAAAAAGTAGCTTCTGTTTTGGATGATCAGATGTCAGCCGGATATCACACGGTGAAGTTTGATGCAAGTTCTCTGGCGGGAGGTATATATTACTACCGGATACAGACCGACGAATATGTGGCTTCCAAAAAATTAGTATTGACGAAATAGTTCTAAGTACGTAATATCTCATCCTCCTGGAGCTGATCAGGTTTCAGGAGGATTTTTTAACATCTTCGGTTACCTGGATATGTTTTAAAAATATCACCTTTGTCAGCTTCATCTGTTTCCCGGTAATAATTTTGTTTTTAAAATACCATGATTCTCTATTTCTTATTTCCTTTTTTTATTCGTAAATTTACAGTGAACTTTTAACTGAATACCTCCGTATGGTCAAGGGGAAATTTTTTAAAAGGAATTCATAAGAATCATATCGAGGAGGAACAGAAATGTTGTCTATCCAGGAATTAAAGGATGGGGATATTATCATCTTACAGGTTGCCGGTAAGATGCTGGACACCGATGCCCGGGCACTTTCAGAAAAGGTGAAAGAGTTGGTTACGGGAGGTGTCCGTAAGATCATTCTCGATTTGAGCGGTATCAATCTAATGAACAGTTGCTTTGGCCTGGGGATTATTGCTTCCTGCTGGGGCAACATGAATCGCGCCAATGGTAAACTGGTTATTGCTAATCCCAGCCCGAAAGTAACCAAACTACTGGAAATCACCAAACTGAATCAGGTGTTCGCCGTTTATCAGACACTTGAGCAGGCCAAACTAAAAATGTAATTATTCACACCCTGGTGAGAGAGGAGATTGATCCTCTGCTGCCAAAATAAACGCGAGTTATAATTAAATTTTTCAAAGACCACTAAATAATAGTTAGCCAGACCCTATCCCGCAGGCAGACCTCTGAAAACACCATAAACAAGGAGAGAGAAGTGAAAAAGTTTATGTTTCTGCATTTCGGATTTGAAAAACCTACCCCGGAAATCATGAAGGCTTGGGAAGCTTGGTTTGAATCGATCTCCGACAAGCAAGTGGACCAGGGTGGTTTCAGTGAGGGTCGAGAAATCTCGAAAAGTGGAACCAAGAACCTACCATGGAATATGGAATCCATTACTGGTTACAACATCATCGAGGCGGAGAGCCTTGATGCTGCTGAGAAACTTGCCCAAAGCAATCCATTTATTGCGAGCATTCGAATCTACGAATTGAGGTCAATGTAGACTCGTTTGTTTCTCGTAAATGTCTTCTCGTCAATACAACAGGACAACTGTGCATCCGGTGAGGGGCCTCTTGCTGACTAACAATGTATTGCAGGTGATAGATAGGACAATATGTAGAATCGAGATATGGCAGAATCATTTAATCCTCCCAAGATCTCTCTCTTAATTCCGGCCCTGGGGTCCTGAAAAATCGGTCCGTTCTCTCTGTTAAAATTTACCTCAAATTAGTACACCTGTAGTTAGCTCTCTCCAATTTCTTTCATTATCATCGAAATCAGAGCAGGAATGCTTGCCTGGACTTCCGGGGTTAAATTGGTGGAAAAATCAAGGTACTCTTTGGCAACAATACCATAAAAGAGAATCTGTGGGCACGGTACAATTTTCCTGGAGTGATAGAGTAATTCCTTAAGGCCATTCTGATGAGCAGATATTGGATTTTCCTTTTCGAAATTCAATCTTTCAACTGCTGATTGCACGATAGTTCCCGCTGGCAAGTCAGCTTTGAACGAATCAATGATGATAACCTTCTTTTTCCCTTCAAAATGAGAAATGAGTTCAAATCCACCTGTTCCACCGTCCAGAATTTCCACATTACTTCTTTGAGGAATTTTCTGTAATTCTTGAACCACATGAATTCCCAATCCTTCATCCGCCAGAAGCAGATTCCCGATCCCTAAAATAAGAATATTGGCAGAAGTCAATTCGAATTCACCTTTACAGAATTATTATGTCTCGAAGTGCCCCGCTAACCAGTCTGCTAAAGCATAAAAGAAGTATTCTTCTTTTCGGCCTGTTTCAGAATTTAAAATCTCTTAACTCACCAGAAGTTTTATCCCATTAAATCACCCGGAAAGTTTTTTCAGATTTACCAATCTCTGCCAAATGAACAGCGCAGGCTAAACAAGGATCGAAAGATCGGACTATCCGGGCCAATTCGAACGGATTGTTGGTGTCATCTATTACTGTACCAATTAACGCCTCTTCAATAGGACCGGCCTGACCTTTGTCGTCTTTAGGTGAAGCATTCCAGGTGGTAGGAACAATGGCCTGATATCTAGCTATTTTCTGATTTTGGATTTCAATCCAATGTCCCAGTGCCCCACGGGCCGCATCCCACAATCCCATTCCTTCTCCAGAATCAGGGATTTGGTGGGGGACACAGACCGGTTCTTCCAGTTTAACCTGCATGATCATGCCAGTAATTTCATCAGCAACTACCTTGCATTCCAGCGCCCGAGCGATATGCCTACCCATGACAGAACATAACTCATCTGAACCGACCTGTAACTTGTTTAGTGTCTCATCGATCAATTGATTGATTTTGGGATTGCTGCGAGTTTCGTAAGCTATTTTCAGTCTGGCGAGCGGTCCTACTTCGTAGCTCTCTCCATTGTATCGTGGCGCTTTTAACCAGCTGTAGGCTCCCGGTTTGTCAGGATTCGGTGTAGTATCACCCTGACGGGGATGCTTATGACTGGATGAATCATACCAGGAGTACTTGACATCTTCTGCGATTTGGTTGACATCCACCGGATAAACTTTTTCTTTTGACATCCTGGCCATCTGAAAAAAACGCTTTCTTTTAGTGACCTCCGGTTCTGAATCAAGATCAAAAAGACCAAACGAGAGATAGTTCCCGCAACCTTTACCGATTTGAAAGTAGTCCCGGTAGATCTGGCCAACAGTAATCACATCCGGGATGTAGACATTATCGATAAAATCTGTCAGCTCTTTCAGGCGCCACAAAGAGGTGGTAATATTATCAATGCGTGGAATGATGGTCACCCCTCCAGGAGTAATAGAGGCCATGTGTGGCATTTTTCCTGACCAAATGGCGCAAAGTTCATGAGCCTTCAGGCGGATCTGGTAAGCCTCAATATAATGTTCCACCAACTTTTCCCGCACTGTCTCCGGAACCCGATAGTCCGCTTCATATCTTGGGACAAATGGGGGTATATCAGGTCCACGGTAATAATCCAGCGACGCCAGATGGTAGAAATGCAAGATGTGAGATTGAATATAATTCGATCCCTGCATGATGTTGCGGATAATTCGCCCATTATCTGGCGGCATCACTCCAAAAGCATTGTCCAGGGCTTGCGAAGAGGCAATAGCATGGGGAGTGGGACAAACTCCACAAAAGCGTTGAGTAATCTGCACGGCGTCTATCGGATTTCGGCCAGTTAGAATCTGCTCAAAACCGCGATACAATGTTCCTTTGGATTTGGCCTCAACCACTTTCTTGTTATCAATCACTGCCTCAATATCTAAATGGCCCTCTATGCGGGTCATTGGATCAATCTTAATAATGGTCTTCATGATTATTTACCTCCTTTGATAGATCGGTGAATGCTGGTCAGGAAAGCCTTTTTCAGTACAGCCAATGCAGGGTGAACCGGCCGCAATGCACCAGTTCACACCTCCATTCCAAAGCCTGACAGGACAATCCGCACTGGTAAAAGGACCTTTACACCCTAACTCCAATAGGCACCCTTCTTCCCCAAAATTCTCAGCAAAGATTCCTTCATCCATATAATCACGATTCATACAGCGGTTATGTATTGAGCGGCCATAGAACAATTTCATCCTTCCGTATTGGTCTAATTCTTTTTCCTTTGGCATGCCGTATAATAATATTTTAGCTACTGTTCCGATAAACCAATCGGGATGACAAGGACAGCCGGGAATATTGATATGCGGGGTATTTATATTCAGCATTTGGAACACCTCCTGAGCTCCCATGCTACCACTGGGATTGGGGTCAGCCGCCGATACTCCTCCATATGCTGCGCACGTTCCTACCGCAAGTACTGCCATGGCGTTTGGAGCTAAACGCTTTACCCATTGCAGCATGGTGATTGGTTTTTCCTCTTCACCGATGTAACCGTAAATCCCTTCTTGCTTGGTAGGGATTGCTCCTTCTATGATCAAAACGTATTTCCCCTGGTATTTACGGGCTGTCTCTCGGGCAGCATCCAGGGACATAGAACCGGTTGCCGCCATCAGGGTTCCATGGTAAGATAAGATCAGCTGATGCCCGGGTAGTACCTGCTCTAAAATGACATTTTTAATGCTGGGATGGATGGTATTAATCACTGATACCGAACAGCCACTGCAGGTAGAATTTTGCATCCAGATAAGGGGATACTCTTTTACTGCTTCTTCCAAGGCTTGGGCTAGACGTGGGAAAAAGTGGACAGACATGCCGGCTGCCAGAGGAACTCCAGCTGCCCAGCGCATGAATTCTCTTCTTGATATTGATTTCTTGAGTGACATAAATCATCCCTCATTTTTTAGAATGAACTATGTGTCATAAAATTTAAATTGGATCTTGCAAGTTGTGCTGTTTTTTAATCTCCTGTTATTTTAATTATTTTTGAATTCTGCTTTCTGTTTTTTTACCTGAATTTGTCCT
>Ga0299912_10004778_pt1 | contig 11098 bp, 14 predicted proteins | sample RVTome_2_FD_207667 | JGI IMG/M metagenome (GOLD analysis project Ga0299912, IMG submission 207667) | Soil microbial communities from uranium-contaminated site in the Upper Colorado River Basin, Wyoming, United States - RVT95D214 (version 2) ... | reverse complement strand
ATTTAAGATCCTGAGACCTTCAATGAAAGAGTTCCCTTTTATCTGTAAATCCCGACTGATTTCACTGCCATTTCTTAGCATAACAAAAAGCATGCTGAAAAATAAGACAGAAAGCCCAATCATTAAACTCTTTTTCATACAAAATTTTATCATACAGTGAGAACTATGTAAACCAGGATTAAAAGGGAAAGAGGAAATTCTGTTGCAAAAAACCTGTTGCTTGTAGATAATGTCAAAATGATTACATTCGATGATTTCAAAAAGTTAGATATCCGAGTTGGAAAGATTTTATCTGGTGAGAAAGTAAGCGGAACAGATAAACTGATGAAATTAGAAGTTGATTTCGGCGCAGAAAAAAGACAGCTTGTTGCCGGGATTGCCGAATTTTTTGAACCTGACCACTTGATTGGAAAGGAAATCCCGGTTCTTTTAAATTTAGAACCAAGAAGTTTTAAAGGAATTGAGAGTCAGGGAATGATTCTCGCAATAGATGTCGATGGTAAGCCAGTCCTCCTGCATCCAGAAAAAGAAGTGCCCCCAGGAAGTGTAATTAGATAATTGCAATTACTAAGGAGTTCATAAGTAAGACCATATATCCATAAAATCTCCCCTCTCCCCTCTTTACCAAAGAGTCCCGAAAGCTTTCGGGATTTGGCAAAGGGAGGTTAGGAGGGATTTTACAAAATAATGTAGTCATTATTTTAAGACTGTTAATAAGAAGTAGTTAGAGAGAGATAAAAAGTAAGGAATCGGTGTTATGTTACCACATAAAGATCAGTTTAGCGGTTGTTTGATTGGCCAATGTCTCGGCGATGCACTTGGTTTTGTCGCAGAAGGCTTTTCACCAGAGGCATGCAGAAGGTATGTCGAAGATATCCTGAAAACAGAGAGGGCAGGAGAGTTCGGCCATTGGCCTTTCCCTTTCGGACAATATTCAGATGACTCACAACTTGCACGTGAACTTCTTCAAAGCTATGTTACCCGCAAAAATTTTGACCCGGCCGACTATGCAGAACGAATAAAACTCATATTTGCCGAGAAGAGAATTGTAGGATTTGGTTATTCAACAAAAGAGGCGGTAAAAAGATTATCCCAGGGTATCTCATGGGAAGAATCCGGTGCGCCTGCTCCTTCGGCAGGAAACGGCAGCGCTATGCGGGCAGCTCCTGTAGGCTTGTTCTTTTTTGACAATCCACAGATGCTTATTCAGGCAGCGCACAATCAGGGCAGAATTACTCATAAAGATCCGCGAAGTTCTGCAGGAGCAGTAGCTATCAGTGGTGCAGTAGCATTGGTACTTCAGGAGAAAACTATAAACATTGATTCTTTTTTATCAACTCTTGCAGATTGGTCTGGTACTATTGAACCATGCTTTGCGTCTGAACTTAAAAAATTGATTCAATGGTTATCCTTGCCACCTGAAGAAGCTGTAACCTTTATCTCTAAAGCAGGGCTTGATTTTGACTATGTTGATGATGATGAATGGAAAGGGATATCTGCATTTGTAATCAGCAGTGTATTGTGGAGTCTTTATTCTTTTCTCAGGACACCTGATGATTACTGGGAAACCATCTGCACAGCTATAGCAGTAGGCGGAGATGTAGATACAACAGCAGCAATGGCAGGAGCAATCAGCGGTGCCTATCTGGGAATTGGTGCAATACCTTCACATCTGTTACGTTTTCTGACAGACAGGAAGACATGGGGGTTTGACGAGCTCGTTGAATTAGCACACCAGTGCTATGAAATAAAAATGCAGCAGGTCCAATGAATATCATTTATAAAAGCCAATAAAGCAAACTTTTAACCAAATTCCTCTTTACATCCCTTGACAAAATACTACATTTTAGTATACATATGTATATATGAAAGATCTAACAGAAAAACAGAAAAGAATACTGGAATTCCTCGTAGAGTACACCAAAAGTCATGGATACCCTCCAACTGTCAGAGAGATAGGGGAGCACTTCAGGTTTCTATGGGCTGCTGCGAGAGGACATCTTCAGGCACTTCAGAGGAAGGGTTTTGTAAGAATAAACCCTTCCATATCGAGAGGGATAGAGATTCCAGGTATAAAGCCATCAAGTGGATTCATGCTCCCTGTTGCAGGAAAGATACGGGCAGGCATGCCGATACTGGCAAGAGAGGACATCGATGCTCACATACTAATTGATAAATCCCTGTTCCCCCATTCAGATGCGTTTTCTTTGAGGGTAACAGGAGACAGCATGATAGAAGCAGGGATACTAAATGGAGATTATGTGGTAGTAAGACCGCAGAAGACAATCGAAAACGGAGAGATCGGCGTTGTCCTTATAGACGATGAGGCGACAATAAAAAGGGTTTTTAAAGAGAGGAAGAAAATAGTCCTTAAGCCTGAAAACAAAGATATGAAACCCTCTATGCATAATCCTGATGAAGTGAGCATTATAGGCAGGGTTGTGGGAGTGATAAGGAAGCTGTGATCACAGGGATTCAAAATATAACGGGGGCAGGTGCTGGAGAATAATGACACTTTGGAAAGAAACCATAAAATCCCCCTCCGTCCCCCGCCCGTCAAATCCGGTCGGACGGGCCCTTTGCCAAAGTGGGAAATATTACCCCTCTTTGGAAAAGTCGGTACGACTCGCAACCGAGAGGGGTTAGGGGAGATTTTACGAATAGACAGTGCACCTTAAATAGTGTTTGTCCATAAAGTCTGCTTATCTGCGTGTCATTCCGGCAGTTCTTAGACCGGAATCCAGTGTTTTCAATAGCTTCTGGATTCCGCATCAGGTGCGGAATGACAAAAAACCTGAGTTTATAAACAGACACTAAATAACAATGGAAATCGGAGAGACCATAAGCGTCGTCGCTTCATTCGGCCCGCCGTACAAGATAAGGCCGGTGAGATTCAGGTGGAACGGCAAGCTCTTTGAGGTTAAAGAGATTACCTGTTTATGGCAGACAAAAAAAGGGCAAAACAGGATTTACCATTTCTCGATATCAGATGGAAAGACATTGTATGAATTGAGCTTCGATATATCTTCACTCCTTTGGAAGCTCGAAAAACTTGAGGCGTAGGCGTAATAACTTCCTCCCCTTTCCAATGACCTGCCCCCCATCATTGTACCACAGTCAAAGTTGGACGCAGCGACTCATAAACAAGTAATTTAGTCTCTGGAGCCGGTGGGGAGAGTCGAACTCCCGACCAGCTGATTACGAATGGACTATTTCTTTCTTCATTAAGCCGTTGATGTTTCATACTAATTATATAAATTCCCTGTCTTGCCATATAAAATATCACTACCTACAACCTCTTGATTAACAATATATTTCAGATGAAAAGTTGAACTGCTAATATTTTATCTTATTGCCCTCTCTTCTGCGCTTGAAGTCACCTACAGACCTTTCATTTCAAGAAAGTCCTTAAGCGCCTTTTGTCTTGCCTCAACTTCCTTCATGAAGTCAGCAGGTCTTGCTAAAAGATCATTAACCTCCTTCTGCCTTGCCTCAGCACCCTCCATGAAGTCCTTAAGCGCCTTTTGTCTTGCCTCAACTTCCTTCATGAAGTCAGCAGGTCTTGCTAAAAGATCATTAACCTCCTTCTGCCTTGCCTCAGCACCCTCCATGAACTCCTTAAACGCTTTTTGTCTTACCTCAACTTCCTTCATGAAGTCAGCAGGTCTTGCTAAAAGATCATTAACCTCCTTCTCTGTCTCGCCCCAGCACCCTCCATATAATAATCCACAGGATTCAAAAGAACACTTCGAATAAAGGCTGATCCACGCAATTTTGATTCGTCTCTTAAAATATCAGACAGAGACACTTCCGAACTCTCCTTGCTAACCATCACTTTAAATTCACTTTTTAACATATCTTTCAAATAGCGATAGTACCTCACTTCTATTAAGAAGTATTTATTTACGTCCTCATGCAAAATATGTTTTTTTGCCTTTTCATCAAAAACTGCAAAGTCATCAATGTTATCGCTGCAAAATATTAAGTGATCTTCCCCGCCCCTCATATTCTTACAAAATGCGATCAAAGACTCAGTTATAAAAACATCGCCCCATGCTGACATCTTTGATAAAAACTCAACTTCATCGGCAGATTTATTTAAATCTCGATTCTTAAAAGGTTTTTCTCTCTTGAAAAATCTCAAATAAGCAGCCGTAATAATTTCTGCACTCAACGGTAATATTTTGACGTTATCCATTGAAAATAGTTCCGATATCTCTTTTATCATTTTATTAAATTTAAATTTCTTATCTTCTGAGATTTTTTTTAACACAGCTGATATCTCATTCTTTTCTTCTTCAAATATTGGCAATTCGTTAAACTTTGATTCTTTTATTTTGTTCTCTAACTTTTTAAGTATATCTTCAAGCTGAAAGCTTAATTCATTCGTTTTTCTCTCAAGCTCTATCTTGACAATCTCAGGTATTCAGGTATAATTAACTCAATCTTTTTCTTTTTGACCAATTCAAAAATTTGACTAAATGAGTCAATCTTATGTTCTGATTGGGTAGAAATGGCTGATGCAATAAAAATATTAGTATCAATAAAAATATATTTCATCTCTCAAACACCACCTTCCTGTAGTCACTTTTTCATGCTGAATATTATTTTAATTTATGCTATTTTTCTTTTATCTTTTTATCCAGCGAACTGAAATCTTCCGTTACCAGCATATCTCTTTTTAATAACTCTCTTAAATCCCCAAATTGCTTTAAAAGCTTTGCAACGTCAGGCCTGTTATTCCAATCAGTAATAGACACATCTCTATTTAGGGCTGTAATCTTGGTATCCACATCCAACCTTATATAAAATGAGTATTTCTGAATAGATTCATTTAGTGAATCTATATTTTTTCTCAATCTTCCTTCTACAATCGACCGAACTTCAGGGTTATTTGCACTTTCAGAATAGACATGAACATCAACTATTACCTTATTCATCAACTCGGTTATTTTCTCATATGCTTCTAATCGACGGTCTATTATTTTTGTTGTTATATACTTCTTATTTTCCACATTTAATTTATAAAGCTCCACATCCTTAAGTAAACTTGTTCTATAGAACTCCAGCTCCTTAATCAGCTTGTGTTTGTAATCTTCTAACTCTGTAGAAAGTCTCAATTTAAAATAACTATCAATTTTCCCCATAATCCACTGACGACAAAAAAACCCCACCAAGAGCAGACCTAATAGGATAATATTAGTTACAATATTAAATATATTAAAACCTGTCATAAGGTCTCCTATAAAGACTAATAATCATAAATAACCTACAGAACCATGAACCAAAGCCTGCAATGGCCTCTTTGTTTCTTCTATTGAAAAATGAGTATATCTTTTTGTAGTCCTCGGATCACTGTGACCGGCAACATTACCCACAAATGCATCATTAAACCCTGCTCTTTTCATATCACTAATAGCCTTATGTCTTAAATCTCTCGGTATCGTACCTTCAACATTACTCTTTTCACAAGCATTTTCCCATATTTTAAAAGCATTAAACTCAACATATTATAAATGTGGAGCCGGTGGGGGGAGTTGAACCCCCGGCCAGCTGATTATAAATGGACTATAACTACGACAATTAACATCATGTAAAATATTAGATATTGTCATTTTCATTCTACCTCGTTATTTGCTCGTAGTCCTGTAAAAACACTTTGGATATATCACTCTCATTTCAATCAGTTGAACTACCCGTCATTTCAAAATATATAGAATTTTTTTTCAGAAAATCTATAATCCCGTCTACATGTGCTCCGATTCCAACATTCAAAAATTGATTTTCTTCCACTTCCTTGTCGCCACGTTTCACTTTTGGGCTGAACCCAAGTGGAAAGTGCAATGTTCTGCTTTGAATTCCCCAAATATGACCATTAACGTCAAAAATAGGTCCGCCACTCTGACCTCCTAACCCTGGGCTCGATGTTTCAATAAACTTAGCTTTCTTTCCCTTTTCATCTCTAAAGACACATATCCTAGTATGCATTCCTTCTATAGGAAATTTTGGAACTTGCATATTTTCAATAAGGAACCTTCCCGTAGGTTCATCAAATCTCGTAGGAATTGTAGGAAAAGGATAACCAAGACGGCAAAGGAATGTACCAATAGGCATTTCTTCAGATGGATTTTTAAATACTGGATAATTAGAAACAATCTCAGTATTAAAATCCTTCAATTTTACTACAGCAATATCCATCAACTTATTACCCATAAATTTGTCAAAAACGATTCCATCCCTACCCCACCAAAACGACATGTGCGTTATCCATTCAGGGTTCGTTTGTATTTTGTTTATCTTCTTTCTCTTATGTTTCTCATTCAGATTTACATCAGACTGAATTGATTTTATTTTTTCATTATAGACCGATAGCTCATTTTGGCTTTTCTGATATTGAAAATGAGTTTCTACCACATGAGAAGCAGTCAGAATCCATCCTTCTTTATTCAGCAAAATAAAAGTTGCACATCCTGACTCGACCTTCCCTGAAAAAAATCGTTTCGATATAATCAACGGGAATGTAACACTAGAAATTTTCTTTATAGCATTAACAAACATAAACTACCTCCACCTCCTTTCAAAATAAATTTATATAGAGCCTTTATCCAGATTCCTCTGTGTTCCTGACATTCCACCTCTAATACTTTTATACAACACTGAACATCCTATTTATCAAAGCTTGTAAGGGCATCCTTGTCTCATCAATTGAAAAATGAGTGTACCTCTTTGTTGTACGCGGGTAGCTATGACCAGCAACCTTACCCACAAACGCATCATTAAACCCTGCTCTTTTCATATCTGTAATAGCCTTATGCCTTAAATCTCTTGGAATAGTACCTTCAGCATGAGCTTTTTCACAAGCATTTTTCCATATTTTAAGAGCATCAAATTCACTATAAGGCTTTAAACTCTGTTTATAGAAAACATATGGGCTTAATGTGCGTCTATCATTTTTAAGTCTCTTTAAAATTTCATACAAAACATCATTAATCCATAAAATATTTGGAACCCTTTTATTCTTGCTTGTATTTTCAAATGATATTGACCTGTCAATAAGATTTATCTGTGACCATTGCAGATTGTATAGCCTTCCGGGCCTCTGTGCTGTGTCATAGACAGCTAAGAACAAATCCTTATGATTGTCTTCCATTTTATCTAAAATGTTTTTAAACTCATCGTCAGTAATATACCATTCTCTCCTATTCTCTGAAAAACCCTCTATTCCCACAACGGGATTTTCATTAACATATCCCCACCTGATAGACTTTTTGAAAATCTCTATATTGATAATAGGAATTTAATTCTTCATGCCGGCATGAGTGCGTCCGGCATTGCGCGAGCGCTTAATCAATGAGCTGAGGAAACAAAAGATTTAGAGTGTTGAGAGTGGGGCGATAGTCCATTTCGGTCACTACGTCCCCAAAGTTCTTGCCAATAGATTCCTGAACAGCGGGATAGTACAATTATTTTTGCGTGCATATCCTGAAAATTATGCTACCATATAGCAGTCTGTCGGACTTTTAAGTTTCTTGAAAAGTTGATCTCCTGAATGGAGGATTTACTGTATGGTTTCGGTTTTTTTTCACCTGCGTGGCATCATGCGGCTGTTCTTCACCTGCCGGGTAATTCTCGGGCAGTTCATGATACCCAAGCACTTCCGGCTTCTCTTCGGCGCTGAAGCAAAAAAACAAAAGGACTTCGTAAAGTATCTTGCGCCTGAGAAACCCCGTATGAACCTGGCGGAGATTATTAGTGAAACGATGCAAAAACTCGGTCCCACGTATATAAAGTTCGGCCAGTTCCTGAGCATCCGTCCGGACCTTATCAATCCTGAGTATTGCGAAGTGTTCAAAAAACTGCAAGACCATGTCCCCCCTTTCCCCTTCGAACAGGTGCGGCAGACGCTTTGTAAAGAGCTCAATCAGGACCCAGCCGAGATATTCAGCGAATTCGACGAAACAGTCATGGCAGCGGCCTCGGTGGCGCAGGTTCATCGTGCGCGGCTCATGACCGGGGAAGAGGTAGCGGTCAAGGTCCAGCGGCCTTATATCAGGGAAATGATGTTATCCGACCTCTTTATCATGATGCGCTTTGCGCACCTCATCGAGCTTTTTGTTCCTTCTCTCAGAAAAAACCATCCGGTCATGCTCGTGAAGGAGTTCACCCGGTGGACCGACCTTGAACTCTATTTTAGGCAGGAAGGAAAGAAAGCCCTCCTCTTCGCCTGCAACTTCCGGGATTACGCGGGGGTCAAGGTCCCGAAAGTGTACAGGGAGTTCACAACCAAGAAGGTTCTCGTCATGGAATATATCCGCGGCGTAAATGTCTCTCATGCCACCGAGCAGGACGTGGACCGGAAGGCAGTGGCCCGTCTCATCGCCGATTCCATGCTGAAACAGATTTTCATCGACGGGTTCTTCCATGGCGACCCCCACGCGGGTAACATCCTGCTTGTGGACCGGGAAACTATCGCCTATCTTGATTTTGGGATCATGGGCTTTCTGTCCAAAGACCTGCGGTCATGGATATTAGACATCCTGTATGGCATGTCGGTGATGGACGTGACGAGAGTCATCGCTACGCTCATGGAAATATGCGATGCCAGTGAGGAGGACATCGACATGGCGTCTTACCGCCGTGACATAAACGAGGTGCTGTCCGAACTACCTGTCTATGAATATGCCGGCGTCCCGTTCACTCTGCTTCTGCAGCGGTTCCTGAACACGAGCCTTGCTTATGGGATCAACATCCCCTGTGAATTTGTCCTCGCGTCGAAGGCGATTAGCACGTTCGAAAGTACCTGCCTATCCCTTGATCCGGATATCAAGATCGTTGATCAACTGCGGTCCTTTGTCAAAGAATACACCACATCAGGATTCTCCTTTGAGGAGATAATGAAGCAGCTGAAGGCAGGTCCGTATGAGCTGAAAACAATGAAACACATGATCTCAAAGCACGTGGTCAGGACCATGAAGTTCCTCGAGAACCCGACGTTACGGCTTGCGAGTGCTAGAGACGGAGCGCTCGGGTCTGTCGGTCTTGCGACAGGGGTGAACATCGCTTACGGCTTCATCATTGCGGCGCTGGTCCTGTTCTCTGGCATCGTAAGCAATGAAAGCGATCTCGAGCGGTGGCTGCGCTCACACATTAATCTGCCCGCATGGCCGATCCTTTCACTCGCCAGTCTGGCAGCTGCCTTGTTCCTGCTGATAACGCTTTTACTGAAAAACCGCAATCGAACTTTACGAAAACACCATGGGGGCAGACTTGACTATTGACATTTCATCTCTGAAAGTGGATGGACAAGCGTTTAGTGTGAAAGTCCAATGACCGAGACTGTCCAGTCGGAAATCATCGGGCCGTAGCCGGATTAAATCCGAATACACAATGGGGATAGTAAACTAGGAACAACGCCCGTTTATTTACGACGTCAAAGGTAGCTATTCATTTATGAGAGAGCGATTTTGGTGACGTTGCCGATTTAGACAACTTATCAAATAACAGAGAATAGGAAAATGATCCAACCAGTCGTTCCAGCGGAGAATCCGCTGAACTCATTGTTATTTCTCCTGATAACCCTCAACAATTTTAACTTCTCGAAACTGCGGCATTGTAGGTGTAATTTTTATTTTTTAACGCTTTATATTCTTCCCACCAATCAGAGGGATTGTTTACGCACAAATCATTTTTTTTAATGACGATTTCAGCCGCATCTACGACCAGTTTAAATTCCTCACACTCCAACCTCGTCATTTTCTTGGTTACAGGATTTTCAGTGTATTGATAATCGACACACTCAACCCATCTTTTTATTTTCCCGTCAGAAGACTCAATATCCTCCAAGAATACTGAATAGTCACATGTAAAAGGGTTATAAGGACATTTAAAATGGTTCATTAAATACCCCTTCATACGACCACTCTGATGGAAATTCTTCAATAAGACGCTTTACTACACGGAGTCCATTGTCAAACATCTCGTAAACCTTTCGATAAGTACATTTAAGAGTTTCTGCTTTGTCCTTACCATATTTAGTCATTACAGAATTAAGCCGTGAAGGAGCGAGTTTATATATCTGTTTTATCTGGCTCGCAGTAAAAGATTTTTTGAAATTGAGAGTCTCATATTCGTAACCCTTACCGATATACTTCCCGATATAACCGATGATTTTCCCTAACTTCACACGAATCTTAGGAGCTGAGATATCTACAAAACCCAATCCCCAAGACTTTGCCACATCTTCACGATTAGGGAACACATAAGCCTTGTTATAAATATACAAAACATGAAAATGGACAGCTCCTCTTTCCTGAAACTCCTTAACGGCAATCCTCTTCCCTTCAGCACCAGCACGCTTCAGGCGTTGTTGTATAAATGTATCCACTCTATGAAGATGGTCGCAGCTAACATCTGAAAGGTTTTCGGCAACAGTCAACGTCAAATGCACAACGTAATACTTCTGGTAATTATAATGGACATAATTCACAATCTTCCTTACTGAGTTCAGAAAGTTGCCATAACGACCGGCAGGCAGATAGCAAACCTGACCAGTATTTTTGTTCTTAAAACATCTAAAAATTAGGGGCATAATAGCCCCCTCAAGTTTAAAAATAGTTGAAATTTAGTTGAAGCCGAAAAGTAGGATTTTTCAGAAGTATCTAACTCTTTGTTTTTGAAAATAGAATTAAGAGCCGGTGGGGAGAGTCGAACTCCCGACCAGCTGATTACGAATCAGCTGCTCTGCCTCTGAGCTACACCGGCGGAGGGTGGATAAACCGTTAATATCCAATGCGAAGGCTGGTATCATAAAGCTTCTGGGGTAACATGCCTTCTTCTGAAACCGGTATCGGAGGGGTTGAAACCTTATTAGACCTTGCTACTGTGATAAAGATGCCCTCAAAATAAATAATGCCGATATCTGCAATAATTTCCTTTGCAGGACTAACATCGATGTAACAGCTACCTATCCTCTCATTTGCAGCTATATCAAAATAGCTATTTGCATTCATGCCATCGAAATCAATATCTGTGACGTCATATACCCTGATGTTAAGGTTACCTGTAAATATTGTAAGTATATCTTCTCTCACTTCCCAGT
>Ga0299912_10004777_pt1 | contig 11099 bp, 9 predicted proteins | sample RVTome_2_FD_207667 | JGI IMG/M metagenome (GOLD analysis project Ga0299912, IMG submission 207667) | Soil microbial communities from uranium-contaminated site in the Upper Colorado River Basin, Wyoming, United States - RVT95D214 (version 2) ... | reverse complement strand
ACATGCCAATCACGCACCGGGCGTCTAGCGCCTGCGAACAGGAGGGAACCGATGAACGATCATTTCTGGCCGTCGCTATATCCCGGCATCATCGTCGGGCTGCTGTTCGGACTGGCAGGGGGCGGCTTCCTCTCGATGCTGACGGGGGCAGCGGGCGGGCTCGCCGGAGCGGCGGCAACGTATTTCCTGATCACTTGGCTTGGGTTGCAGGACAGTGTCGTTTCACTCGCCGCCCTGATCGGCGCTGCCGCGGTCGCGGGCTACGTGGGCGCGCTCGCGGGATCACGGCTGTCGCAGGCCCTGGCGAAACGAAGCGCTCGGTCGGGCCGGTGAACGTCGGCGGAGGGTTCCGGCAGCCAACGTTCCGGCGCGTCAAGGGATATGCCAAAAAGAAGCCCGGCCAGAGCCGGGCTTATAGGGGGGAAGGGATGCGCAGCTGCAACGCGGTGGCAAGAACTTGCGCGCAGCGAGCGCTCCGGGTTCTGGCGTAGTGATGGTTAATGGCCAAAGTCTGTCGGCCGATGCAGCATCTTTGCATCGCTGCTGGTTGCATGCAGGGCACCTGGCCGATGGCCTATCGAGGCGTCGTGAGCGGCGCGTGCGGCGTCGTCGAGATCCGGTCACCTGACAGTGTGTGTTGGTGCCGGAATTATCCGTCGTCGACCAGAGGGTCGCCGCGCCAGCGAGCATGACGAGAATCACGAGCAGCACCGCGACATAGACATGGAGCGGACGCGCCGCGGATGAGCCACGGCTTTAGTCGTAGGCAGCCATTTCACGATCTCCTTCGGGCATAATGGCTGCAAACGAGCGGGAAGCTCGGCCGTTCCTCGCTTTGACTGGCCACAATCTTAGATTGCATGCGTAGATAGCTTCCCGCTATTGGTTTGCCTCCAGCGCCGCCGCTTCGTTTGCCGGGCGGCCGCTTTCACCCGAGGGGACGGGGGTTGCCGCGAATCCGCATCGAATGGGTTCCCGTGCAGATGTATGGGTTGGGCCGGCTCGGCTTCGACCACCTTCAACTCGTCTACCAGACCGACGATGCCGATGCCCCGGCGCGTCAGGACGACTGGTTCGTCATGGAGGGCGTGCGCGAAGCAACGCGCCAGGGCAACTTTCTTGGCATCGAGGGGGCCGATGGTCGAACAACGCTGTCCATCGCCAATCTCGCTTCTCGCGCGGAGCTCATCGCCAAGATCGGTACGCCGGATTATCGCGGCAGCCGCCCGCTGCCCTATGATGGCGACGAGTTCAGCGTGTGGGAGACCATGTCGAGCTACGCGCGCGACATCGAGGCAGAGGACTACCCCTATATCGCCTACGGGCTGCCCGGCTCGCCCACGCCGACGATCAACTCCTCCTCGGCGGTCGCCTCGCTGATCTATTACTCGGGCCTCGATCCATCGGAGCTGCTGCCCCACGGCGTGCACCTGTCGCCTGGCACGGCGACGCTGCTGGGCACCAGCGGCGACGATGCGATGCGCGCCGAGCACGGGTTCACGACCATCCTCGGCGGACGCGGGCGCGACTCGTTCGAAGGCGCCCACGAGACCGCGGGCATCGAGAAATTCTACGGCGGCGAAGGCGACGACCTGTTCCGTTGGTCCCCGGGCTTCAACATCATCCATGGCGGCCAGCCGCAGCTCGATTACAGCGCCGACGGAACGGACGTCATCGATTACTCGGGCGCTGGCACGGTCACCATCACTGTCGATCGGCACTGGGTCCCCCACAAGGTGCCGAACTACGTGGCGGTGTTCGATGCCGGTGTGGATCACCTGTTCTCCGTCGAGCGCATCCAGTGGAATGCGAAGACCGACCGCATCGTGCTGGGCAAAGGGGTGGACCTGCTGGAGGACGACATGGTCCTGCAGCCGAGCGCCTTTGACGCCAGCCGTGGCGAGCGCCCCGACGCGTCGGATGTGCGCAGCGGGCTTCTGGTCGACGCCGACCGTCCAACGGGATACGTCGCGTTCTGTGACGACGATCTGCAGGCCAGCGCTGTCGAGGCGCCACTCACGTACGGCGACCTGCTCGACGACGATCTCGTCTTTCGGCCGGAGTTCGCACAGCCCTCAATCGACGCCGCCGCGTCGGTGCCGGCCCTCCTTGCCATGCCAATCGATGCGGCGCCCCCGGCGATATTCGATGCGCCCGCGCTCGGCATATTCGACGGGCACGAGTTCGATGCGTGTGGGCACTCAATGTTTTGACGCGCGTACGACGCGAGATTTCTGCATGGATTTTCCCTATGCTGCTCGCGGACACACGCCGTCGGCTGGGCACTGCCGCCGGCGCGCCAGGGGCATGGCGTCAAGCCGATGGGTTTTTGCGAAGGTCTCTCCGGGTCGGCAAAACGCGTCTCAGATGCGTGCGGGTTGGCGCCTGCTGCCCTAGCCTGCTGCGTTGTCATCCACGCGGCGCAAGCGGAGACGGCACAAAATCCGCAGCAGATGCCGCAAAGCCGAGAAACAGCTTGCACGCTGCAGGCGGGGCCCGTGCGCTCCGTCGTTCGCATCATTGATGCGGAGACCGTGCTGCTCGACGACAACGAGGAGGTCCGCCTCATCGGAGCCATGGCGCCGCGATCGCCCGACGCGAGCCCTGGCGCACAGCCCTGGCCGCCGGAGGAGGATGCGCTCGCCGCTCTGCGCCAGCTCGTTCTCGGCCGCTCCGTTTCGCTCGCCTATTCGGGACGCGGTGTTGACCGCTATGGGCACCGCCTGGCTCACCTGTTCCTCGACCGCGACGGCGAGCGCGTGTGGGTGCAGGGCGAGCTGCTCACCGGCGGACACGCGCGCGCATATGGGATCCCCGGCAGCTTCGTCTGCATGCGCGAGCTGTTGGCGCACGAGCGCGTGGCGCGCCAGGCGGGCTCCGGCCTGTGGGTCAACGCCGCCTATGCCGCGCAGCCGGCCTCGCGCCCGCGCCAGCTGCTGCGCCTGCGCAACGCCTACGAGATCGTCGAAGGGCAAGTCGCGCACGTCGTGCCCACCAAAGCCCGCACCTATGTCAATTTCGGCAGCGACTGGCGCAGCGACTTCACCGCCGGCATCGAAGCGCGCGTGCTGCGCGCCAATCCAGAATGGGCGAAGACGCTGGCCACGCTCGAGGGACAGCGCGTCGAGGTACGCGGCTGGATCCAGTATCGCAACGGGCCCTATATCGACATCGAGGATCCGAGCCAGATCGCGGCCGTGGGCGATGAACTGCACCAGCCGGCTCCGCCGATGGGCGGCCCGCTGATGAGCAGCGATCGGGAGCCCGCACCTCCGGCCCAAAAGCAAGAGCGCCCGGAACCGAAGGCACCGGGCGCTCTAGATTTGTAACGGCTGCGGCCGTCGTCAGGCGGCGCGAGTCTCGGCGTCGCTGGCTTCCGCCTCGGCGGCGAGACGACGCCCGCGCGCGCTCTTCGACAGCACCTCGGTGATGCGCTGCACGGCGCCGCGCTCGTCGAGCTTTTCGACGGCGGCGAGCTCACGCGCCATGCGATCGAGCGCGTCCTCGTAGAGCTGACGCTCGGAGTAGGACTGCTCGGGCTGCGCCTCGGAGCGATAAAGATCGCGCACGACCTCGGCGATCGACACGAGATCGCCGGAGTTGATCTTGGCGACGTATTCCTGCGCGCGGCGGCTCCACATCGTGCGTTTGACGCGCGCGCGGCCCTTTAAGGTCTCCATCGCCTTCTTGACGACGGGCTCCTCGGACAGCTTGCGCATTCCGACGCTCGCCAGCTTGCCGGTCGGCACGCGCAGCGTCAGCTTCTCCTTCTCGAAGTTGATCACGAACAGCTCGAGAGCCATGCCCGCGATCTCCTGCTCCTCGATGCCGACGATGCGGCCGACGCCGTGAGCCGGATAGACGATGAACTCGTTGGCCTTGAAGCCGTGGCGCTGGCTCACGGGCTTCTTCTGCGCGGTCATGAGCTGACGCGCAGCAGCCGCCTTCTCGGCAACCGACTTCGGCGTCGCCTGCGGAGGAACGGGAGCAGTGATCTTCTGTCCGGCCGGCTTGGAGGCGGCAACGGCGCGTACCGGAGCGGCGACGACCGGCTTGGCAGCAGATACCTTGTGGGCAGCAGCAGCCTTCGCGGCGGCGGCCTGCTGGGCAGCTTTCATCAGCTTGACGGCGGCACCGGTTCCTGCTGTCTTGACGGCAGGCCTCTTGCCCTTCGCAGGCGCTGGCGCCTTCGAAACTGACTTTTTGGCGACGAGCTTCGCTTGCGGGCGACCCGGCTTTTTCGCAGCGGTCGGCTTGCGGCCAACCTTCTTGACGCCAGCAGCCGAGGACTTCGCCGTGCGAGCGGCGATGGGCGCCTTTTTCTTTTCAGCCATAGGGGTCGTCTCACTTTCTCGTCGGTATGTACACGGTGGACTTATTTCGAATTCGCATCAACCCAGTGCGTCAGCGCTGCCGCCACCGCTCCAGGCCAATGGGGCGGATCGGAAGCCCGTGGGGAGCAACGTCCGATCCGGAAAGGCGTTCAGGGCACTTTGAAAACCGCTTATGCTCGGCCTGGCAAAAGGCCTGAATGCTACCGTTTGCAGCGAAGCGGATGCTTTTTGTTCGCTCCTGTTCAGGCTTTGTATGCAGTTCTCGAAGCCAGTTGGAGCACCGTAACATAAAGTTCACTGAAAATGAAGGCCGGCCCGCTTTCAGGATGTGAGGGGGCTTAACAGACAGCTTTGAATCCTTGGCATTCCTCGCGGGGGATGCGCATTTTGACGCAACTTCCCCGGATGGCGAGCATCAGTCGCCCTGACCCGGCTCCGGTGAAAAGTACTTATCGTATTTGTCCGCCTCGTCTTTATGGGCGTCGGCGTCTGGCAGCGCCTCCTTCTTGGAGGTAATGTTTGGCCAGGTTTCGGCAAACTTGCGGTTGAGCTCGAGCCATTTCTCCAACCCGGGTTCGGTATCGGGCTTTATGGCGTCGACCGGGCATTCGGGCTCGCACACCCCGCAGTCGATGCACTCGTCGGGGTGGATGACGAGCATGTTCTCGCCCTCATAGAAGCAATCGACGGGGCACACCTCGACGCAGTCGGTGTATTTGCACTTTATGCATTTTTCGTTGACGATGTAGGTCATTACAGGTTCCGGCTTGCTTCCCCGCTGTCCGTCGACCGGGCCGGGCTTCGCTCTATTTGAGAGACGACTGCCGGCCGAGGCTCCCCAGCGCACCCGCCTCTAAGTCAGCGGGCCTTGCCACTCAACCGGTCGGTCTCACGACGCTCTTTTTTGGTCGGCCGGCCACTTCCCGGCGGCCGCCGGACGGGCCTCGCCTCGCCGGGCAACCAACCGACAACGCGCGGTGACGATTGCGCAGAACGTTTGATGGCATCGCCCTCAAGTGTCAATTCCTCATAGAGCGCCCGCGCCGCGGCAGAAGGGCCGCGCCGCTCGCCGATCCCCAGCACGCGCACCAGCTGGACTCGGCGATTGAGGACCAGCGTCAGCACATCACCGGCACGCACGGTTTGGCTGGGCTTCGCCGTCCGCACGCTATTGAGCCGCACCTTGCCGGCGGCGACGAGCTCGGCTGCCAAAGTGCGCGTCTTGGTGAAGCGCGCAAACCAGAGCCATTTATCGATGCGCTGAGTGCCAGGTTGCGTGCTTGGGGCGTCCTTCGCCTCTTCGCCTTCGCGGACCTTCAAGTGCTGCTCTCCTTGCCGCGCTTGGCGAGCTCATCGCGCAGGGCGCCCAGGGCGGCGAACGGCGAATCGGGATCCATGCCACCGCGACGCGGGGGGGCGGCCGTATGGACCTCGGCTTTGCGCCGCTCGTCGCGGTGATGGCGGTCGCCCGGCGGCGGCCCGCGCCGCTGATGGGGGGGGCCATTGCGGCCGCGCTCATTGTTGTCGTTGCGCTCCTTGCCCACCCTGCCGGCGCCGGTGTGCCTGCCAGCCTCCTTGCCGGAATGCCAGGCGGAGTGCGACTTGGCCTCACGGGGCTCAGCCGCGGAAGCAGTATTCGCAGCGACGTTGGCGGCCGGTTGGGGCTCGGCTGCGGCCACGGCAGGGCTTACCGCTCCAACCGGCGCACGGTCTGCGGAGCGCTGACGGCCACGGTGGCCATGATCCTTACGCCTCTCGCCGTCCTTGCGCCGTTCGCCGCGGGCATGCCGGCGCGGGCGCCATATGTCCTCGAACTTCTGCTCCACGGACGGCACGGCCGTGCTTGCCTCGGTGGCAACGGGTTCAGACGCAGGCGGCGGTGCTTCAGGCGCCGCTAGCGCTGGCGTCGCCTCGACCGCAGCTTCTGCGGATGCAGTCTCTGCGGTGGGACGGTCTGCGACCGGAGCCTCGCCGTTCGCTGCCGCGACGGCATCCGCCGGTGCACCCGCAGGCACTGCCGCGTCCGCCTTGACGGCACGGCGTTCGAGGCGGAAGCCCAGCGCCTTGAGCACGCCGCCGAGCTCGTCCGGCGAGCAGCCGAGCAGCGACATCATCTCGGGGACGACGGTAAAGCCACCGTCCCCGGTGGCGCCCTTCGGCGGCGTTGCACCGTTGCCGCCGCGCCATGCGAGCAGCGGCCGGATGAGATCGGCGAGCCGTTCCAGCATATCGAGGCGCACGGCGCGCGGGCCACACACGTGATAGCCGTAGGCGCGATAGAACGCCTCCGGGACGGCGGGATCGGGCGCGAACGAGGTGAGGCCGGCGCGCGGCGGCTCGGGCAACGCCTCCGCCGACATGCCGTTGGCGCCGGCATGCTTCAGCGACCACAACGTCAGAATCAGCTCGGCGGCGGCCGGCTTCAACAGGATGGGGAAATAGATATTGAAGGCACCGAAGCGCACGCCGTACTTGCGTAGCTGTGCGCGCGCGTTCTGGTCGAGCGACTTGATCTCCTCGGCAACGGTCTCGCGCCGCAGTACGCCAAGGCTCTCGCGCAGGCGGAAGGCGATACCCTTCGCCAGGCCGGCGATGTCATCCGCCTTGGAGATCTCGACGAGCGGCTTCAGCTTGTCGGCAATCGATTGCGCCAGCCAGGCTTCGAGCCGCGCCTGCACCTTCTCGCGGTCGGGCCCCGACAGATGCTCGTCGACCAGCAGCGACACCGACGGTTTCAGCGGATCGTCGGTTGCCTCGATCTGCGCGATCTCTTCGTCGCGCCATAGGATGCGGCCGCGGCGATTCAGTTGCAGCGCATCGGGTTGGGCGGCGGCAACGCGGCGGGCGCGCATCGCCAGCTCGCGGGCGAGCACCTGGGCGGCGGCGTTGCGCGTCGCCTTGCCGTGGATGCCTTCGCCGCCCGGGTCGAGCGAGAAGCAGAAGCCCTTGAGCCGACCGACGTAGTGGTTCTCGACGTGGATGGCGCCGTCGGCGGCGATCTCGGCTTGCAGCTCATCCTTGTCGCGCATGCCCTTCATCAAGGCGCTGGTGCGCAGATCGACGAAGCGCTGCGTCAGGCACTCATGCAGCGCGTCCGACAGCCGATCCTCGATCTCGCGCGTGCGCGCCTGCCAGTGCTCGGGGTCTTTCAGCCAGTCGGCGCGATTGGACACGAAGGTCCACGTGCGGATGTGGGCGATGCGGTTGGCGAGCGTATCGATATCGCCGTCCGTGCGGTCGGCAAAGGCCACCTGCTTGGCAAACCAATCTTCCGAAATGCGCTCGTCCGAGCTCATGAGGGACTTGTAGATCGTCGCCACCAGCTCGGCGTGGTTCTGGCCGGAGATCTTGCGATAGTCGGGGATCTGGCAGACCTCCCACAGCTTGGCGACGGCGGCCGGGGCGCACGCCATGGCGGCGATCTCGCGGTCGCCGCTGACGGTCTCCAGGGCGATTGTGTCGTCGGCCATGCGGGCGCGCGCCAGCCGGACCATGTCCGGCGTCTCGCGCAGCGAATGCTTCAGGTTTTCGAGCGTGGAGAAATCGAGCTTGCGATTGCGCCACTGCAGCACGCGCACGCTTTCGAAGTTGTGTGTCTCCAGGCGGTCGATGGTGTCGGAGTCGAGCGGCTCGGCCGAACCGGTGACGCCGAAGGTGCCGTCGTTCATGTGGCGGCCGGCGCGGCCGGCGATCTGGCTCAGCTCGGATGGAGTCAGGTTGCGATGGTTCTGGCCATCGAACTTGCGCGTGCCGGAGAAAGCGACGTGATCGACGTCGAGGTTGAGCCCCATGCCGATGGCATCGGTTGCCACCAGGAAGTCGACGTCACCCGACTGATAGAGTGCCACCTGCGCGTTGCGCGTGCGCGGCGAGAGCGCGCCGAGCACCACAGCGGCACCGCCACTCTGGCGACGGATCAGCTCGGCGACGGAATAGACGTCGGCTGCCGAGAACGCGACCACCGCGCTTCGCTTCGGCAAGCGCGTGATCTTTTTCTGACCGGCGTAGGTGAGCTTCGACAGGCGCGGGCGCGAAATGAAGTTGGCGCCGGGGATGAGATCGCCAATCGCCTCGCGCATGGTCTGCGCGCCGAGCAGCAGCGTCTCGGAGCGTCCGCGCGCATGCAGCAGGCGGTCAGTGAACACGTGGCCGCGCTCGGGATCGCCGGCGAGCTGGATCTCGTCGATGGCCAGGAAATCGACCTCGACGTCGCGCGGCATCGCCTCGACGGTACACACCCAATAGCGGGCCCGCTCCGGCTTGATCTTCTCCTCGCCGGTGATCAGCGCCACCTTGTCGGCGCCGACGCGCGCGGCGATCTTGTCGTAGACCTCGCGCGCCAGGAGGCGGAGCGGCAAGCCGATCATGCCGCACTCGTGGCCGATCATGCGCTCGATCGCGAGGTGGGTTTTGCCCGTATTGGTAGGCCCGAGCACCGCCGTCACGTGGCGAATGCGCGTTTCGAGGTCGCCGCCCATCTGCAATGGCCTCCTCATCTTTCTCGCGCTGGCATTGCAGAGACGTCAGCCGAGATCAAGAGCTAGCTTGCCCGTCGCTCACCCACGGAGCCGTGAGGCATTGTAATCGCCTTCGCGCCCGCTGGCGATTGCTGCTCGGGCAATTGATCGCTCGTGACTATCGCCGCAGCGCGATACGCTGCTGGTCTGGCATGGTGATGTCGACCTGCTCGGAGGTGAGGACAGCGGAGCCGATGATAGTCGGCACCGTCACCTTGAAGGGGATGATGACGTTGGCCTTCGGCACCGGGCGCAGCACGAGCTCAATGTTGCCGTTGACCACGGCCGCGGCGCCTTCGCCCTTCTTATGCCCGGAGATCGGCACGAGGTGCACCTGGCAAACGTGGTCGCCTTTGGTCTCGGGAGGCTTGCCGCTTGGCGCGAACACGACATCGAAACGCTGCTTGCCGTCGTAGATCGGCAGGCGCTGCTCGCATGGCTTGGCGAGATTGCCGAGCGACAGGGCCATCACGCCGCTGAGGGGATCAAGCACGCTTTTCAAGTGTGCGGGCGTGACCGGCACGACCTTTTTCCAGGGCTCCTCGGGCGGCACCCAAGTCACCTTGTTCACCCCGTCGGGATCGAAGGCGATGCCCAGCGACTTCGCCTTCTTCTTGCCGAACAGGGCCTGCTGCTTAAAGCGGAACTCGTAGGCGGCGGGCCGCGCGCGGGCGGCGGGCACGGTGCCGGCGCTGGTCATCTTGCCATCATAGTCGAAGATGGCCGTGTCGATCTTGGCTTCGCCCGACAGCGTGTAGGCCTCGCCATTGACGTCCGACTTGAAGCGGAAGTAGCCGATGTCGCCCAAGGCGGTGAAGCTGATGCGGTAAAGCGCGTTCACGTGGGCCGGCACCGGCTGGCGCTCGGCGGCGATAGCGGCGACACAGGAGATGAGGAGAATTGCTGGAACGAGCGCTGCCGTCAGAGCGCGCTTGGCGCAAAGCCGAAGCCGGTACATCATCAAGCCCCAAGCCGTCACGACGCGGCACTCGTGGAACCGCTGGGTAGTCCGGTTTTACGTCAAATTCGTGGCCCACAGGGCCGATGCAAGGGTGGTTTCTGAGGGATAGGGGGGAACGGACAGACGAGCCGATGGTGGGCGATCGAACCTGGCCCAGCCCGGCAATTTCCGCGCTCCCCTGCCTTGACGGCGCGGGGTCGCTCGGGCATAGACACCGCCACGCCCCCGCTGGCCCGGCTGGTGGGGACATTTTCTTTTCTGGGACCCCTACAGGTTCCCGTGCATGCCGGCGCCCATGGGAGCGACGGCAAAGGAGCTTAAAATGACGAGGCGCTGCGAGCTGACCGGCAAGCTGCCCCTTTCGGGACAGCTGAGGAGCCACGCCGAGAACAAGACGAAGCGGAAGTTCCGCCCCAATCTTTGCGAAGTCACGCTGATCAGCGACGCGCTCGGCCGCAAGGTGCGCCTGCGCGTGTGCGCCCGCGCCTTGAAGTCGGTCGAGCACCGCGGCGGACTCGATGCGTTTCTGCTCAAGGCCGGCGACGAGGACCTTTCCGAGCGCTGCCTTAAGCTGAAGCGTGACGTGCAGTAGGTGAAGAAGGCCGCGCCTGCCGCCGCTGCCTGATCGGCGCGCGGCTGTGATCAATCGGATGCGGCTAGAGCCCCGGCGCTGAGAGCGAACTGCAGCAGGATCGTGCGCTGCAGGCCGTGGTTGAAGTTGTCGTCAGAAATCATCGTCACGATGATGTCGCCGCCGGGGCCCACGTGGACCGCGAGCCCTTCCATGTTGTCGATCTCGCGACTCGTGTCAGCCTCGAGGAGGCTCTCGCCGTCGATCGTCGCACCCGGCTGCAGCTGGTGCTGCTTGATCAGCCGCAATCGCAACTTGACGCCTTCCTCCCAGCGGAACCGCCGTTCGAGCACGAGCAACCCGCCATCGGGAAGCGGCGCGGCGTCGGTGACGTCGAAGTCGCCGCCGTTGGTCAGCTGAAACTGTCGCGGCTCTCCCTTCACCCACATCCAGCCGATGTGATTGCCGTCCGAATCGCGCAGCCGCTCGGAAATGGCGACGAGGGAGCCCTTGTTGGGGCCACCGTGAAGTACGGCAAGGGCCTCGAAACCGCCGTTAGACGACATACGCTCAGCGCCCGGCGGCAGCGGCACGAAGCTCCTGGCCTCCGATAGACCCTTATCATCGACCTCGAAGCGCGCGATGCGATGGTTGCGCTCGAAGGCGATCAGCACGCTGCCCCTCTCGAGCGTGCCATCGAGGAGGGCGACGCCTTC
>Ga0299912_10004776_pt1 | contig 11099 bp, 8 predicted proteins | sample RVTome_2_FD_207667 | JGI IMG/M metagenome (GOLD analysis project Ga0299912, IMG submission 207667) | Soil microbial communities from uranium-contaminated site in the Upper Colorado River Basin, Wyoming, United States - RVT95D214 (version 2) ... | reverse complement strand
GGGGCCGTGAGCAGGCGCGGCCCGGTCACCGGCGTATACGGGACGGCGGTGACCAGCTTGGGGTAATACGCCAGCCCATGACGTTGATAGGCCTCGGCCCAGGCGAAGTCGAACACCAGCTCGCCGTAGGAATTATCCTTGAGGTACAGCGGGCAGGCGGCCAGCAACACGCCGTCGTCGTCGCGGACGATGATATGTTGAGGCAGCCAGCCCCAGCGCTTACCCACACAGCCGTGGCGTTCCAGGGCGGCGAGGAACTCGTGGCGCAGGAAGGGATTGTCCGCCCCGGCGAGCTGGTTCCATTCCAAACTGGAGACTTCGTCCAAGCTGTCGATAATAGTGCTGCGCATGGGGCGACTCGAAAGGGTTGTTCCCCCTCCCTTGATGGGGGAGGGCTAGGGGGAGGGTGAATGATTGAGTTCTCGTGACACTATCAATTTTCCACCCTCTCCCTAACCCTCCCCCATCAAGGGGGAGGGAATGTAAAGCTTGAGTAAGTGCCATTCAGGGCTGACTCTACATCAAGATTTCTTGCTGAAATACCGATAATCAGGACGTGAATTTCAGGGCGAATCTATGAGCGCGAGCGAGTTGTCATTAGAAATCGGCGATGTCCTCCAGTTGCAATTCCTGGGGGAGGACGGCGACGCGCGCTATTACGTCAAAGTCATCGGCTATTTGCAGGACAAGAGCCTGCTGGTGACCTCGCCCGTGGTGGGCGGCAAACTGCTGCTCGTCAAAGAGGGGCAGCGGCTCGCGGTGCGCTTGTTGTCGGGCAACTCCGTGGTGGGTTTCGCCGCCAGCGTGATTCGCAATTGCGCGCGCCCCTATCCCTATCTACACCTCAGCTATCCGCACGACATGCAGGCCATCACCGTGCGCAAGGCGCAGCGCGTGTCCCTCAACGTGGATGGTTTGGTGCGCCGTTGCCTGGACGATTCCACCGAGGCCGATCCCGCATCGCAGCCCATCGCGGTGAAGGTGGACGACATCAGCACCTCGGGCGCCCTGCTGCTGTCGCCGACTTTTCTCGCCGAGAAAGGCGATCTCGTTTCAGTGAAGATGCAAGTGGACGTCGCCGGCGCGAAAGAAGACCTCGTGCTCGCCGCCATCATCCGCAACATCCGCGAACAGGAGTTGCAAGACGGCGGCAGGCAACTGCTGCACGGCGTCGAGTTCAAATTCACCGACCGCAGCGAATCCATTTTGCTGCACGCGTTTGTGTACGAACATCTCGCGCGGGGGCACGGGTAGGGGCTTGGTGATTTAACGCGAAGGACGCAAAGGCGCAAAGGACGCAAAGAAAGGCTTGAAGTGGTTCGTCATTCCGGGCGGAGCGCAGCGTAGACCCGGAATCCAGAGACTCGATTTCTCGTTCCCACGCTCTGCGTGGGAATGCATACATCGCATCGGCGCGATGCGTTCGCATCAGCTTAGGTAGTCACGTCGAGCGCCAATATACACTCCCACGCGGAGCGTGGGAGCGAGGAAAATTCGTCAGAAATTCCTTTTTGTTTTCTTTGCGTCCTTCGCGTTTATTGCAGAGTCCCGTTAAGCCTTTTCCAGATTGTCCAAATACCGCTCCGCGTCCAGCGCCGCCATGCAGCCGGTGCCGGCGGAGGTGATGGCTTGGCGATAGATGTGGTCGGCGCAATCGCCGGCCGCGAACACGCCGGGGATGTTGGTCTGCGTGGCGGCGCCTTGTGAGCCCCCCTGCACTTTCAGGTAGCCGTGCTCCATATCCAGTTGGCCTTCGAACAGGCTGGTGTTGGGGCGGTGGCCGATGGCGATGAAGATGCCGTCCAGAGCCACATCTTTCGTAGCGCCGCTCTGCATGTTCTTGATGCGCATTCCGGTGACGCCGGTCTTGTCGCCCAGCACTTCGTCCAGCGTTTGATTCCACTCGATGGTGACATTGCCGCTCTTGCTCTTTTCGATGAGCTGGTCGGCGAGGATTTTCTCCGATTTGAATTTGTCGCGGCGATGCACAACGGTGACGTGCGAGGCGATGTTGGCCAGGTAGAGCGCCTCTTCCACCGCGGTGTTGCCGCCGCCGATGACGGCCACGGGCTTGTTCTTGTAGAAGAAGCCGTCGCAGGTGGCGCAGGCGGAGACGCCGCGGCCTTTGAATTTCTCTTCCGAGTCTAACCCCAAGTACATGGCCGAGGCGCCGGTGGCGATGACCAGCGCGTCGCAGGTGTAGACGCCGCTGTCGCCGGTGAGTTTGAAGGGGCGGCTGCCGAGCTCGGCCTTGTTGATGTGATCGAAGATGATCTCGGTGTTGAAGCGCTCGGCGTGTTTGCGCATGCGCTCCATGAGTTCGGGGCCTTGCACGCCCTCGTTGTCGCCCGGCCAGTTGTCGACTTCCGTGGTGGTGGTGAGCTGGCCGCCCTGTTCCATGCCGGTGACCAGCACCGGCTTGAGATTGGCGCGCGCGGCGTAGACGGCGGCGGTGTAACCGGCGGGGCCAGATCCGAGGATCAAGAGACGGCAGTGTTTGGCTTCGCTCATGGGGAATGCTCCTTGAAAAAATACGGTCTTGGGATTGTGTTGACCTGGGACGGCAGGCCTGCCGTGAAAAGAATTTATAGTACGAGAAAGCCTTAGACTCAGTCAAAACGCTGGCCTGGGATTTGCTGTGGTTTGTTTGCGGTATTGAAACGACCGTGCGGCGGCCCGATTCGTGTTGCGATTGGGCCATCACGGAAAGAAGTTGTCATACTTACTTCATAGAGGGCACAAGATCACAAGGGAAAATGATGGCCGTGAATTCGTCATTCCGGGCGCAGCGCAGCGGAGTCCCGGAATCCAGTGGCTAATCTCCTGGATTCCGGCATTCGCCGGAATGACGAGATCCCTCAGATTTCATTTTCTCTGTGACCTCTGTGGCAACAATGTAGCGAGGTGAAAGACATGCGTATCGGAGTCCCACGCGAGATTAAGACACTGGAAGGGCGGGTGGCGCTGATTCCGGCGGCGGCCGGGCAGTTGGCGGCGGAGGGCCACGAGGTGTTCGTGGAAAAGGGCGCGGGGCTGCCGAGCGGCTATAGCGATGCGCAGTATCTCGCCGTCGGGGTGAAGCTGGTGGACGATGCCGAAAGTCTCTACGGCGCGGCCGAGATGATCGTCAAGGTCAAGGAGCCGCAGCCTTCCGAGGTCAAGCTGCTGCGCAAGAATCATCGGCTGTTTTCCTATCTGCACCTCGCCGCCGAGCCGCAGTTGATGCGCGCCCTCAAAGAGGTCGGCCTTACCGCCGTGGCCTTCGAGACGGTGGAGACCGACCGCCGGCAACTGCCGCTGCTCGCGCCGATGAGCGACATCGCCGGGCGCATCGCCGTGCAAATCGGCGCTCATCTTCTACATCGGCCGCAGGGCGGGCGCGGCATTTTGCTGGGCGGCCTGCCGGCGGCGGAGCGCGGCAAGGTGGTGATCCTCGGCGCGGGCGTGGCCGGCGGCAACGCCGCCATCATGGCCGCGGCCATGGGCGCCGAGGTGACGGTGTTCGATCTCGACCGCGACCGCCTGGCGCAAATGCGCGCGTTGGGCAATAACGTCACTGGCCTCTATCCCTATCCCGATGCGATGCACGAGGCGGTGGTGCGCGCCGACCTGCTCATCGGCGCCGTGCTCGTCACCGGCAAGCGCGCCCCGCATCTCGTGAGCGCCGACACCGTGCGCGAGATGAACGACGGCAGCGTCATCATCGATATCTCCGTGGACCAGGGCGGTTGCATCGAAACCACCAAGCCCACCACCTACGCCGAGCCCACCTTCGTGTGGGAAGGCGTGACCCACTTCGGCGTCACCAACATGCCCGGCGCCGTGCCGCGCACCGCCTCGCAGGCATTGTCGGCCGCGCTGATTCGTTACGTCTCGCGCCTCGCGCGGCCCGATTGGCGGGAGGACGCGGAACTCGCGCGCGGCATCAACGTCGATGGCGGCGAGATCGTGCATCCCGCGTTGCGGGAGTTGTGAACCCGTAGCGTGCGCCATGCGCACGTTGTGAGATTTGCGGCGGGCGCCGTGCTCTCGTGCGCACAGCGCACGCTACACCCCCAGACGGTAAGAGCTGTTAACATAAGCCGATCATAAAACCCGCGGGGACACGGCTTTGGCTCAAGCGACCAACAAGACCTCCAACGACAAGGCAAAATTCTCCGCTCCTCTCGCCGCGCACATGGTTCGCGGGCTGCGTGAAGGCGCGCTCTTCGTCTTCGGCGCGACGGCGTTGTATCTCTTCGCCTCGCTAGGCGCCTACAGCCCGCAAGACCCCGGCTGGTCACACAGCGACACGACCGCCACCATCGACAACGTCGGCGGCGTAGCGGGCGCGTGGTTTGCCGACGTGTTCTTCTATCTGTTCGGTTATCTCGCCTACCTCGTGCCGATCGGCGTGGGCTTTTGGGGCTGGCTGCTGTTCAAAGGCCGCAAAGGCGAGAGCGGGGGCGATCTGCGTCACGGCGCGTTGCGCGGCCTCGGTTTCGTGCTCACGCTCGGCGCGGGCGCCGGGCTCGCCAAACTGCACTTCGCCAATTTCTCGCACTTGCCCGTGGGCTCCGGCGGCGTGCTGGGCGATGTCGTCGGCAGCGGCATGATGGGCCTGGTCAATCCGCTCGGCAGCACGCTGTTTCTGCTCGCGCTGTTTCTCACCGGCGTGACTCTGCTCACCAGCCTTTCGTGGTTAGAGCTGATGGACAGCACGGGGCGCATCACGCTCAACACGCTGCGCTGGCTGCGCGAACGCTTCCTGCAATTGAAAGACGAGATCGAAGGCCGCCGCGCGCGCGCGGAGCGCGAGGCCACGGTCAAGGTCGTGAAGAAGAAAGAGGCCAAGCGCGAGCCCGTGCGCATCGAGCCCGTAGTTCAAAAGCCCAAGCCCGTGTCCGAGCGCGAAGAGAAGGAGCGCCAGGCGCCGCTGTTCGACACGCCGGTGGAAGGCAGCCTGCCGCCGCTCGCGCTGCTCGACCCGGCCGAGGCGCGCAAGGGCAATGTCTCTCCCGCTGCGTTGGAGGCGGTGTCGCGCCAGGTGGAGTTGAAGCTCGCGGATTTCGGCATCGAGGCGCGCGTGGTGGCCGTGCATCCCGGCCCGGTGGTCACGCGCTACGAGCTGGACCCCGCGCCCGGCGTCAAGTCCAGCCAGATCAGCAACCTCGCCAAGGACCTCGCGCGCTCGCTCTCCGCCATCAGCGTGCGCGTGGTCGAGGTCATCCCCGGCAAGTCCACCATCGGCCTCGAAATCCCCAACGAAGTGCGCGAGATCGTGCGCCTCTCCGAGGTCATCAAATCACCGGAATACGAAAACGCCAACTCACCGCTCACCATGGCGCTCGGCGTAGACATCGCCGGTCATCCGGTGGTGGCGGACCTCGCCAAGATGCCGCACCTCTTGGTGGCGGGCACCACCGGCTCCGGCAAATCCGTGGGCCTGAACGCGATGGTGTTGTCCATGCTCTACAACGCCACGCCCAAAGAACTGCGCATGATCATGATCGACCCCAAGATGCTGGAGCTGTCCGTGTACGAAGGCATCCCGCACCTGCTCGCGCCCGTGGTCACCGACATGAAAGAGGCCGCCAACGCGCTGCGCTGGTGCGTCGCCGAAATGGAGCGCCGCTACAAACTCATGGCCACGCTCGCCGTGCGCAACGTCGCCGGTTACAACCGCAAAGTGAGCGACGCCATTGAGGCGAAAGAGCCCATCAAAGACCCACTCTACACGCCCATCGATCCCGACGATGTGCGCATTCTCGAACCCATGCCGCAGATCGTGGTGGTGGTGGACGAACTCGCCGACATGATGATGACCGTCGGCAAAAAGGTCGAAGAGCTTATTGCGCGGCTGGCGCAGAAGGCGCGCGCCGCCGGCATGCATCTAATTCTCGCTACGCAGCGCCCGTCGGTGGACGTGCTCACCGGCCTCATCAAGGCCAACATCCCCACCCGCATGGCCTTCCAGGTCTCCGCCAAAGTCGACTCGCGCACCATCCTCGACCAGAGCGGCGCCGAACAACTCCTCGGCCACGGCGACATGCTTTACCTCCCGCCCGGCTCCGGCTTCCCCATGCGCATCCACGGCGCCTTCGTCTCCGACGCCGAAGTCCACCGCGTCGTCCAAGACTGGCGCAAACGCGGCGCCCCCGAATACGTCGACGAAATCCTCGAAGGCCCCGCCGCCGGCGCCGACATGGGCAACTTCGGCGGCGGTGGAAATGGCGGCGGCGAAGGCGAAGGCGAACAAGACCCGCTTTACGACGAAGCCGTCCGCATCGTCACCGAATCCCGCAAGGCCTCTATTTCCGGTGTGCAACGGCGCTTGAAGATTGGTTACAACAGAGCGGCGCGGATGGTGGAGGAGATGGAAGCAGCGGGGGTTGTGGGGCCGTTGCAGTCGAATGGGTCGCGTGAAGTGTTGGCGCCGCCGCCGGTAGACTGAAATACGGTGTTGGGGGCATTGTAGAATTCGATGGCAATAAAAGATAACCGACCGGCGCTCGAAAGGCATATCCGTAAGGCATTAGAGAGTTTGGTAAAACGCGATATCGAAGATGCGCTATATCAGATCGCCCCTGCACTCGACGTTACGGCTAAGAAACGATACAAAGAACTTCGCCGAGTAGGTGAAAGAATCAAAGCCTTTATCTTCGAAGAGCAATCATTAATCTACTACCTTTCGTCGCAAGGTCGAATGGAGCTCCCTACGGGTGTCCGGGTGGTTGTTGTAGACATGGATAATGCTAATAAGCCTGTAGGCAACCACCCCGAACACGGTGGTGACTTGGCAGACTTCATATATCACAACATTCGGTGCGCTCAGTCTCATGATGCCGAAGTGGATTATTCATTCATTGACCTCGGTCGTGAATTCGGAATTGGGAGGCTGATATTTCAAAATGACGGCGGTCCACTGGAACCAAAGCTATTTGTCATATCGACTGCCACAGTCTTGGCATTGATTCTGTCAGTAATATGTGCCCCCGAGAATAGGCGGCTTCGTTTGGCTGGCGATATTGTGCTTTACAACAAAATCACGCTCGAAAAAGATCATTTGGTCGGAAACAAAGATTATCTTGTGGATAGATTGCAGTTGCTATTCAATGAAAAGACTACGTAGCCCGCGTAGGATGGGTGGAGCGTAGCGTAACCCATCGGGTGATCGTTGGGAGAGAGTGTGAATGATGGGTTACGCGGTGCTCCACCCATCCTACGAGCTTGGAATATTAATAATAGTCAGCCCGCGTAGGGCGCAATAACCAACGGGCATTGCGCCGGATGTAAAGATGCGGTGAAGGTTCCTCAACCCGGGTGGCTGGGTTGAGGAATGAAACCCAGGCGACCACCTTAAGCGTTCGACGTCATAACCATGCGTATCTGAGGAACGAAAAAACAACATGGAATACCGGCAGTTGATACGAGATCAAGCTTCGCTGCGGCTACTTTTTTTGCCGCATGCGGTGCGCCAGATGTCACGACCAGATCGAATGATTTCTACTGTGGACGCGCGGAAGGTGATTGAGGAAGGTGAAGTCATTGAGGACTATCCTGAAGATACCAGAGGCCACAGCTGTCTTATTCTGGGCAAGGGAAGAGATGGACGGCCGATACATATCGTATGTGCACCGAAGGACGAATACCTGGCGGTAATTACAGCGTATATTCCGGATGAAGCTCAATGGTCAAAAGATTTCAGAACGAGGATTAAGCCATGAAATGCATGTATTGTCAGGGCGAAATGATGCGTGGAAGTGCACCATTTCATATCGATCGTAAAGACGTTCACGTCAGCCTCGACAGCGTCCCCGCCTGGGTCTGCACGCAATGCGGAGAAGTTTATTTCGAGGAAACTGAGGTGAACGCAGTTCAGGACATTATCAGGGCTGTAGATGAGCAAACAGGTAAGCTGGTGCGCACGGCGTGAAATTTATGCCTTGGCATCGAGTGTCGAACCCATCAAGCGACGCCTTTAATCGGCGCGGCTTATGGGCAGCGTCAGAAGCCAGCGTAGGGCGAAACAACCGAAGGGCATTGCGCCGAATGGAAAGGTGCGGTGAAGGTTCCGCAGGAAGCCCGCGTAGGATGGGTGGAGTGTAGCCTAACCCATCGGGTGATCGTTGGGAGAAAGTGTGAATGATGGGTTACGCGTTGCTCCACCCATCCTACGAGCTTGGAATATTAATAATAGTCAGGGCCGTAGGTTGGGCTGAGTGAAGCGAAGCCCAACGTTAGAAGCCGAGCCCGGTAGGCTGGGTTGAGGAACGAAACCCAGAGACAATCGACACAATCGCAATTTGCTGGGTTTATCAACCCAGCCTACGGTTTGAACAACCCTCGTTACAACGCGACGAAGATCAGCGCCGCGATGTCATTGCTGTAATCGTTGGTCGTCTTGTACTCCCGATAACCTTGCGACATTGCTGCGCCGAGGGCGTAGGGGCGGCCGGCGTGTTCGAAGATGGCGGAAATGCCTTGGCCTTGTTGCAAATCGAGAAAGCGTTTTTCCAGTTGGAGTTGCGCGCCGGGCGGGAAATGTTCCGAGGTGGACGACACGACGCGGCCGCTGCGTTCGGCGAAGACGCCGAAGCAACCGTCCAGGATGTTGCCGGCATCGTCACGCGGCAGGGCGTCGCGCAGCATAGCGGTGAATTGCGGTTCGGAATCGAACACGATCCCTATGCCGCCCACGACGTGCCCGCTATGCCCCGGCGCTTTGATGGCGGCGTGGTAGATGTAGGTGGGCCGATCGCCGTACAGGGGCGTGTTGTGAAACGGCGAGACTTTGTATTGTTGCGAGTTCGTTAGGCTCAACACAGTTTGTACCTGGTCTTCGTTGGCAAGTTTGCGCCCCAGCAAATGTGTCTCTTGCGGATTGGAGACGGCGACGATGTTGCCGTGGGTGTCGAAGATAAACAGGTTGGAATAGACCGTGTAAAGTCCGTTGATGTATTGCAGGATGGCGTTCAGCGTGTTCTGCTGCGCGGCGATTTGGGACGGCTCGGCGAGTATTTCGCGGAACCGCGTCGTCAGCGCCCACCAGCGCGCGTCGTTGGCGCGTTCGTATAAATTCCGGTCCATGATGTCCACGGCAAGGCCGGCCCGGAACTGCACATCGCTGAGCAACGATGTCATCACCGTGTTGTACAGGCTGCGGATGGAGTTATCGAACACCGTGCGGGTTTCATGTCCGATGCTGCGCACCTCGTCCAGTATCGGCATGAACTCTTTGGCGTCTTTGCGGGCGGCAACGACCTGGCCGTTGATCACCATCAGGATTAAATCATCGGTAACCACCGCCGCGGAGCTGCGAATCGAGTGCAGTTCCTGTGAAATGAATCGCGAGTCGCCAAACATGCCGTCGTCGAGTGAAACCGCTGCCTCGTCGACGTGGAAGGCGTCTGCGGTGGGAACCATGACGTGCCCCAGCCAGCCGGAGCCGAAGTAGCCCTGATAACCGTTGGTGGCCGCGGTTTTGACCAGATACTCTTTTCCTGAATACTGCGCCATATGGGCATGGTCATCCCGCGCGGTGGTCACTTTGGTTCCCAGCGGCAACAATGATTCGTTGCTGCTGGCAATCACACGCTCATCGTCATTCAGGATCGACAACAATTCGCCTTTGCGCGCCAGTTTGGTGAAGATGCCCTCCATCTCGTCCTGAAAACGGAAGCAGAGGCACAACACACCAAGCACCGGCGAGCCCGGTGTATTGTTTTTGTGAATGCGGCATGAGTACACCAACGAGTGACGCCGCGCCGGTTGCAGATCGGTGTGACGAAATGTTTCGACATAGGCCTGCTGCGTATTCAGGGTTTCGGCGAGCAGTGGGTCGCGAATTTGCCGGACTGGGTTGTTCTGATCGAGATGGACGCGGACGTTCCCCTGCGGGTCGGCAACGATAATCTCGTCGTAGACGCTGTACTTGAGGGTGTATTCCTGGAGACGATCCACAACCGCTTCATAGTCCGCGGCATCGGGGTTGGGATTCTGCAAGTAGGCGCGCAGGTCATCGTCGGTGGCGAGAAACCCGACATCCGCCGTGCGCTCGAATAAGTTGCGAATCAGGATGTCGATGGCGACCTGGGCGCGGGCGGCGATCTCCTGTTCATTTTTGTAAAGGTTCTCGCGAATCAGGCTGGCGATCAGCTTGTCATGCAGCTCCTTAAACTCGAAGCGGATATTTTCCATGTCGTTGAGCAAGGTGGCCGTGACGTTTTGGCTGTTGATCTTGCCGATGAGGGTGATCTTCTGCCACCACTCCCCCAACTCGCCCAGCCTCTGGTTGTAGTGTTGCACCAGCGGCATGTATGACAGCAGGCGCAGAGTGTCGGTTGGTTCTTGCATGATTCCACCCCGAAGAATTTTTGTTAAACCAATCAAAACAGCACAAAACATGCCGCTAGAAATTATCTTTGTTATCAATTGGATATGATCGCGGGTGTGGGAGGTTCCCGACATCTTTGGCGGTTGAGCCGGAAGTTGTGGAGTTGCCGACATGTTGCAGACAAGGGGCGCGGCCAAACGCATCACCACCTGCGCTTCAGCAAACCGCAACGCCAAGACCGCAAGGCTGGACAGCCCTCGCCGCCGCGACGTACCTTAAGCCGCGCTTTCGCCGGCTCAGCAACCGGCAACAAACACCACAGGGCTTTCATGTTGAACGACAACCACACGGCATGCCGCTATTTCGTGACTTACAGCGGCGTCAAGCTGCCTTTGAACCTTATCAATCCCCTGACCGATGCCGACTTGCAAAACCGCATCACCTACTTTCGCGGTTATTATGACGAACAGGATCGTCTCATCGCGTGTGAAAAGGTCGTGTATGGCGAGATCGAGTTCGTACACCGCTATGAATATCACGCCGGCGGCGCGATAAAGCGGGCTGAAATCGTCGAGCCCGACGAGGGGCCGCGGATCATGTGTTTTGATGCCCAAGGCAATCTCGCCGCCCAATCGTTATCGTAGATGCCGGGTAGGGTTTCTCTGTGAAAGTCAGCGCCATCGTTAAAAAATGCCGGCAGGCGATGAAGTCGCGTTTTCCCTCGAAGGGAAACAGCGATGTCATGGTTCATGCCGTCGAGGTGTTTCATCACACCACGGACCAG
>Ga0299912_10004775_pt1 | contig 11100 bp, 9 predicted proteins | sample RVTome_2_FD_207667 | JGI IMG/M metagenome (GOLD analysis project Ga0299912, IMG submission 207667) | Soil microbial communities from uranium-contaminated site in the Upper Colorado River Basin, Wyoming, United States - RVT95D214 (version 2) ... | reverse complement strand
AACTTGCCCGACTTGAACGAGACGATCCCCGGCGACAGCGAAAAGGCGCCGCCGCCGCCCACCAGCACCGCCACATACTGCTCGCCCTTGACCGTGAAGGTCGACGGCGCGGCGATGATCGGGCTCTGGGCGTCGAAGGACCAGAGCTTCTGGCCGTTGTCCGCCCGATAGGCCTCGAACCGGCCGGCGTAGGTCCCTTCGAAGACGACGTTGCCGGCGGTGACGACGATTCCGCCGTTGGCCGGGCCGGGATGCGGAGCTCGCCAGGCCTCCTTCTGCTTCACCGGGTCCCAGGCCAGAAGATAGCCCTTGAGCGAGGCCATGATGGCCGCCTGGACCGCCTTGTCGTCAGGCATGGCGCCGGCCGCGGAATCCAGGCCCAGGTTGAAGCCCACCGGCGCGGGCTTCCACCCGGCCGCGCCGATGTAGGGGTAGCCCGCCTCGTTGGCCGGGATATAGACCAAGCCCGTCTTCGGGCTGAACGCCATGGGGTTCCAGTTGTGACCGCCCAGCGGCCCTGGCGAGCCCTGCCAGGGCTTTCCGGTCTTCGAGTAGCGCGCCTGGGGGTTCTCGATCGGCCGGCCGGTCTTCAGGTCCACGCCCGTGGCCCAATTGATCGGCACATAGGGCTTGGCGGAGATCAGCTTGCCGGTCTTGCGGTCGAGCACATAGAAAATGCCGTTCTTGGGCGCCTGCATGATGACGTGGCGCGTCTTCCCGCCAATCTTCAGGTCGGCCAGGATCAGCGACTGTGTGGCGGAGTAGTCCCACTCGTCGCCCGGGTTGACCTGGTAGTGCCAGACGTACTTCCCGGTCTTTGGCCGCACGGCGATGATCGAGGTGAGGAACAGGTTGTCGCCGGCCTTGCCGCGATAGCCCTGGTTCCAGGGGTCGCCGTTGTCGGTTCCGAAATAGAGCAGGTCGAGCTTGGGATCGTAGGCCATGGAATCCCAGACGGTGCCGCCGCCGCCGAGCTTCCAGGTTCCCGGCGCCCAGGTCTTGCCGGCGATGTCCTTCAGCGGCTTGTCCGACGGCTGGCCGTCGGACTTCGCGGGATCGCCGGGCACGGTGTAGAACCGCCAGGCCATCTTGCCGGTCGCGGCGTCATAGGCCGAGACGAAGCCGCGCATGTTGTACTCGGCGCCGCCGGCCCCGATGATCACCTTGCCCTTCACGATGCGCGGCGCGCCCGTGATGGCGTAGGACTTGGACCGGTCGAAGGTCTGGACGGTCCAGACCGGCTTTCCCGTCTTGGCGTCCAGCGCGATCAGCCGGCCGTCCAGGGCGCCGACATAGACCTTGCCCTTCCAGACCGCCACGCCGCGGTTGACCACGTCGCAGCACGCCTTCGCGGCCCAGGCGCCGGGCACCTTGGGATCGTAGGCCCAGAGCATCTCGCCGCTGGCCGCGTCATAGGCCCTGACCTTGCTCCAAGCGGTGGTGACGTACATCACCCCGTCCACCGCGATGGGCGTCGCCTCCTGGCCGCGGTTGGTGTCCAGGTCCGAGAACCAGGCCAGGCCCAGCTTGCCGGCGTTCTGGTCGTCGATCTCTTTCAGGGGGCTGAAGCGCTGTTCGGAATAGGTGCGCCCATAGCTCATCCAGTCGCCCGGATGGCTGTCGGCCGCCACGATGCGCCCGCCGTCCACCGCGCCGACGCCCTTGGGCCCGCAGCCAGCCAGCGCCACGCACGCCGCAATGAAGATCGCGCCGATCCGTCCCATTCCCGTCATCTCCCCGCGCGCTCTGCCCGAGCCGTCTTGGCCGCCCCATCGCACGCCTCGCGCGCGAAGCCTAGACCTTAGACCCAGACTCCGCGGCCGTCGGCGGGGTAGGCTGGCGCGGCCGTTCGGTCTATGGCTGGCGAATGATCCCGGCCCCCAGCGCCGGCCCGCAAAGTTGCAGGAAACGTCCCGTGAAGAACCCGATCCACGACCGCCGCATCGACCATCCCGCCGCCTGGACCAGCGCGGAGACGGGCGGCAAGGAAGCCTTCATGCACCGCATGGGCCCCGAGCACGTCCAGGCCCTGGGCGATCTGTTGGAGCGCACCCGCCATCTGGCGCCGGACGCGGCGACGCGCGCCGACTTCGCGCACCCGGCGATCGACGAGCTGATGAAGGGCGTCCGCTTCGAGCTGATGAACGGCAAGGGCGCGGTCATCCTGTCGGGCCTGGACATGTCCGCCCTGTCGCTGGAGGACTACAGCCGCCTCTACTGGGGCCTTGGGACGCACCTGGGCTCGGGCGCCCCCCAGAGCTATCGCAGGGACAAGATCGGCCACGTCCAGAAGGAAGCGGACAACCCTACCGGCCGGGGCTACCTGATGGACGTGGAGCTGCGCTCCCACACCGATTTCCACCAGATCATGTCCCTGGCCTCGTTCCGCAAATCGGCCGAGGGCGGGCTGAGCGGCGTGGTCTCAAGCCTGGCCATCCACAACATCATCCGCCAGGAGGCGCCCGAGCATCTGGCGGCGCTCTATGAGGGCTTCTTCCACGAGATGGCCGGCTCGCGGGCGGTCTCGCCGCAGAAGGTGCCGGTGTTCTGCAACGTCGATGGGGTGGTGAGCTGCTACTACCACGGCCTGTTCCAGATCGCCGCCGCCAAGCAGATGGGCGTGGAGCTGCCCGCCGACCTCGTGGCCGCCCAGAAGGTCTTCTCGGAGATCGCCCAGCGCCCCGAGGTGCGGCTCGACTTCATGCTGGAGCCGGGCGAGATGCTGTTCTGGCACAATTTCACGGTGCTGCACTCGCGCACCAGCTTCAAGGACACGCCCGAGCAGAAGCGCCTGCTCTTGCGCCTGTGGCTCAACGTCGAGAACGGCCGGCCCATGCACCCGAGCTTCGTCGAGCGCGCCAGGCTGATGGACGCCATCCATGAGTCCGGCGAGGCGGCCATCCACTACGCCAACGCCGGCGTGCTGACGCCCGTCCTGGCGGAGGCCGAGTAGCCCCATGGCCGGACATCTGACGGGTCTGTTCCACGTCGCCATCAAGACCGCGGACCTGGACAGGACGGTCCGCTTCTACCGCGACATCATCGGCTGCCACGAGACCGACCGGCCGCCGCTGGGCTTTCCCGGGGCCTGGCTGGCGGTGCCGACCCCGGTGGGCGAGGCGATCTTCCACATCTATGGCGGAGAGCCGGCCAAGGGCCCGGGCGGCTCGCCCACGCCCCACGGCACGGGGGCCATCGACCACGTGTCGCTGACCGCAGTGGGCTTCCAGGCCATGCGCGACCGCTTCAAGGCCGCCGGCCTGCCCTGGCGCGAGGCGATCGTGCCGGGAACGCCCTTGTGGCAGCTGTTCATCTTCGACCCGTCCGGCGTGCAGCTGGAGATCATCTTCGACAGCCGCGCCGAGGAGGGGCCGGAGCCCGACGACTCCACCCCCGGCGTGCGCTACCGGCCCAACGAGGACTACTTCGACGCCGAGGCTTACGCAAAGCTGTAGGCGGCGGCGGTTGACGCGTCAGCTGTCCTTCCCGCCGATCTCGCAGCAGACGATGCGGTAGCCAGATCCAGCGCATCCAAAGCCAGAAGATGACGGTTGCGCTCGGCCCAGCGCCCACTTGAAAGGTCGGCGCGGAGCTTCCGCAAACCAGGCTCGGCGTCAATCCGCGCGAAGCTGGACATGACGCTTCGAATTTCGGCGTCGAGGTAGGAGTCCGGCCTGCGCCAATAAGCGCCGAGCAAGCCGTCGGTGCAGTCATGCGGAATCGGAACCGGCGCCATGTGCGCCGGCCCTATCGTGCGTTCCAGCATCGCGACGAGGGCGGCGGCGCCTGGGAATATCTTGCGGTCGTGGGCCGCAATCTCGGGAAAATAGTCCTCTGTCAGCCAGAATGGCGCGGCGTCGGGAACCCATGTCAGCAGAACGGCGCGCCGCCGCGCCACCCGCGCCATCTCACGCAGACCGCGTTCAAGATCTGTCCAATGATGAATGGATAGAACCGCCATCGCCGCGTCGACAGAGGCCGACTCCAGAGGCAGCACCTCCGCCGATCCACATAGACAGGGCGCCGCCCCCGCGGGGCGTTGCCGGGTCATCGTTTCCGACGGCTCAACCGCGAGCACCGTTCGGCCGAGCGGTTCGTATGAACCCGCCCCAGCGCCGACATTCACCACGCTTGCGGCGTCTGCAAGCGCGGCGTCGATCGCCGATGCGATCCGTCGATCCGGCCGACGAAACGCCGCGTAGTTACGTCCAATGCTGTCGTAGAGGGCCATGCGTCCAGCCGTCGAGTGGAGCCAGAGTTGCGGTGTCCTCCCTTGCCGCCCATCCATCAAGGGCGCCGTCGAACTTCAAACCAGCCCGCTGGCCTGTAAGCCCCCGGCTTGCGCGGGAGCGCGCGCCGGGCCACATCGGCGACCATGGCGAGCGCGAAGATCTGCGGACTGAAGACGCCCGAGGCGGTGGCGGCGGCGCTGGAGGGCGGCGCGGCCTTTCTCGGCTTCAATTTTTTTGCCGCCAGCCCCCGCGCCATCGCGCCTGACGCGGCGGCGCGTCTGGCGGCCCCCGCGCGGGGAAAGTCTAGGATCGTGGCTGTCACCGTCGATCCGGACGACGCCCTGCTCGACCGCCTGATGGCCACACTGAAGCCCGACCTGATCCAGCTTCACGGCAAGGAGACCCCGGCCCGCGCCGCCGCCGTGGCCGCGCGCGCCGGCGCGGGGGTGATCAAGGTCATCCCCGTGTCCGAAGCCGCCGACGTCGCCGCCGCATCGGCCTATGAGACCGTGGCCGAGCACCTGATGTTCGACACCAAGCCGCCCAAGGACGCCGCCCTGCCCGGCGGGACCGGCGCGGCCTTCGACTGGACGATCTTGAAAGGCAGGCGCTTCGCGCGCCTCTGGTTCCTGGCCGGGGGGCTCGATCCGTGGAACGTGGAGGAGGCCCTGGCGGTCTCCGGCGCGCCCCTGGCGGACGTTTCCTCTGGCGTGGAACGCGGCCCCGGCGTAAAGGACCCGGCTCTGATTTCGGCCTTCCTTACGGCCGTCCGCCGCGCTTGACGCGCTCGCGATGAAGAACCCATGAGCCCCTCGCCTCAGCCCTTGCTGCGTAACGACTATTCGTCGCTTCCCGACGAGCGGGGACGCTTTGGCGAGTACGGCGGCCGCTATGTCGCCGAAACCCTGATGCCGCTGGTGCTGGAGCTGGAGCGAGCGTACGCGCAGGCCAAGGCCGACCCCGCCTTCCAGGCCGAGCTCGCCGGCTATCTGAAGCACTTCGTGGGCAGGCCCAGCCCGCTCTATTTCGCCGAGCGGATGAGCGAGCGCTTCGGCGGGGCGAAGATCTATTTCAAGCGCGAGGACCTGAATCACACCGGCGCGCACAAGATCAACAACTGCATGGGCCAGATCCTCTTGGCCCGGCGCATGGGCCGCACGCGGATCATCGCCGAGACCGGGGCGGGCCAGCACGGCGTCGCCACCGCCACGGTCTGCGCCCGCTTCGGCCTGCCCTGCGTCGTCTATATGGGCGCGGTGGATGTGGAGCGGCAAAAGCCCAACGTCTTCCGCATGAACTTCTTCGGGGCGGAGGTGCGCCCCGTGACCTCCGGCGCATCCACCCTCAAGGACGCCATGAACGAGGCCCTGCGCGACTGGGTGACCAACGTGCACGACACCTACTATCTGATCGGCACGGCCGCCGGGCCGCACCCCTATCCGGCCATGGTGCGCGATTTCCAGGCGGTGATCGGCGAGGAGACCAAGGCCCAGCTCGCCGAGATGGAAGGGCGGCTTCCCGACGCGGTGGTGGCCTGCATCGGCGGCGGCTCCAACGCCATCGGCATCTTCCACCCGTTCCTGAACGACGAGAGCGTGAAGCTGATCGGCGTGGAGGCGTCGGGCCACGGCCTTTCCACGTCCAAGCATGCCGCCTCCATGGCCGGCGGCCGGCCCGGGGTGCTGCACGGCAACCGCACCTATCTGCTGCAGGACGACGACGGGCAGATTCTCGACGCCCATTCCATCTCCGCCGGCCTCGACTATCCCGGCGTCGGCCCCGAGCATGCGTTCCTGAAGGACGTCGGCCGGGCCGAATACCGCTCGGCCACCGACGACGAGGCCCTGGCGGCCTTCCAGCTCTGCGCGGAACTGGAAGGCATCATCCCGGCCCTGGAATCCTCCCACGCCATCGCCCGCGTGGGCGAGATCGCCAAGGAGGTCGGCAAGGGCGGGGTCGTGGTGCTGAACCTGTCGGGCCGCGGCGACAAGGACCTCGCCACCGTGGCCGCCGCCCAGGGGCGGGTGATTTGAAGAGGCGAGCGCTCCTTTGGATTGTCGGGGTTCCCCTGCTCGCGATATGCTTATTCGTGGTGATCGTCGCCGTAGGGTTTGCGACAGGAGTGCTCACGATTCGTGTGGACCTGCCGCCGGAGGTCCGCGTTGCACGCTCCTCCCAATGACTAGACAACGGATCGACGAGCGCTTCGCAGAGCTGCGGGCCGTGCGCCAGCATGCTCCCTTCCCCTTGGAGGGGGGAAGGGTCGGGGATGGGGGTGGTGACGGTTCCGGAAGGGGCCGGGCGTTGGAACCGCCCCAGCGCTCACTCCAAGATGCAGCATCGCCGATAAGGCGCCACCCCCACCCCTGCCCCTCCCCCCTCCAGGGGGAGGGGTCTGGAGCACGCCATGGGCGTTGAGCGGATCGACCGACGCTTTGCTGAGCTCCGCGGCGAAGGCCGCGCCGCCTTCGTGGCCTACGTGATGGCCGGCGATCCGGACGCCGAGACCTCTCTGGAGATCCTGCGCGGCCTGCCGGGCGCGGGAGCGGACCTGGTGGAGCTGGGCTTTCCCTTCTCCGACCCCATGGCCGAGGGCCCGCCGATCCAGCGGGCCAGCCAGCGGGCGCTGAAGGCGGGAATGACCTTGAACGGCACGCTCGATCTGGTTCGCCGCTTCCGCGAAGGCGACGGGGCCACGCCCCTGATCCTGATGGGCTATCTGAACCCGCTGCTCACCCACGGCCTGGACGCCTTCGCCAAGGACGCGGCCGAGGCCGGCGTGGACGGCCTGATCGTGGTGGACTGCCCGCCGGAGGAAGCCGATCCTCTGTGCGATGCGCTCGACGCCAACGGCGTCGCCCTGATCCGGCTGGCCACCCCTACTACCGACGACGAGCGGCTGAAGGTGGTGGTCCGGCGCACTTCGGGCTTCGTCTATTACGTCTCGGTCGCCGGGGTGACGGGGGTGAAGGAGGCGGACGCCTCGGCCGTCGCGCCCGCCGTGGCGCGGGTTCGCAAGGCCTCTGGCCTGCCGGTCGCCGTCGGCTTTGGAATACGAACGCCCGATCGCGCGGCGGCGGTGGCCCGCGTCGCGGACGCGGCGGTGGTCGGCTCGGCCCTGGTCGATGAGATCGCCGGCGCCTTGGAACGGAACGCCTCGCCCGTCCCGAAAGTTCTGGAAACCGCGCGCGCCCTGGCGCAGGCTGTTCGCGACGCACGAGTCACGGAAGCATCGGGTTAGAGATGGCTGTGACGCGAGACGATGTGCCGCCCGAACCGTCCCCGCGCCCCGAGCGGCAGCGCGGCGGCTGGCTGGCCAAGATCGCGCCGGGCGTGCGCAAGCTCGTCTCCCGGCGCGAGACCCCCGAGAACCTCTGGGTCAAATGCCCCGACACGGGCGAGATGATCTATCGGCCGGACCTGGAAGCGGCGCTCTGGGTCACGCCCTCGGGCCGGCACATGCGCATCGGGCCCAAGCTGCGCTTCGCCTACACCTTCGACGACGGCCGCTTCGAGGCGATCCCCGCCCCCGAGGCCGTGGACGATCCTCTGCACTTCACCGACGACAAGCCCTACGCCCAGCGCCTGACCCAGTACCGCGCCTCCACCGGCGAGAACGACGTCATGGCCATCGGCTTCGGCGCCATCGGCGGCCAGCCGGCGGTGGCGCTGGTGCAGGACTTCAGTTTCATGGGCGGCTCGCTGGGCATGGCGGCCGGCGAAGGCTTCATCGCGGCGGCCGAGGAGGCCGTGAAGCGCGAGACGCCGCTCGTCGCCTTCACCGCGGCCGGCGGGGCGCGGATGCAGGAGGGCGCCCTGTCGCTGATGCAGATGGCGCGCACCACCCTGGCCATTCAGGAGCTGAAGCGCGCGCGCCTGCCCTATGTGGTGGTGCTCACCGACCCGACCACCGGCGGGGTCACCGCCTCCTACGCCATGTTGGGCGACGTGCAGCTGGCCGAGCCGGGCGCCCTGATCGGCTTCGCCGGGGCGCGGGTGATCGAGCAGACCATCCGCGAGACCCTGCCGGCGGGCTTCCAGCGCTCCGAATACCTGGTCGAAAAGGGCATGGTGGACCGCGTGGTGGAGCGCGCGGAACTGCCCCTGGTGCTGGGCTCGATCCTGAAGACCCTGATGATGGGCCGCGCCCGCCTGGGCCAAGGAACGGGAAAGGCCGCCTAGACCCCGCCCGCAATCCGCGCCGCCGCATAGCCGAACCAGGTGGCGAAGACGAGCCAGGCCAGGGACGGGGCCATCCACAACGCCGCCGCGCGCGAGACCCTCGCGACCCGCCAGGTCACGACCGCCGCGAGGACCAGCGAGGCGAGGTTGGCGAGGGCGCTGCCCTCAGTGGTCCAGAACAACCAGCCCACCGGATAGAGCAGGCCCCAGACGATCAGCGCCACCGCCCACCAGGCCTCGCGTCGGCCAGCCGGCCCCGATGTCCACGCACGCCAGCGCGCCAGGCCCCAGGTGGGATAGATCACCGTCCATACCATCCCCACCGCCCAGCCGGGCGGGGCGAACGGGACCGCACCGTAGTTCGGGTCGGCCATGGTCCCGAAGGTGAAGATCAGCCCATTGCCGACCACGGTCGCGGCCAGAGGGATGAAGCCGCTCCACACGGCGCCGGTCCAGTCCGCGCTGTTCCAGGGGCTTGGCGAGGCCATTGTGTTCATGCAACCAGATTAACCACCCCGGCGGCGTCCACAACACTTGCGAAAGCCCCCGCGCGCGCGCAATCAGCGCCGCCATGACCGACGAATTGCGCGACCTGGACGCGGCGCTCGAGCGCCTGAAAGGGCTGCATCCGAAGAAGATCGACCTGTCGCTGGACCGCATCGGCAAGGTGCTGGAGGCGCTGGGCAGGCCCCAGGACCGCCTGCCGCCGGCAGTCCATGTGGCCGGCACCAACGGCAAGGGCTCCACCGTCGCCTTCTTGCGCGCCATGGCCGAGGCGGCGGGGCTGCGGGCGCACGTCTACACCTCCCCCCACCTCGTGCGTTTCGCCGAGCGCATCCGCCTCGCGGGCGAGCTGATTTCCGACGCACATCTGGCGGACGCCCTGGCGCGGGTGGAGGCGGCCAACGCGGGCGCGCCCATCACCTTCTTCGAGATCACGGCGGCCGCGGCGCTGCTCGCCATGGCCGAGACGCCCGCCGACATCGCCATCGTGGAGGTGGGCCTGGGCGGACGCTACGACGCCACCAACGTCATCGAGCGGCCCCGCGTCTGCGTGATCGCGCCGGTGGACCTGGACCACAAGGAGTTCCTGGGCGACGACCTCGCCCAGATCGCCCGGGAGAAGGCGGGGATCCTGAAGCCCGGGGTTCCGGCGGTGATCGCCCGCCAGCGGCCCGAAGCGATCGAGGCCATAGAGGTGGAAGCCGAGCGCGTGGGCGCGCCGCTGATCCAGGCCGGCCGCGACTTCGACGCCTTCGACCAGGGCGGGCGCCTGACCTTCCAGGACCAGGCGCGTCTGCTGGACCTGCCCACACCCAGCCTCTACGGCGCGCACCAGTTCGAGAATGCCGGGCTCGCGGTCGCGGCCATGCTGGCGCTGGGCGATCCGCGCATAGACGAGGCGGCCATCGCCAAGGGCGTCGCCAGCGCCGTCTGGCCGGCGCGGATGCAGCGGGTGACCGCCGGACCGTTCGGCGAGCGGGCGGCCGCGCGCGGCTGCGACCTGTGGCTGGACGGCGGACACAATCCGCATGGGGCGCGGGCCCTGGCGGCGGCGCTGGGCGCCCTGGCGGCGCGGGACGGCCGGCCGGTGACCCTGGTGGCCGGCATGCTGGCCAACAAGGACGCGGCGGGCTTCTTCGCGGCGTTCGGGGCGCTGAAGCCGCGCGTCTTCTGCGTGCGGGCGGACGCGGAAGCCGCGGCCTCGGGCGAGGCCCTGGCGGCGGCGGCGCTGTCCGTGGGGCTGGACGCTGTGGCCTGCGGCGACATCTGGGACGGTTTCGACAAGGCCCTGGCCGAGCCCGGCCCCGCGCCGCACCTGTGCATCGGCGGCACGCTCTACCTGTGCGGCGAGGTGCTGGCGGCGAGCCGGGAGACGTGGCCTAGGTAGATCAACCCCCGTCATGGCCGGGCCTGTCCCGGCCACCCATGAACACCTTGCGCGCCCCGTGTTCATGGGTCCCCGGCACGAGGCCGGGGATGACGATCTTTGCGTTACTCTCCAACCCCCGCGTCCGCCGCCACGCGCCCCCGGCGTAGACCGCCACCCCCGCCCAGATGCACCCGAAGGCCAACAGGTTCAGCGGACGCAGGGTCTCGCCGGTCGCCACGCCGATGGCGAACTGCATGGTGGGGGAGATGAACTGCAGGAAGCCCATGGTGGCGAGCGGCATCCGACGCGCGGCCCAGGCGAAGGTGACCAGCGGCGCCACGGTCGCCGGACCGCCCAGGAACAGCAGCAAGCCCGCCAGCGGCTGGGTCGCGTGGCCCTGGCCGGTGGATTGCGCCCACAGGCCATAGGCGAGACCCGGACCGGCGAGGAGCAGGCACTCCACCAGAAGGCCGGTGCGCGCCGTCGCCTTTACGGTCTTCTTGATCACGCCGTAGAAGCAGAAGGTGACCGCCATGCCGAGCGAGGCCAGGGGCAGGGCGCCGTGGGCGGCGGTCTGGATCGCCACGCCGCCGGCCGCGAGCGCGATGGCGACGCCGCTCGCCCGGTCGATCCGCTCGCGAAACAGCAGCGCGCCGGCGGCGACGCTCATCAGCGGGTTGAGGTAGTAGGCCAGGCTGGCGTCCAGGGTGTGGCCGCTGTTCACCGCCACGACGAACAGGGTCCAGTTCACCCCGATCAGGGCCGCCGCGGCGCAGAGCAGGCCGAGGGTGCGCGGGGACCGCAGGACCACGG
>Ga0299912_10004774_pt1 | contig 11101 bp, 11 predicted proteins | sample RVTome_2_FD_207667 | JGI IMG/M metagenome (GOLD analysis project Ga0299912, IMG submission 207667) | Soil microbial communities from uranium-contaminated site in the Upper Colorado River Basin, Wyoming, United States - RVT95D214 (version 2) ... | reverse complement strand
GTGCCGCCTGCGCTTTTGCCACGAGTGCCAGCATTGGAAAGTGAGCCGCAAGCAAAGCTACTGCGCGAACTGCGGCGCGCCGTTCACGGTTCCGCCGCCCGTCATGCCGTCGCGAGTCGCCGCTGTGGTGCTGTATCCTCCACTCATGACGGCTCTGGTCATAGCGCCGCTGCTCCGTCTGCAATTCTGGCCAATCATGTTGCTTGCCGTCACGCTGCCGGTGACATACACCGCAGCGTATCTGGCGCTGTTCTATCGCCGTACCGGCCTGACGCAAGCCACCCGCCGTGAAGTCGTCCTGCTCATTCGCCGCGCGCTGACGTTGGCGACGGTTATCTACATTGTCGTGACCCTCGGCAATCAAAGCGCCCTCGTCGTTGGCATGATCATCGCCATCGTGCTGGTTGTGATCGGGCTGAATATGCGCCAAAGCGATGCCAAGGTCATCAAAGAACTGCAAGCCAACCGGCCGGTGTGGGAGGCGATTCTGGCGATGACAGGCCGCGAGGCTTTCTTGATGCGATTTCCCGCCGCGCGCAAGGCGCAATAAAAAACCTTCGAGGCAAGCCTCGAAGGTCTCATGCCACTCGCCCTCCCTCCCATCGCGCCGGAAGAATCACGGGGTCGCTCACTCCGGCCAGACGCCTCAACGTTTCGGCAAAGGCCGCCACGTCTCCGCTCGTGTAGAACACGCGGCCTGGCGCACCGCTTGCGGAAAGCAGCCTCCGCTGTTCCATCACCCGTCCGACCTGCCGCGCGATGGCGGGAGATGGGTCAATTACGCTCACGCCCGGCCCGACAATGCGCTGAATCGCGGGCGCGAGAAACGGGTAATGCGTGCAGCCCAGAACGATGGTATCTGCGTCCGCCGCCATTACCGGCGCAAGATATTCGCGCAGCATCGCTTCGGTATCAGGTGTGTCGAGCCGCCCGGCTTCGACCTGTTCCACCAGGCCGGGGCATATCTGCTTCACCACTTGCACGCCGTTCGCAAAACGCTCAACGACGCTGGCGAATAGCTCGCCCTGAAACGTGGCCGGAGTCGCCATCACGCCGACGCGGCCCGTGCGCGTGGTCTGCGCAGCCAGCTTGACCGCTGGCTCCATTCCCACAAACGGCACATCAGAAAACGTGACGCGCAGGTGAGTCAGGGCCGCCGCCGAAGCTGTGTTGCACGCCACAACGATGATATGGCAGCCGTGCTCCAATAAAAATCGCGTGATCGCTTCCGAGAACGCGCGGATTTCTAACATAGGGCGTGGGCCATAGGGAATGTGTCCCTGGTCGGCAAAGTAGACAAGGCTCTCGTCCGGCAACTGCGCCGCGATCTCGCGCCAGACCGAAAGCCCGCCCACGCCGGAATCAAAGACGCCGATCACTGGTCGCTGGCCTCCACCAACGCGCGGAACAATGCCAACATGTCGGCTCGATTGTGAAACATATCTTCGGGATGCCATTGCACGAAAACGGCAAAGCGATGTCCGGGCACTTCGGCCCCTTCCACAATACCGTCGGGCGACCAGGCCGTATAGACCAAACCACGCCCCGGCGTATCACACGATTGGTGATGCCAGCTATTCACCGCGACCTCGGTCGCGCCCAGTATAGCAGCCAGGCGCGTGTCCTCGTTCACGCGTACGGTATGAGCCAGATAGTCGCGCGGCGTGTCGTCGCTGTACCGATGCACCAGAGCGTTGGGGATTTGAGACGGGATATCCTGAATCAACGTGCCGCCAGTTGCCACGTTCACCAACTGGATGCCTCGGCAAATCGCCAGCATCGACCTGTCCTCAGCCAACGCCCAGCGAGCCAGCAGCAGTTCGGCGCGGTCGCGCTCTTCGCTCACATCGTGCGTGAAGCGATGCCGCATCTGGCCCAACAAGGCCGGGTCCACGTCGCCGCCGCCGGAAAACAGCAACCCGTCAAGGCACGATATAAGTCCTCGCAATTCGTCTTCGTTCAGCACAGGCGGAATGACCACCGGCAGCCCTCCAGCGGCCTGCACCGCACGAATGTATGATTCAGTCAAGTTGAACGTATATCGCGCCAACGGGCCAAACGGCTGGCTTCTCCAACTGGTGATGCCGATGAGGGGTAAGGACACTGTGACCTCTAACGTGATGCAACGACTCGCGGCTTGTCCCGATCCACAGTACCCGTTAAATCATACTCCATCGCGCCGGTCACACGCACCGGGACAAACTCGCCCGGCGGCACGTCACCCTCGATGACAACCAGCCCGTCAATCTCCGGCGCGTCCCGGTACGTGCGTCCGATAGTCAACCCGTTGCCTTGACCTTCGATTAGCACGTCGAGCGTCTTGCCGACAAGCGATTGATTCTTGCCCAGGCTGATGGGCTGCTGGAGCGCCATCAGGCGCTCGTAGCGCTCTTGCTTCACCTCGTCCGGCACGTGATCGGCCAAGTCGGCGGAAGGCGTGCCCGGCTCAAAGCTATAGGTGAACGCGCCGACTCGATCAAACTGCAAGTCAGCGACGAACTTGCGCAGCGCGTCGAACTCGGCTTCGGTTTCGCCGGGATAGCCCACGATGAACGTGGTGCGGATGGCGAAGTCGGGCATGGCGGCGCGAAGTTTTTCGAGCGTGCGATAAACCCAGTCCACGTTGGCCGGGCGGCGCATCCGCTTGAGCACATCGGGATGGCCGTGCTGAAGGGGAATGTCCACATAGTGCAAAACCTGCGGGCGCATCGCCATCACCTCAATCAATCGGTCGCTGACGGCGCCGGGGTAGGCGTACATCAGCCGCACCCACTTCAACTCTGGCGCAGCATCGCAGATGGATTCGAGGAGATTGGGCAGCGCGTCCCTCAGGCCCAGGTCATGGCCGTAATCGGTGGTGTCTTGCGCGATGAGGATAAGCTCGCGCACGCCGCGCGCCGCCAGCTCTTTCGCTTCGGCAATCACCCTTTCCGGCGGACGGCTGACGGCAGTACCTTTGATGCGCGGGATGGAGCAGAACGCGCACGGGCGGCGGCAGCCATCGGCAATCTTGACGTAGGCCGATGCGCCCTGCACGGCCACACGCCGTACACCACGCTCGTCCGAGCCGACGATGGCCGCTTCGTCAGGCAAGTGATACATCGGCTCGGCGCGAAGCGTGGATCGGCCTCGGACTTGTTCGACGAACTCGACGATATCCATCCAGCGCCGTGTGCCGATGATGCCATCCAACCCGGGCACTTCTTGTACGAGCTTTTGCCCCCAGATTTGCGAAAGGCATCCGGCGGCGATGAGAATTTGATTGCGCTTTTTGGATTCGGCCAGCTCGCGCAAGTTCTTGACAGATTCCTCGCGCGCCGGGCCGATAAAGCCGCACGTGTTGACGATGAGGACTGACGCGTTGCGCGCGTCGTCAACCGCCGCATAACCGGCCTCGTCCAACAATTGCGCCATGCTCTGTGAGTCAACGGTATTCTTTGAACAGCCCAATGACAACAGGAAATATTTTCTAGACATTGCAATTAACAAATCCTTCGGCCATTGCACTTTCCTTGTGGTGCTTGAATCACACGCTAACCAGATAACTGATTGACTGTGACTGATTACCAGATAACTGATCACTAGGGTGTGGGAGATGGTGTGGGGAATGATGCGGTAGGTTTAGGGGGGGCAGTCTCGCCGGCGGGCGTCCACGCGCGCGCGACGACCTGGCCTCGCGGGCCAAGCACGCCGACCGGTTTGCCGTTGAACGAAGCGGCCAGGCCCGCGCCGTTGCCTGACTCGACGACGATCATTTCCTTGGCTTCCCAGTTGAGCGCATCGCCCGGCTTGAACATGCCCTCGAAAGCCGTGCGCCCGTCCGTCGTCACACGCACCCAGACGTGCTCGGTGGCGGCCAACGCCACCTGCACGTAGCCGACGGACGTGGTCAGCTTGACGCTGCTGGTGATGTTGGGCAGCGATGTGCTGACCGGCGTAGCTGCCGGGGCCGTAGGGGGTGGAGGTGGAGCGATGCGCGTTCGCGTCGCGGCTGGCCGGAACACGGGTGCGAGTGATTGGGTCGCTCCTGGCGCAACAAAAATGGACAACAGTAAAACTGCTACACAGATCACCAGGAGCGCGGCCAGCAACATGAGTATCACCTCGAGCGTCAGCCACGGCGGAAGTCGAGACAGCCAGTCAGGCCGGATACTGTTCGAGGTCGCAGGCGCGGGCCGGGGTGCTGGCGACCGGGTGGGTTGCGGCTGCGCCATAGGCGACGGAGAGGGAGCAGCAGGCTGTGCGGATTGAGCGAGGGGCGGCGGCGCTGCCGGTTGCGGCCTGGGCGACGCAGGCTGCATCGGCACGGGCCGCACGGCCGACGTCGGTTGAAACGCGCCTGGCGTCTGCGCCGAGTGCGACCGGCGCTCGTACAGAGAGAGCATCTCGTCGCCGTTCAGGCCAACGTAGTTGGCGTAATTTCTTAGAAATCCGCGCAATTGAATTTGGCCAGGCAGCGCGTCAAAGCGGCCTTCTTCCATCGCCTCCAGGTAGCGCTTGCGGATGCCGGTGGCCTTTTCGGTCTCTTCCAGCGAAACGCTCTTGTTTTCGCGCGCGCGGCGCAGTTGATTCCCCAGTTCGGTTTGTGCCATCGCCTCACACACAAAAGCCATCGGCTTGCAGCGCGCCGATGGCTGGCTTATTCTTGGCTGGTCACAGGCTGAACTTGACGCTGGATGTGTGAAACATCCAGCGCGCCAGGCTGCCCTTATGCCGTGGGCTGAGCGCCTTCGGCGGTCGCCGCTTCTGTCTGCGGTTCGACAATCACCGTCAGCGACGGTGTTAGCTCGGTTGCCAACCGGACGGACACGGTGTGTGTGCCCAGGCTGCGCAGCGGCTCGCGCAGCTCGATCTTGCGCTTGTCCACTTCGATGCCCTTTTCACGCTGAATCGCTTCCGCAATGTCGTTGGCGGTGATGGAGCCATAGAGCTTGCCGGTCTCGCTGGCCAATGCGCGAAAGATCAACGTCGTGCCGGTCAGTTGATTAGCCACGGCCTGCGCTTCAGCGAACAACTTGGCCCGGCGCTTTTCCTCGGCGTGGCGTATAGTTTCAGCCTGCTTGAGCGCGCCGGCCGTCGCCAGAACAGCCAATCCACGCGGGAGAAGGAAATTGCGGGCATAGCCATCGGCCACGTTCTTGATGTCGCCGGCTTTGCCCAGCTTGTCGTGGTCCCGCAATAACAAAACTTTCATGAGTTCCAGCTCCTGTTCAAAGTGGCGCTATGATACCTCAGGAGAGAATAAGTTGCAAGTGAGGGCAGTGATCGGTCAATCAGTGATCAGTCAATCAGTTGCCGGCAATCAGTCACGGGCGGCGAGCAACTGATTACCGATCAACTGAGCACTGATTACCGATTGACTGAGCAACTGATTGGTGCTAACATCGCAGGCGAATAACATATCGGAGATCACATGACACAAGCTCAACCTTTCGCGCCTGACAAAACACGCCTCGTGACTGAAGCGTATGCCACCGACGAGCCGCTGTTGGTGCGCATCGAAACGCACCGCCGCTACAGCGTCCCGACGATTGATCTGCACGCGTGGGCGCTCGACCGCCGCCTCTGGCGCGGCGACGAGACTGCGCTTGACATCGGCACAGGCAGCGGGCAATACCTCGCGCCGCTGCGCCAGCGGGTTCCGCGCGGGCGCATCATCGCGGGCGACCTTGCGCCGGGGATGCTGCGCGATCTGGCGGCCCGTGGCGCGCCCGGAGACGCGATGTTGCTCAACGCCGACGCCGAAGCTTTGCCGCTAGCTGACGGCTCGTGCGATGTGATCCTTGCCAGTTATGTGATGTTCTTTATCCCCGACATCCCGCGCGCGGTATCTGAAATCCACCGCGTCTTGCGACCGGGCGGGGCGCTGCTAGCGGTGACGATGGCGCCCGTGTACCTGGATGAACTGCGCGTGGCCATCAACTGCGCGCTGGCAAAGCTAGGAGCAACGGGCGAGCCATACCAGAACGAGCTGCACGACCGGTTCAACCTGGACAACGGCCCGGCCTACCTGACGCCGCCCTTTTCGCGCACGAGCGTCCACCGCTTCGAATCAGCCTTCGTGTTCCCGGAGGTCGAGCCGGTGCTGGCCTACGTCACTTCGATGCGTGATGCCATTGGCGGCCACGTGCCACCCCATTGCGCGTGGGACGATTTTATCGCCGCGCTGCGCGACGTGGTTCAAGACGAGATCGCCGCGCACGGCGAGTTTCGCGTCTCGAAAAATGCAGGTGCGCTGGTAGCAACCAAGACAACCGAGTAGACTCTGCGGTGAAAAGTAAATACCCAATTTTGAGCAAAAAAAGCCTGTTTCTTCTTGAGATTGCACTGACATGTCAGAACTTCTCAATGAAAATCCGCAGATTTGCCAGCAGCCAACACTTGCCTGATCTATTTACAGCCCAAAAGTAGGCGAATCGGACACAAAAAGCGGACTTGCCGCCTCCTCGCGCTGCTATAAAGGTGCAACCGTCTTTCCAGCAACTCACACAGCAAGTCTCGATTCCATGTCATCTTATACCATGTCAATCACTCATCCAGTCGGTCCACCAGAACATAGATGGCAAGTTCCACTGGCAGGAAGAACTTGAAAAAAACCATGCTGCTCAAATAGGTGATGTTGTCCTTAGCAGTCTTCCCGCCCCCACGTTCAGCAAACATCAATACAGGTTCTTGCTCTTCAAGTTCGATGCATTGCCAAGTCTAGCGGGATCGGGCTTCCCTCGGTCATCTACAAAAGGATTCGACTTGACAACCATCTCGCCTCAAATTTACATCCATCATCGCCAACCCTTCACCGTCACGCCAGAAGCAACCATGCTCGTGCCGCTATCCAGGAAAGAGTTCACCCACAAGCCCATCGCACAACTTCCACCCAAGCCAGGGAACATCTGCGCCATGACGCCCACACGTTTTTCCTCATGGATAATTCTTACCGAAAGGGTATTCGTTGACTCATCGGAGAATCTTGCCGAAGCGGTTTCGTTGCCTTGCGAATAATTGTTACCCAAGCTGGATTCGTTGACTCAGCTATCACCTTACCGAACTGATTCGATGAATCTGGAGGTGCCCTCCTTCGGCGCAAGTGCACGGGGGCTGAAGGAGGGCGAGGTCAAGCCAGGCGCGCGTCCCTGCGCGCGGCTCCTCACGATCGGCGCGGGTCTTGCCACAGTTGGTCAACCAGTTCATCAATTTCTTGCTTGAGCTTGACCACATCCTGTTACAGGCCGAATTGGATGGAGGGGTAAGGCCGGAATAAATGGCGGGCCGCCGACGTAGAAAACGGGCTGCGCCCGTGTCGGCGTAGCCCATGGCGAGAAAAATGGCGGTCGCTCAGTCGTGGTCGATGTCGGCGATAGCTTTGCGAATGGTGCTTTCATCGAGGACTGATTTCTGGTCAATCAAGCCCGCCATGAGGGCGGTCGTGCAGACCTGGTTAATGCGACGAGGAATGCCCTTGGTGTATTCGAAGATGCGTTGCAAGGCATCGTCGGTGAAGAGTGTACCGGCCTTGTGCCCGGCGACCTGCGCCTGATGTTTGACGTAGCCAATGGTCTCCTGCAAGTCAAGTGGGCCGAGGTGGCAGCGCACAGTCAGGCGTTGGTTGAAGGCCTCGCGAATCGTGAGATGGAGAGTGCGACGGAGATCGGGGTGACCGATCAGCACCACGGTGGCGAGGGATTGACTGTCCATCTTGTCGCTGAACAGCAAGCGCAACTGTTCGAGCATGGGCTGGGCCAGGAGATGCGCTTCGTCGAGGACAATGACTGGAGCGCGATGCTTGTTGGAGTTGAGATCGTCCAGCGCAGAGTGGATGCGGGCGACGAGGCGGGGTTTGCTGAAGGGTGGCTCGACGCCGAGTTGCAGCAAGAGGTCGCGATACAAGCCGGTGATGCCGGTCGTCGGGTTGGCCAGGTACACGACGAGATAGCGATTGAAGTCGAGGTTGGCCGCGAAGGCACGCACGGCGGTGGACTTACCGGAACCGATCTCACCCGTGACGAGACCGAAGCCACGCTCACGGACAAGATAGGCCAGACGTGCACCGAGTTCCTTCTGGCCAACGGTGGGGAACAAATCTTTGGTGGCGATGGTGCGAGAAAAGGGCAGGCTGGTGAAGCCGTAAAACTCTTGGAACAGGTCCGGCCTCCGGCGTTGGGTCGGCGGGCGGGTTCGCCTCGGGTAAGGGTAACTGGGTGAACTGGAGCGGGCCGAGGGCGCGTTGTTGTTGCGCCTGATACTCAGCGCGCAGGGCGGCCAGGTAGTCGAGCGAGGATTTCGGTTTCGGTGGGTCCGGGGGTTCCGTTGCGAGACGTTCGACCGCGAGGTGGCGCTGGCGGTTTTGAACGACGACGGTCGCCAGTCCGAGGCGCGCGCCGTCGAGATAGAGTTCGACCTGCGAGAGGTCGAAGGGATCGAACCGGAGTTCGAGCGTCCGACCAGCCAGATGCGGCTCGACCTGATAGCGATTGCCTTGGAGGGAGAGCGTCGCATCTTTGCGCACCTTGCGCTTCTCGCGCCAAAGAAAAGCGCGGCGCACCGTTTCGGGATCGGCGTGGCGCACTTGAGCGAGGCCGGCGGTGTAACGTGCTAACGGGGTTTGTTGGGTTTCGCTGTGCTCGTGCTGATGATACACGCATTCGAGCCAAGCCCACAGCGATTCATTGAGCTGGGTCAAGGTCGTGAGGTTCGAGACCTCGACCTCGGGCAGGAACTGAGCGCGTAGGGTTTCAAACCATCGTTCGATTTTTCCTTTCGCTTCTGGCGAATAGGGCGCAGTTTGGATGCGTTGAATACCCAGGGTGGCGCAAGCGGCATTGAACTGCGTGGACGAATACACCTGGCCGTTGTCCACATACACGGCGTAGGGCACACCGCGGCGCAACAGCGCCACCTTGAGCACGCGCTCCATGCGGGGCAACACTTCATCAAAAAAGAATTCACAGTAGGGCACGAGACGACTATGGTCATCGATGAAGCCAAACAAATGGGCGCGCCGTTTCTTGCCGGGGGCGTAGGGATCGGGCAGCCACGGGCCGACCAGGGCGTCGCCTTGCCACAGCGAATTGACGTGGTCGCGCTCGAAGCGCCGATAGGCTTTGCCCGTTTGAGCTAACACGCGGCGGGTCTTGCCGCGCTGGCGCAGGTGCGTGGTCAGGGTGTGGACGTTGAGTGTGCGGGGTAAACTCAGGCTCTCGTCTCGACGGAGAATGTCCACGATGGTTTGCGTGGTGCGGGACGGTTGCTCTTCGCGCAGCGCGAGGGCCTGGGCGAGGACCTCGGGTGGGAAAGCGCGGGGAGCGCCGGTATCAGCACGCGGGACGGGACGGAGCGCGTCGAAACCTTTCTCGCGGTACGTTTTGAGATAGCGGCGCAGCGTCGTGAGACTCACATGCGTGCGCGTTGAACCGGGGATAGTGTACGTGCGCGCTGCCAGCTCGCGCAAGCGGCGCTCCTGTTGACCGGTGTCGGGTGGGGTGTGGACCAGTTGGGCGATGAGGCCATATCTGAACAGCGCGATCTCAGTGTTCAGATCGTCAGCCTCGGGTTCGGTTAACGTTTTCAGGCACATGCGGTTTGACTCCTGAAGGGATTTTGAACGTCGCGCTCAGTTTACCGCCCGTGGCCCGTGTTGCCTAGACTGCAAGGTCTGTGGGCTAGATGAGTCGCCCCAACCCGCGGCCCGCGCCCCAGTGCCAGAGGAAGCGGAATCGATCTTCCAGGCCGTACTCGGCCAGTTCCGCCCAGCGCGTCTTGGCCCAGGCCAGTAGGTGGAGGGCCGCGCGGAGCAAGGCACGCGGGGGTGCATCGCGCAGACCCGCCGTCTGGCCCAAGGGGTCAAGAAGTGGTGAGGCGGCATCGTGCTCAGCCAGCGTTCGTTGCACAGCCGCCAAGTCGAGGCGTGCTGCGCGAAAGCGCCGCACCAGCGCCGGATTGTTCGAGCGTCGGGAGCACCCGGCGGAGCGCAGTCGCGTGCGACCTTAGCCCACGAGACCAGGCCCTCGTAGCGTGCGACTACGACTTGCTGAATAGTGACGACCAGGTAATGGCGAAACGAGAACAGGAAGCTCGGCAACAGCGAGGTAGTGCCCTGACAGGCATTGCAATACCACCGCTTGACCCGCACCGCGTAGGTCTGCGTCGGTTCCAGCGCTTAGCGTTGATAAAACCCATGACCAATCAGCACATCCAGCGCGTGACACTGCGGACAAGTATCGGGACGAGGAAAGATCAGGTGGCGAAAACTTTCCACGTACGCTCGGACACTACATCCAAACTCGGTTACAATGACCATGTGTGGCAGCCCGACTCGAAGGATGTGCCGCCAAGCCAAACCTCCGGGACGGGCTGTTCCTTTCTTGAGGATGAAAATCATAGCATACCTGATCTCAGAGCAAACGAAAAGGCCACCCCGAACGGATGGCCTGATGAATCAAGGTGGAATGTACCTCCAAGCTATTCAGCCTAGGTGTGTATGTGGTCTGATTGCTCATCGTCATTGTGTCGCCGCCATGCAGATCCATCGCCATCGGCGTCATACCTGAACTGCTCACTGTTGGCGTAGTTGCAAGTGGTTTGGTCGGCGCAGGTGTGTTGGTGGCGCTGACCTGCGCAATCGCCGCTGTAGGTCGAGCCGCCTGTGGCGCAGTCATGGACGCTGTGGCCTGGCGTGGGCCAATGAAGGCGAATACACCCGTTATCGCAAAGATGCCTATCAGCAAGCCCAATCCAATTCCAAACGCAAATGTTCCGACTTGAGAGCCTTTCTCCATCGCTCCTCCTGGCACTTGATCGTTCACGATTCACTTGGCGCCAATTAAGGCGCAGAACAAGTGAAGCCTGGCTACCCCTATGAGGTGATTGATGTCTCGTGGTGAGTCTGTATCAAGTGTAATACACAGCGAGGAGATTGTCTGTGACTTTTGTCCAGGTGAAGAAAGGTACAAGAGGATAACCGCTATCAGGATAGCGGATTAGATGAGCCACAAGCTCAACTGCAACCGGCACCGCTCCGCGTTCACAGCGTCTCTATAGCCCTGCGCCCTCATCTTACACCACTTTCTCATACGCTGGCCTGGCCGCATAAATCCACCGCCGCACC
>Ga0299912_10004773_pt1 | contig 11101 bp, 8 predicted proteins | sample RVTome_2_FD_207667 | JGI IMG/M metagenome (GOLD analysis project Ga0299912, IMG submission 207667) | Soil microbial communities from uranium-contaminated site in the Upper Colorado River Basin, Wyoming, United States - RVT95D214 (version 2) ... | reverse complement strand
AACTACTGTATCACTAGCAAGAAAAGGAATTGGTAGCAGGCGTTCAAGCAGAAACCTCATCGAAATTGAAATGCCGGATTTTTTTGATCTTACAAAAGAAAAACAAGAAATTATTGATATACTCGAAAATTCAAAAAATAGTGTTTTTCTAACAGGAAAAGCGGGTACCGGTAAATCTAATTTTTTAAAATACTATAGAAATACGACAAAAAAGAATGTAACTGTATTAGCTTTTACGGGTGTTGCCGCGGTTAATGTCCAAGGCCAAACAATTCACTCTTTTTTTAAATTTCATCCTCAAACTACAATTGATAGTATAAAAAAGAGATGGGGAAATGACTCAAATATTTATAAAAAAATTGATATTATAATAATTGATGAAATTTCTATGGTCAGGGCTGATTTACTGGATTTTATTGATAAATTTATGCGTTTAAATGGCCCTAGTAATAATAAACCTTTTGGAGGAGTCCAGGTTCTTGCAATTGGAGACTTATTTCAATTACCACCAATAGTAACTAAAGATGAAGAAAAGTATTTTGAAAAAGTATATAAAAGCCCATTCTTTTTTGACTCCATGGTTTATGGTAAAGCTGGATTTATTAAAAAGGAATTAACTGAATTATATAGACAAGATAAAGAAAGCCAAAGCGAATTTATAAAAACATTGGATAATATTAGAACTTGTTCTTTTGGTGAGAAAGATATTAATTTAATTAATTCTAGGTATGATTCTTTTTATGAAAAGCCAGCTAATGAATTTGTAATATCACTTGTACCAACCAACAATTTAGCGGATTCTATTAATACTATAGAATTATCAAAAGTACCGACAAAATCTTTCACCTATAAAGGCATAATAACTGGCGATTTTAAAGAAAAAAATTTACCAACGGCTCAGGAACTTGTATTAAAAGAAGGAGCTCAGGTTATGCTTTTAAATAACGATTCTAGGAAAAGATGGGTAAATGGCGATATTGTAAAAGTTATTAAAACAGATTATAATTCCATAAGAGTCCTATTTGATGATGGTTCGTTTGACGATGTGACGCAATATAAATGGGAGTCAATAAGATTTATTTTTGATGAAGAAAGTAACAAAATTCTACCAGAAGTAACAGGTACTTTTACGCAATTACCTGTAAAATTAGCTTGGGCAGTGACAATTCACAAGGGACAAGGGAAAACATTCGAGAAAGTGCATATTGATTTTGGGAATGGAACATTTGCTTCTGGCCAAGCTTATGTAGCTTTAAGCAGATGTCGTTCCCTAGAAGGAATGGTTTTAACTTCTCCAATGGAAGAACAGCATATATTTTTTGATAGCCGAATAAAAGAATTCATGGATTTATAAAAACTGGTACCCCATAATTCGACCAGAAAGGCAAACTTCTTATTCACCTAACAAAGCCCAGCTCGGTGTCCCATCCCGCGGCCTCAAGCGCGGGGTGGGTTAGTTTGGCCGTAGGGGTTGCAGCTTGACTCGACCCTGGCGCAGGGCGGCATGGCAGGCCACTCAATCTCAATCCCTCTGTTCCATAATCAGGGCGGACACAAGGTCGCGCCATTATACACAATTGGCAACTTCCCCTCAATCCAACAGGCCGGACATTCCTGTCCGGCTGGCGGGGTTGGAAAACCCCGCCTGTTAATTGTGTATTACCTTGTTACCGAACTCCGGTTTGGTAACGCCGATGGTCAAGAAACTCTGTTTTGCAATAGCGGAAAAACCGCGTACTTTTAAATCAAGCCGTCTTCCTTTGCGGAAGCAGAAAATATCCGTAACCCAGCGTGAAAAACAGGTAAACCGCGACAATGCCCCAGCCCAGCACATTCAAACGGCCGGTTAGCCCGGTGCCCCATTCCCGCGGCCTCAAGCGCCAGGGTGCCCCATCCCGCGGCCTCAAGCGCGGGGTGGGTTACTTTGCCGGGCACAAATGATTGCGTACACGCCGTAGGGGTCCCAGCTTGACTCGACCCTGGGGCAGGGCGGCATGGCAGTTTACTCAATCTCAATCCTTCGGTTCCATAATCAGGGCGGACACAAGGTCGGGCCATTATACACAATTGGCACCATCCCCTCAATCTAACAGGCCGGACATTCCTGTCCGGCTGCGGGGTTGGAAAACCCCGCCTGTTAATTGTTTGCCAGGGTGCCCTATCCCGCGGCCTTAAGCGCGGGGTGGGTTATTTATTATTCAAGCTGTAGGGGTCGCAGCTTGCTCGACCTTGGGGCTGTGTGGCATGGCAGTTTACTCAATCTCAATCCTTCGGTTCCATAATCGGGGCGGACACAAGGTCGCGCCATTACACGCAATTGGCACCGTCCCCTCAATCTAACAGGCCGGACATTCCTGTCCGGCTGCGGGGTTGGAAAACCCCGTCTGTTAAAGGTGTGTTGGCCATCTGGTGTCCGGTAGTCCCCATCCTGCGGCCTCAAGCGCGGGGTGGGTTATTATTATTCAAGCCGTAGGGGTCGAAGCTTGACTCGACCCTGGGGCAGGGCGGCATGGCAGTTTACTCAATCTCAATCCTTCGGTTTCATAATCAGGACGGACACAAGGGCGCGCCATTATACACAATTGGCACCGTCCCCTCAATCTAACAAGCCGGACATTCCTGTCCGGTTGCGGGGTTGGAAAACCCCGCCTGTTATTGCTTAGCATTCCGAAGTACGTTTCCCCGGCCTCAAGCGCACGGCAGACTAAATACATTATGTTATTTCTTTTTCCTGGCAGACCGTCCAGGAAACGGGATTACATTGGGATTGAAAGCCGATTTCTGCAAAGTTTCGTTAATAAATTCGATATCGAATTTCTCGAAATCATAATAATCGCCAAGCCAATCGCGCATATTCTCATATTCGGGATGATCGGGATTGGAAATCACCTTCAGTAAATTAGCGTAGCCCCAGGGGCCGCCGCAATCTTCCGGTGGACAGGCGCGTTCGCCGGCCAGACATACTGGATATTTCGTATCCGGTTTGGCCGGATAGATTTTCATGAGTTTTAGCTCATGATCCCAGCCATCGCCAAAATCATATTCATATTCAAACATGGCGCCGGGATCTTTGAATAATTTATTCAGCCTGCCCGTGTTTTCCTCTATTCCTTCCAGGTCAAGATCGTCATCTTCATGAGGATTGTAAAATTTTTCATTGATGATGAACTGATGAAGGTGACCCCCCAGCCATCCCATTACAATTTGAATTACCTCGTGCAAATCGGCCAGCGTGTAATCACCCGGAACCGCGAATCGCCGCCAGATTTTGGGCTTAATTCTGCGAAGAGTAATTTTAAATTCGAATATGTCCGAAGTCGGGAAGCTTATTTGATCGTTTTTTTTCGCCATTGTTAAATCCTTTCGTAAATGTTTGGATGAATATATCTTACCCTATTCATTTTACAAAATAATATTTTTCCGTATCCGACTTGTGAAAGTGCCCCATTCCCGCGGCCTTAAGCGCAGGGTGGGTTATTATAGGAGTGAAAGAGATTGCCCGACCAGCAGGTAACGACCGCTGATCAAACCCTGTCATCATACCGGAAATATTTATATTGACAGCTTATCATTATTACGATAAAAAATACGCATGCGGAAAAATATGGGCGATCTTCTTGGAACTATTAAAAACCTTTTCGCGAAAATATTTATTAGTCTTAATGGGGCTTTAACCCGCAACTCGTAGAAGGAGGATCAAATGCCGGCAAAGAAGAAAACCGCTAAAAAGAAAACCACCAAGAAAAAAACAACCAAAAAGAAAGCCGCCGCCAAAAGCAGATGCGGAGGCTGTAAGTCGACGAAAATGTAATTCCGTCAGGGTGCCCCATCCCGCGGCCTCAAGCGCGGGGTGGGTTGGCCATATGGGACAGCTGTAAATAATAACATACATACCGTAGGGGTTGATCTAAGATCGACCCGATAACGGGCTGGTCTTAGACCAGCCCCTACACGTAAAGGCAACCATTCCTCAGTCTAACAGGCCGGACATTCCAGTCCGGCAGCGGGGTTGGAAAACCCCGCCTGTTAATTGTGTTTTACCTCGTTACCAAACTCCGGTTTGGTAACGCACATGGTCAAGAAACTCCGTTTCGCGATAACGGAAAAACCGCGTACTTTTAAATCAGGCCGTCTTCTTTTGCGGAAGCAGGAAATATCCGTAGCCAAGCGTGAAAAACAGGTAAACGGCAACAATGCCCCAACCCAGCACATTCAAACTGCCGGTTAATACGAATACCAAAGTTACAACCAGCGCGATAGCATCATAAACGAACAGATTCAGGATAATCGCGCGTCTGGCCGGCGAGGCTTCCGCGTTTCTGGCAAACCAGGTGAGCAGAAGATTGCCGATAAGCGCCGCGCCGTATTCGCGCGCCGTAAAAGCCGCTCCGAGGCAGAACGATAACCCCAGCAAATTTAAAAGTTGCCCGGGAAAAAACAGCAAAATCGGCCCGAAACCCAGACAAACAACAGCCTTGATAATCATCAAAGTTTTAAAACTCATGACTCTCCTCCTGTTTAATTGTTTCTCATTTCTTGAAACGATATTGCTTATAATATCGCAATGATGCTCGCATTATATCATCATCTATAAGAATTAGTCAATGCTGATTTGCCGGTGTGTACATCAGCTTGCTGTGGGTTTATCCAAATATTGACAGCCGCGTGGAATTCCGTTTGCTGTAAGTAATGACATACATGACGCAGTAGCGTATTGAGTTCGCTTTTTTCCTATTTATGCAAGTCTGATGTTCAATTTCCCAGATGCCTCGTATGCTTGATTCGCCAATAATTATCCAATCGTAAGCTAATAAAGCGTTGTTTCCGCGAAACAGCCCTCAAATCTAATTCCGGATCGGCGCTGCCGGTAAAGATTTGTGCCGGTCTGGTTTATATGGCCAAAAATTTGGGGCACCGGCAATCCTCCACTTCCTTTTCCATCATCATAAAAGAAACAGCTTGCGTGGCCTTCTGCTTTGCCTTAATATTGTTGGCAAATATTGGGTTTTAGTTAACGCGCGGTCTAACTATGGTGGAGACGAGAATGAAACAGGCGGATCTGGGCGATACGGTAAAAGTACATTATACAGGCAAGCTTGAAAACGGGCTGATTTTCGATTGCACTCGTGAGCAGGGGCCGTTTGAATTTAAGATAGGCAGCGGCCGGGCGGTACCGGGATTTGAGATGGGCGTAACCGGTATGGCGACCGGCGATACCCGCACGCTGAAAATCGCGCCTGAGGATGGGTTTGGCTATCGGGATGATAACCTTATCGAGAAAGTGAAAAAAAGCGACTTGCCCGATAATATAAAACTTGAATTAGGCAGACAGCTTATGATGCCGCACCCGGATGGCGATTTCATTCGCGCTACGGTAATTGATATCAAAGGCGATTGGGTGACAGTCGATTTAAATCACCCCTTGGCCGGGTACAATCTTATTTTTGAAGTGGAATTGTTGGAAATTTCCTGATCCTGATTTCAGGCCAATCCTCTATTATTTATACAAACATAAATAACCTGAGAATATCCATATAGTCATTGCATTCATAACCGACTACATGCGGTTCCAAAAGCTTGGCGCCGGGGTAATAAGAAGTTTTGTAGGCGTTTTTTTGCTCTTTGAAACCGATTGTTAATTTGAATTTTTTCGGTAATTTAGCCTTACAGTTTGAAAAATTTTTGCTCAAAGCGGTCGTGACGCCGTCTTCAATAAGCTTTGCCGCCAGCCGCGGATGGATGCTGATTGATGACGCGCCCACGCCTTTATTGACTGCTACGGTGGTGATGCCGGGAATTAGCTTTTTCGCGTCGTTGGTCAAGCCCTCATCGCCGGATACGAACACGACCGGTACGCCCACCAAGGCCGCCGCTAGCGCATTGATATGAAATTCGGCTAGGTATACGCCGTTTAGCTCGATAAAAGCGAACGAACCGGTAAGCGTATGAGCCAGCGGATTGGCATCGGAACCGGCGCGAGAGTGATAGCCGATCATGATCGCGGCGTCAAACGTATTATCCAATTCCTGAACCATACAGAAAGGGTGGCCACTCCAGGCTCTGACTATTTTGACTTCTTGCGGCAATTCGGCGGCGTTGATATTTCGGCCGGTATCGTGAGCATCCTTAACATATATTTCTTTAGCGCCTACTTTCAAAGCTCCCTGGCAGGCGGCCGCGACCTCGGCGGTCATCTGTTTCTGAAAATCGGAATAGTCGGGCCGGGTCTTATCGGCCTCATTCCAATGCGCGATTCCGGTAATGCCTTCGATATCCGCGCTTATATATATTTTCATGAAATCTCCTCTTCCCAAAAGCGATTTATTCTTAAACCGCTAAATTTGCTATCCTTAGAAAAGCTATTCTGCCCTTAGAGCTTCTACTATTTTTAGCCTTGAAGCCCTGACCGCCGGGAAAAAACCGCCCAACAAACCCATCACAATCGCGAAAACCATGACTCCGATAATTATATCACCCGATATAATGAAACCAAAAGACAGATCGGAAAAAGTATCCCAATTGATTGTCGAAATACTCAAAGCCTGTAAAAATGAGGCGGCTATTAAGCCAAGAATACCGCCGATAAACGAGATAGTAACAGCTTCGATAAGAAAAGCCGAGAGGATACTTCTTCTTTTAAATCCCAGCGCCCGCATAGTGGCTATTTCGGTTGTTCGGTTAGCGACGGCGGCATACATGGTAATCATAGCGCCGATAATTGCTCCCAGGCTGAATACGATACTGATCACAGTGCCCAACACGCTAATAAACGTTCCCAGCGAAGTTGATTGGTCCGCGTAGTATTGTTTTTCAGGCTTTAAATCAACGGTCATTCGCGGATCAGCTAATATCCGCTCTTTCATCTGCTCAAAGCCCGATGGATCTGTCATCGTGAACGTCATCGAGGAATAAACCGGCCGGCCGAATACCGGCATCAGTTGATTAACATCGCCCCAGACCTCAGATTCAAATGAGGCGCCATCATCTTCAAAGATACCCACAACCGTCCAGTCGGTCATGCCGAATGTCAATGTCTCGCCCAGTCCGCAACCGACATATCGTACGGAAGTTTTTTGGCCTACAACAACTTCAGTTTTGCCGAATTCAAGCATCCTGCCGGCGATTATTTTTACTCCCTTATGTACTTGCATGGAAAGCGGTTCAATACCGCGCACCATAAGATTGCCTTCGTTTTCGGTCCCGCGGATTACTTCGTTGATGATTACAATGACTTCCCCGACAACCAGAGGCTGTGAATTTTCGTTAACGGCTATTTCCGGCAGAGCCTGGATTACACCGGCTTGTTCCCGGCTGACAAAACTGTTTATTTCTGATGTCGACGCTTGCCGAATTACGACTACATTATTATCATTACCGGAGGCGATAAGGGCTTCACGTAAACCATTGGCCAGCATCAATACGGCCGCGAAAACAAAAGTGACCAGCGTAATACCAAGCACTGTCAAAGCCATCGTCAGCCGCCTGGCAAAAAGGCTTCTGATCGTATATTTTAAAGGTATTTTCATTTTTAATAATCCTTATCTTATGCTTCTTAAACCATCGATAATCGACAACCGCGTCGCTCTGAATATCGGGAACAACGAAGCGATCAAGCCGACCAGTACGGCGAACATGACCGACAATGCAAACGTTGAGCCGCTGGCATCGACAATAGTGAAAAAGCCCAGAAGCATTTGAGATACCGCTCCCATGATTGGGAATGTCAGAAGTATCCCCAGGCCGCAACCGATTAAGGCAAGAACCAGCGATTCTCCCAGAATCAAGCCTATTAAATGAAACGGCCGGAAACCAAACGTTTTTAAGAGAGCGTATTCGGAAATTCTCTCTCTGGCGCTCATTGCCATAGTATTAACTAATACCAGCATGATAACCCCGATAATCAAGTAGCTCATAATCCTCATCCCTTTGATAATAGCTTCCATCTGGGCCAGAAAATTCAGGGTGAAGGCTTCCTCGGTTTGAGTTAAAGTTTCCGCGGATGAATTTTTGAATAGTTCATCGATAGCGGCGCTGACGGAAGCGGCGTTATCGGCATTATCGATTTTGACTGTGTACCAGCCGGTGCGGCCCGACATCATGGGCGCTACTTCCCGCAAGCGTTCATCGAAATAATCCCAGCGAAATATCAGGCCGGTTTCATCCACGCCGGGTTCCGATCCTACATAGACACCTCTTAAGATAAAATCCCAGTTGCCGGGATAGATCATACTGGTTAAGCGAATCGGGTCGCCAATTTGCCAGCCATAACGATTGATCAGCTTCTGCCCGGCAATCGCTGAATTCTTCTCTTTCCAAAACATCTCTTTTTGTTCCGGCAAGACAACGAATTCGGAGTAAACATCGAAGTAAGTTTCGGGCCCGACGGCAAAATTGGGGAAGAAATCTTTGGGATTATTGTTATACATCCCGCCGAACCAGTTGGCATACACCGCCTGTTTGACCCCCGGAACACTTTCGATTTTTTCTTTATAAGCCAAAGGCAGATCAAAGGTATATGATATCGCGTTTTGCGTGACCAGCCTATCGGGCGGAACAATATCCGCGCTGGCATAAAATGAACCGATCAAAGCACTGATCACGCTGAATGCTATTACGGCTACCGCCAAACCGAGAATCGTTAATAATGTTCTCAGTTTATGACGGCCGGCATTTCTTAAAATAAGTTTGAAAACCCACATAGCTTATACCAGTTCCCCTTTATCGAGATTTCTTTCGGTATGGGCTTTCTCGGCCGCCCGGGGGTCGTGAGTTACCATAATAATGGTTTTTTTGAATTCGGAGTTCAGGCGGGAAAGCAAATCCATTATTTCTCCCGCCGACACCTTGTCCAGATCGCCGGTTGGTTCATCGGCCAAAATCAGGGTTGGATCGGTAACTAGCGCCCGGGCGATTGCCACTCTCTGTTCCTGGCCGCCGGATAGTTGTCGAGGATAATGTTTCATCCGATCCTGTAAACCGACTACTGATAGCGCGAATTCGACATGCTTACGGCGTTCTTTCCTGGATAGTTTGGTCAAAAGAAGCGGCAGTTCCACGTTTTCGAACGCGGTCAACACCGGTATCAGATTATAAAATTGAAATATAAAACCAACGTTGCGCGAACGCCAATTCGCCATCGCCGATTCGCTAAGGGAATTGATTTTGACATCGCCAATTGTGATATCACCACCGTTTGGTCTATCAATGCCGGCGATTAGATTAAGAAGCGTAGTCTTGCCCGAACCGGAAGGTCCCATCAGAGCCAGGAATTCGCCTTCGGGAATATCAAGATTGATATTTTCCAGCACCGGTATTTCCAGGCTGTCACGCCTATAGCTTTTTTTAATGTTCTCCAATTTAACGAGCGCATTGTTCATTTGATTTATCCTTTATTCAACCTGCTTTACTTTATCACCTGATTTTAAATTCGAAGGCGGCGAGATTACGACTTTTTGCCCGGCCCCGATGCCGTCTGTTATTTCAGTGAGATTACCGAGAGTTTTGCCTAAAGTGACTTCAATCTCTTTTATTCTGTTATTTTCAACCGCGTAAACAATCCTTTTCCCGTCTCGCATGACCAAAGCCGAATTGGGTAATGTAACGGATGTCGCGACCGGCGCCGCTTCCTGCTTTGTTTCCGCCTGGAAAAAGTTGATCCGGGCGCTCATCTCCGGCAGAACAAAATCATCGATTTCGCTAAACGCGATTCTGGTCAATACCGTGGCCCGCGATCTGTCGGCGGTGGGCACGATTTTCTTGACATATCCCGGATAGCGTTTGGCCGGATACGCGTCTAAAATTATCTCAACAGCCTGGCCTATCACCACTCTCTGAATATTCGATTCGGAAACATCGGCTTCCACTTCCAGCGAGGTCATGTCGGCCAAATCGACCAGCGCTCCCCGTGAGCTGGCCGAGGAGGCCATCGGGGCGACAATTTCCCCGATTTCGGCGTACTTGGTCAGAACGGTGCCATCGAAAGGCGCCCTGATATATGTATTTTCCAACGATACTTCCGCCGCTCTTACGGCCGCGGCGGCATATTTTATGGAAGCTACCGTGCTCTGAAATCGGGCTTGCGCGACTTCAACCAAATCATCGGTGGTAGAACCGGTTAACAAAAGTTGCTTTTGACGGTTATAATTAAGAGCCGTCTCGGTGCTTTCGGCGCGGGCTTGATCAAGTCCGGCCAAGGCCATATCGAGAGCCGCCTTAATATCCTCGTTTTCCAGCCGCCCGATTACTTGTCCCAGCGTAACCCGATCCCCTTCTTCAACTTCCAGAAATTCCAGGCGACCGGTGCCTTTGGAGGCAACCGAGGCTTGACGCTGAGCGACCACGTAGCCTGTCGCGCTTAACACCGATTGCGCCTGAGTTTCGGTTAAGATGCTGGCAGTAGCGGTTTTGACCTCGATAGTTGCGGAGATATTGCCAAGAATTATCCAGAGTATAACCAGCGCCAACGCCGGAATAACAATCCATAAGCTGAGCTTAGTATATTTGCCGATATTCACTGTTTCGGTATCGTCCCGGCTTATTCTAAGTCCTGACAGGTCTTGCTTATCGTTCAAAGTGCCGCTCCTGAATCTTCAACATTAACCGCATTACGCTTGCCATGGTTTCCTGATAGAGGAAAACATAAAATTAAGTTTCCTAAAATAGAATTTATGCTCATTGATGTCAAGTTTTGTTTTGATTCCGTTAAAATTTTATGGAAAATTAATGATTAATTTATATAAACACCTGTATTTGACAAATTATCAGGGTGCCATTCCAGCCAGCTGATTTTAGAGAAACGGAAAACATCAGTTTTTTCGGTAGTGGGTCAGTTTCATTTTTCCCCAGTTAATTTAGCCTTGACTTATTTCGCTTTTCTATATAATATAATGATATGCGAAAGCGGTCAAGTAGAAAAAAGAAAGAAGATTTTAACGAATTAGCGGCAGATGTTTTAAAGCACGCAATCGATGATAAGCCAGAAAAAGAACCAGAAAAGCCAGTTGACCCCGAAAAGAACCCCGCCGCTGTTGCATTAGGCCGTCTTGGTGGCTTAAAAGGCGGCAAGGCCAGAGCTAAGAAGCTTACGCCGATACAACGATCA
>Ga0299912_10004771_pt1 | contig 11103 bp, 10 predicted proteins | sample RVTome_2_FD_207667 | JGI IMG/M metagenome (GOLD analysis project Ga0299912, IMG submission 207667) | Soil microbial communities from uranium-contaminated site in the Upper Colorado River Basin, Wyoming, United States - RVT95D214 (version 2) ... | reverse complement strand
CCAGCCCCTTCTTCAAATCGAACCCGGCAAAACTATGGTACCCGCCGGTTCCGCCGTTGTGCCACACGATCACCGTGTCCGGGCGTGTCATCAGGTGCCAGGCGAGGCCGATGCGCATGCCGGGGATCGTCGTGTCCTTGAGGTCCTGCCGGGCCATGGCCGTCGCCTTAGCCAGCGGCGAAGGCTCCAGCCCCATGTTGGCGGCCATAAACTTGAGCATATCGGCCACGGTCGAGCGGATCGCGCCCGCGCCGGCGAGAGCATCCAAGTCCCAGTTCTTGACTTGGACCAATCCGGCCGAATGCCCCATGGCCAGCCGGGCCGACATTTCGGGCCTCAAGACAATGCCGCTGCTGTTCATATCCAGGGGGCGGAAGATCCTCTCGGTGAGCAAAGCTTCATAGCCCCGGCCGGCTCTCCGCGCCAGCACCTCGCCCAGAAGACCGACGCCGAGATTCGAGTATTCATAGCTCTGGCCGATGTCCCTGGTCAAGGTGCAACGCGAGAGGAAATCGAACAGCATCTCGGCCGTGTAGCCGGCGTACGGATTCAGGGGATCCGCCGGCTTGATATTATCCGGGAGGCGAGGAAGCCCGGACCGATGCGTCGCCAGGTCGAGCAACGTGATCACTTTGCCGCCGCGTGCCGGCATGGTCACATTCTTGGGCAGATATTTCGACACGGGATCATCGAGGCTGATTTCGCCCCGCTGGATCATGTCGGCCAGCAGCGTGGTAGTGAATACCTTGGAAATCGAGCCGATCTCGAAGACGCTGTCTCCATCGACATCGCGGCCGCCAAATGCGCTTTTTCCAAAGCTGGAGATCATCTTGCCATTGGCATCGACGATGCCCACGACAATCCCGACCGTACGCCGATTCTCCACCGCGTCCTTCAGGATTTGGTGGAGCTCTGTCTCGTCGACTGCCGAAGCGACAGAGAGTGCGGGAAAAGCTAACAGCGAAAAAACCAAAGGAACAAGAAAAAGCAGGCCCATTTTTTTCATGATGGCATTTTGAGGATATCTCTAGGGAATGTCAATAAATCGGAAACAGCCAGTTCAATACACCGAATTCTTTTGGCCGAATTCGGGAAACAATACGAAAAATTCTTTATTTGGACCGGAAACGGTAGCCGACGCCATGCACGGTCAGGATGTGACGTGGTTCTGCTGGATTGTCCTCGATCTTCCGGCGGAGCTTGACGATGTGCTGGTCCAGGGTGCGGGTGGTCCCCTCGTACTTGACCCCCCACACGGCGTCCAGGAGGTCGAACCGGCTCGCCACCTCCCCGTCGCGCTCGACGAGGTAGCGCAGGAGCTCGAGCTCGCGGCCGCTCAGGCTGAAGACCGTGTTCCCTCGCCGTCCTTCGTAGGTCTTCGGGTCGATTCGCACCCGGCCGAAGGCGATCGGGCGGAGGTCCCGGGCGGGCGTATCCCGCCGGTTGCGGCGGAGCAGGGCCCGGACGCGGGCCAGAAGCTCCTTGACCCCGAACGGCTTGACCACGTAATCGTCCGCGCCCAGTTCCAGCCCGACGACCTTGTCCACCTCCTGGCCCTTGGCCGTCAGCATCAGGATGGGCGTCCGCGGGTCCTTGGCCCGGATCTCGCGGCAGACATCGTAACCGCTCTTCTCCGGGATCATGATGTCGAGCAGGACCAGGCTGGGCCGCTCCTGTTCGTAGGCCCGCAAGGCCTGGGCGCCGTCCTCGGCAGCCACGACCTCATACCCCTCCCCCCTCAGCAGGTCCACCAGGCCGGTGAGGATGGGTCGGTCGTCCTCGACCACCAGGATCTTGGCCGTCTTCATGGCTTTTCTCTCCGGGGCAGGCGGATCTCGAAGACGCTGCCACCCCCCGGCCGCGGGGCGTAGGTGACGTCGCCGCCCTGGTCGCGGATCAGACGCCGGGCGATGGACAGCCCCAGGCCAGTACCCTTCGTCCGGGCGGTCAGCGAGTCATCCGCCCGGTAGAACTCCTGGAAGAGCTTCTTGGCCTGGGCGGGGGCAACGCCCGCTCCCCTGTCCTTGACCCGGAGGAAGGCTTGACCGCCTTGGCCTCCCATTTCCACCTCGACCTCCCGTCCCGTCCCGGAATACTTCTCGGCGTTGGACAGGAGGTTCAGCGCGGCCTGCTTGACGGCCTCCTCGTCGGCCCGGATGAACAATTGCCCGGGGGCGGGTTTGAACTCGACCTTGAAGCCGCCGGCCTCCAGCCTGAGGCGCTGGTCCTGGACCAGCTCCCGGGCCAGGCCGTTGAGGTCCAGGAGCTTGAGGGTATAACGCCTCTGGCCCTTCTCCAGCTTCGAGAAATCCAGCACGTTGTTGATGAGCTTTGTCAGCCGGTCGGTCTCCGAAACCATAAGGTCCAGGTATTCCCCACGGCGCCGCGGGTCGGGCTGGCGGCCCTCCTTGAGCATCTCGGCGAACATCCGGATCGAGGTCAGGGGAGTCTTGAGCTCGTGGGAGACGTTGGTCACGAAGGTCGTCCTCTTGCGGACGGTCTCCATCTCGCTGCGGAGCGTGCGGAGAACGAGCGTGCCGCCGGCCAGGATGGACAAGAGGAAGGTCAGGACCAGGGCCCACAGGATGACGGACGTCGCTTTGGCCCGGGAGCGGATGAGGTCGGGGTCGGCCAGATAGACGGCCGCCTCCCAGCGGGGCAGGAGCTCGCTGACCTCCCGCGCCGCGAACGGCCGGCGCCAATCGCGGGGCGCGGCCCCGGCCGGAGTGACCAGGGGCCGGCCGGACTCGTCCAGGAGGGTCAGCACCCGGGAATCGGAGCCGTCGGCCGGCAGCCGGCCGACGAGCCTGGCCCGCAGGGCCTCGCCGTCCAGGACACAGCCCACGATGCGGCCGGCTCCGTCCCTCTTCCAGAAGAACAGGCTGAAGGCCTCGCCCAAGAAACGGGGAATCAGGCCGGACTCCCGTCCGGCGATGATTTCGCCGAACCGCTTCGGCTCGGAGATGAAGAGCGATTCGGGCGGCTCCGCTTTCTTGGGGCTTGCCGCCTGGGCGCTGGGCAGGACGTTCCTCTGGACCTGCTCCTGGCCCCGCTCCCGGGCTTGCTGGTAGACCTGTTTGCGGATGGCCTCGTTCTCCTCGAAATCCTTCAGGGCCTTCCTGGCCTCTTCCGGCCTCGGCTCGGCCTGTTGCGTCTCGAGGGTCGCCGACGATCTCTGCTTCTCCTTCTTGGCCTGCGCGTCCGGAGAGTCGCCGGCGTCGGCCCCGGGCGCCTTGTCCTCGGCTTGCTGCTCGGACATCTCCTTCGGCATCGCGGGCGCGGAGGGTCGGGAACCGGTCTCGGTCTGGCCGGCGCTCGGCGCCTGGGCCAGACCGGCGATCTCGTCGCCGTAGACCACGGCGATGTTCGCATAAGAGGGGATCTCGGCCTTGTTCGTCACGAATTCCCTGTTGCCGTTGAGGAAGGCCATCTCGTCCGCCGACGCGGCGGCCGAAGCCCGGGGCCACAGGATCTCGAAGCGGGAGGAGAGGAGGAAGGGCGTCCGAACGAGGGCCGTGTCCTGTTTCCAGCGCTCGAAAGAGGCCCGGGGGTCTTCGGCGGCCGCCGCCGGGACCGTCCGCTCGAGCTCCTCCCGGATCCGGCCCAGCTCGTCGGCCAGGAGGTCGACGGTATGAACCAGCTCGGCGGAAAAGGCCCGGCTGTACTGCACCTCGATGAAGGCCTCTTCCCGGTTGATGGCCCGGATGGCCAGGAAGGCCAGGAGGGCGGCGGGCAGGACCACGGCCCCGATGAACAGGGGCCGAAGGTGAGAGGCCAACCCGGCTTTCTTCATCGCGGCCTTATCTTCCCATGCCCGCCGTCCTCATTTCAAGGCCGCGCTTCCTACCGGATGACCGGCAGGCGCTGGTCGGGAGAGCCGATGACTTTCTGTCGAGTTTCTTCCTGAGGAAAGCCGGAGAGGTGTAGGACCGCTTCCGGATAGACCAGGGATTTGACCGTCGCCGTCGAATCGCTCGACTCCAGCTCATAGCCCAGGTCCAGAGCCGGCTTCCGGGTGTAGTCCTTGGAGAACAGGCTTTTCAGGAACTCCGCCGCCTCCTTCTGTCCGACCTGCCTCGAGGAATCGTCCTGCAGGGCGGACAAAGCCGAGGAGCGCAGGATCTTGGGCCACTGCTTCTTGAATAGGGACGCGTTGGCGAAGATATCCAGGCCGATGATCCGGCCCCCCAGGCCGATGACTACGCCCACGACGTCGTCGCCCAGGCGCAGCTCATCGTTCATCTTGCGCTCGATGCCGGAGATGGCCGCCTTATTTTCTTCCTTGTCGTAGGCGTCCTGATAGGCGCTCGTGCCGGAAGCGACGTCGAGCTTCGAATTCTGGGACTGGACTTCGTTCCAGATCTCCGACTGGGCCGCAGGCGCCTGGGCCGCCGCCTTGGACCGGAGTTTGTAGGTCCCCAGGTTGGACTTGCTGGTGAAATGCTGGGTGGTGTGGGTCCAGCGGCCCTGCTCCACGCAGAATACGGGCACCAGCAGGTTTTTCGTCCCCGGGCCGAGCAACACGTCCTGGGCCAGGATGCGGTCCTGACGGGCGCCGGTCAGGATCTCGCCTCCCATCAGGAACAGGACGTTCTTGGACAGGTTGGAGATCTTGACCTGGGGTACGCGGCCGCCCTCCACCTCGCTGACCTCGATCCACTTCATCTTCAGGGCCTCTTCCAGGGTGTGATAATTCGTCCGGTTGAAGACCCTCCGGGTATAGACGGGGATGATGGTCAGGCCCTTGTGACTGACCGGGCGGCCCACCTCGAGCGCCCTCACCAGCGAAGAGACGGGGTTGTCCGTCTGGGCCAGGGCCGCCGGCCCGGGGCCGATGGCCGTCAACGTCGACAAGAAAGCCAGGATTCCCAAGAATGCCAGAATGCGTTTCATTTTCTTTTCCTCCTTTCCGGCATGTTTCTTGTTGAGGCGCACTGTCGTCGCCTGTCACTCCATAAATACAATTTGCCGCAGGAGGAAATGTCACCGCCGGGTAAAAGAATTGTAAAACGTTCGTAAAATCGCTTCCGGGGATCGCCGCCTCGGGCCCTGGCGGCCTGCGCCCTTCCCGGGTTCAGTTCACTCCGGCCTGGCGTGGACCGATTTGATAAGCCGCTGATTTCTTGAGCCGGCTCGGAGATAAAACCATATTTAAAGTAAGGGCAGAGCCTCATCTGGGAGGAAAGGAGTCATACATGAAAGGCGACGGCTTCATCAAAGCCTTGCTGCGCCGCGATTAGCAGCCGAAGCGGATTGCTGCCGTTTTTCCAACAAAACCATCAAGGCATGCAAAAAAACCACCAGCCCGATCAACTCCAAGGCCTCTTCGCCATTGGCGATCAAGGCATAAGTGAAAGTTTCCATCCCGTGCGATTCGACATAGCGGCCGCCGATCATTTCCAATCCCAGGGTTCCGACAAGAAATATTCCGGCGCTTAAAAAAAACAATCCACGAATCGGTCGAGTCTTTGAAATAAAAAATCGGGCATAAAGGAGGGCCAGAATCGCCACAAACGCTACTCCCAGGATCACCCAGGAAAAGTATAACAATCCATGGGCATGAAACAGGCGGCGCATGATACCGACGGCCATCTCATGAATGCCGGCACATTCATCGATCGAGATGAAAACGAATACCAGGGATAATCCCCGCCAGTACTTTCGCGCAATTTTGGTGTCCACTCCGGACAACTGCAAAAGGAGCAGGGCGGCGAACAGGAAACAGGCCGTGGAAAACCAGGTCGGGATGTTCATCTCGCGGTCGAGATTGAACTGGGGAACGAAGCCCTGCATATGGCCGTCGCCCTTGAAATAGGTGAAATACTGGCCGATGAGGCTGGCCGCGAGCAGGCCCGCCACGATCAGCATCAGGATCAGCGTGGTTCTTCGCGGCTTCAGTTGAAAGTTGAAGGTCATAGTCTACCTCTAACAGAATTCATTCGCGAGCAGCACAGGGATAAGCAGGGATAAGAATTTCCTTTTTTCACTGAGCCCCTATGGGGCCGCGCTATCCCCCCGAACGTTCCATCAACCATTATGAGGGATTATAAAAGAGAGCTCAGGGTTGTCAAGGAGGGCCTGAACGGGAGGGCAGGCGGGCAGAAGGGCGTCAGGGGCGCCCGATGAGCCAAGAATCACCCGGACCTCCCCCTGCCCTGAAAATAGGTCATGAGAAATATTCGATCGGGGGGTCGACGTCCATAAAGAGCTCCTGGAAGGCGCCCGCCTCGTCAGCGGCCGGACACGGTGCCGCTCCAGGACCAGCCGGCGGCGTACCAGCTCGCGGTTCCGGAGACCTCGCTACCGTCCGCTGACAGCGTGCCATAATACCGGCCGCGGTTGCCGTGGCGATACAGGACGATCTGGTTGCCGTTGACCGATTCGATTTCTATGACATCGCGTATGGCGCCGTTCCAAACCGCCTCGAAGATATCCGTTCCCTCCCGCCTCGTCCACGTCCCGTTGTAGACCGCCCCCCCGGCCAATTCCCGAACGTTCAGCGTCTGCCCTAGGACTGTCCCGAAACGGGATCCGGGAGGAGTGGGCGGAGCTGGTGGCGGCGGGCCCTCGACCCAGACGTAGCGGAGGCTCATGTCTTCGCTCATGGCGCCGTAGTGGGCGAGGTAGCTTGTCGCGTGGATCACCATGGTCGCGCCCGGGCCACCACCGGGAATGGTCGCGACGCCCTTGGAGCCGGCGCTTTGGCCAAGCTTGGCGTCCGCCACGACGATGTACTCGCCGTTGTCTATCGCGATTTTTCCCGACCCGGCCGCCGGTATCGCGCGCGACTTGTCGTTGCCCCCGACCGTGATGGTCGCATCGAATGCGACCTTTTGGCCGGGGGTCAAGGTCGCCAGCTGGACATTGGCGCCGAAGTTGAGCGTCGAGGTCGCCAGGAACACCTCGAGGTCGACATTGTCCGTCTTGAAGAACAGCTCGAGCGACCCCCTGGCGCCGCCGGGCCCGGCCTGGAACCCGCCGCTCACCCTCATCTCGTGCACACGCCCCGGCATGGGTTTGATGGCCGCGAGCTCCTCGGGTGTCGGCGAGATCTGGTAGCCGTCGTATTTCCAATATCCCGATGCCGCGAATGCCTGCTGCGGGCCGCCTATCAGCGCCGCGACCAGGGCGACGAGCATGATAACGCCGAGCAGATGGCGGGAAGCGGGCGAGTTGCATGAAACGTTGACGCCACAAATGACGGGAAAATCGATTTTTATCATGATAAGATCATAAGAAATTTGGGTCGAAATTGCAATAAACAGAGATCATGGCTAGGCCTTGCATGGCAGCATTTGATAGAGCGACAGGTGACAGAAGCGGCCGGATCATGTACTTGCCGACCCGCTCAGCCTCCGCGGGATGTCGAGGACGATAGATTCCCGGCACATCGGAATGGACGGCGCCAATAGCGGGCCAGAATCATAGACCGAAAAGATTAGTGACAGGCATCTCAATACACTTTCGTAAGGACTGGCCCATCATGCTGGCTCTGAATGTCGTGCCTCTGGCGTTGTTCATCCTCGTGGTCATAAATGAAAAATGGCCGGTGATTCTTGTTCAAAGCCTCATCGTTCTTTTAGCCGGCTGGGGAGGGGCATTCATTGGCGCGGCCGTGGCGTCCCGAGCCGCACGCAAACGTCAGGGGGCGCAATAGTCCGATCATTCTCCCTGAGATGGCTAAAACTATTCCCAGCCAAAGGTCGGTATTCATCGCAGCGGCGATCGTCATCGTTGTGGCCGCCTTCTGGGCCGTGTTGTTCGTGCGCCGGCTCGATATGCATCCAGAGGCCGTTAAAGACGGCGCCGCTGATTCTTCGAGGACGTTTTTCAGGTTCCTGTTGGAGGCGGCGGTTGTCCTATTGGCATGCGTCATTCTAAGCCATCTCGGTGGCAGGATCATCAGCGGAGCTATCCTCGGACTCCTCAAGCCCTAATTCTCTTCAATTGGAGACGGCCGGGGCGGTGAAGTTTTTCTTATACTTGAGATAAATTTTTAATTCCCCGTTCGGCACCGGAACGAAACGAATGAAGCCCCCTGCCATGACGGCGGCGTGCAGCTTGAAAATATAGTATTGCCCCGGCTGATCGAGCAGCGATGAAGTCGAGACCGCTGCGAACGCGTCGTTTCTGGCCGCCGCCGAATAGGCAAAATCTCCCGGTTTTCCGGAGAATGAGGCAAAATAGCAGCCGGACAAGGGAAAGGCATCATGCTTGGCCGGGGTGAAACAGATCTCCTTGTCGGCCTTGAAAAAGAAAAAGAGCTCGACTACAGTGCTTTGCTCCGGACAGGAGAGGCAGAAAAACTTGCGGTCCAGGGTTGCGACGTAGGCCTGTCTTTTATCGTCCCAGGAAACCACCGCCGTTGCCCGGGGACGCTGCAACAGGTCGCGGTTCCCGGCCACCGTCAGCACCGCCGAAACTCCGCTGAGGACGACCGGGTTCTGCGGCGACAGCTGCGGCGCAGCGGTAAAGAGCACTCCCGTGAAAGCCCAAACAGAAAAAGCAATGAGTATTACTTTTTTCATGCAATCATCATATCCGACCTTTACCTGGATTGGCAATAACCGATGTTCGCCAGAATTCCCCATCAACTTTCATACAGCAAGCCTGTTCGTTCGCTCACCCGGATTTGATCATACCCAAAAGCGGCTTCGGTATCGCTTCAGCAACGAAGTCGTCACGCCTGAGCGCGACTCCAACAGTCGCTGCTGACCTCCTTGGGAGGGCGCTCAACCTCAGCCGTTGGGTGCCCATGATCAAATCCTGTGGTTCGCTCAAAACAGGGCCGGAATGATTGGAGCGAGTGAAGCGCGGTCGGCTGAAAGCTGTCGTGATCTGCACAATGTTATGCGCCGTGCCGAATGAGAATCAATGCTTGCCTTCATTATTTTCTGATTTCATCACCCCTAAATGGTTTGGAGAAAGAGCCTGCGACAGTTGATCTACCCCCATTTATTGTACCACCTGTAGAGTGAGGAATCGAGGCTCAAAAGCCTCCGGAGCCGGCGGCCGGTATCCCAACGAGCTGTGCGGGCGATGCCGGTTGTAGTCGTTCCGCCAGGCTTCGATCACTGTCCAAAGAATTGGTGCCAGAGATGCTTTTTCCAGATACCGCAACTCGCCTAAATGGGGAAAAGGATCTCTGGCATCAAAAAAAGGGCGGACAGCTTGTTTCCGGAGATATGATCGAAATAAAGGAGAAGCCACCCTCTACTCATGATCCCTCCCGTCTTGCGGGGCCTGCTCCCGCGCTATCACTCAATGGCGGCCCGTCAGCCAGGACGATAGCCTCTGGCTCAAACCGTCAAAACATTCACTTAACAGTGAAGGAAGCTACATCTCCACCCACGGTAATCGTGATCCTCTGCCCCCCGTCGTAGACGGCAAAGACATATTGCCCGGGCGGAATATTGGGAATGGTGCATATGATCTGTTTATCGCCCCAGGACACGACTGGCACTTGCGCGATACATTGATCATCCGTCCATCTCCATAAACAAAGTTCCTTAGTACCCTGGGAAGGACAACAGGTGCAACAATCGATCTTGACGCTCGTCCCGGGCGTTCCCTCCGAGGGTGTGGCCTCCTGCAGCCACGCCTGCCATATTCTTCTCACCGTCCGGCAGATGGCTCTCGATCCATCGTATAAACACCAGTCATAAACCTGGGTCCCGACCGGGATGAGCCCGGCCGTGGGGAAGGCCCACACCGTGTCGTTATGCCAATCCGTCGCGGCCGTTGGGATGGTATAGGGTCCGACGCGGGCCACTAGGGTGCTTTTCCACGTCCCAAAACCCTTTCCGTATGCGCCCAAATAGTTCGGCCCATTGTTAGGGCGACAGGTCTGGTCCATAAAATTAAGCTTGGCTTGAACAAAGAAGCTGGCTTGGGCCTGATTGTTGCCTTCGTTGGATTCCGTCACCGCCTTCCCGGGGTCAATGATGGCCGTGAGATAATAGTCGCCCCAGGAGATATCATCGGGAATCTGAAGGGATTTGATGATGATGTCATGCGCCGTTCCGGGAGCGAGCGGAGTGGAGACGATTTTCTGCCCGATCATTCGGCCCGTCGACACTGGCGCGTGCGGGTTGGGAGAGTAAATGATCGAAGGACGGATGGACAGGACGACGGCGATCCCGAAATTAGAAACCCCGGTTTGGCCGCCATTGTAAACCCGAAGCTGGACAAGGCTGCCGATATCCTGGCCGACCACGATGGTCGTGTTCAAAGCCCCCGGTTTGACGATGACTATGGCCAGGTCGGGTAAAGACCCGCCCCCGAGAGCGTGCCCACGCCCGAAAAAGAGCAATCCGGCCGAAATCAGCATCAAAATAGCGGACCGCGACCTTGCGCTCTTCATCATGGCTTCCTCCCCTATGTGATCTACCCTTTTTTATTATACCACCTGTAGAGTGAGGAATCAAGGCTCGGGAGCCTCACCCCAAAACTGGTCCAGCTAAAAATGGAATTTTCGGGCTTTGGAGCTGTTCAAGGAACTGGCGTGGAGCCAAGTCTCCAAGCGCGCTGTGTGGTCGATACATATTGTACTCCTGACGCCACTTCTCAATCATCTCCTGAGCGTCCTCCATGGACAAGAACCAATTCAAAAGAATTGGTGCCAGAGATGCTTTTCCCAGATATCGCAACTCGTCTAAATGGGGAAAAGGATCTCTGGCACCAATAAAAAAGGGCGGACAGCCCGTTTCGGGGCTGCCCGCCCTGGTAGTCGTTAGACTAAAGAATGAGGGACACGGTATTGTGTCCCCCCGGGAGGCTTAGTAGCGCCGGTTGAAGCCGCCGCCGCCGCCCGAGCCGCCGCGGGTCGAGTCGGTGCGAGGCTTGGCCTCGTTGACCTTGATGCTGCGGCCCTTGATGCTCTTGCCGTTCAAAGAGCTGATGGCCTGCTCGGCCTCGCTCTTGTTGGGCATTTCGACAAAACCGAAACCGCGCGAGTCGCCAGTGAACTTGTCCTTGATGATCGAAGCGGTCGAGACTTCGCCGAAGGCCGCGAAAGCTTCCCGAAGGTCGCTTTCTACGGCTTCCCGTGCCAGATTGCCAACATAGATATTCATACTTCTTCTCCTTTTAAATTAGAACGAA
>Ga0299912_10004769_pt1 | contig 11103 bp, 9 predicted proteins | sample RVTome_2_FD_207667 | JGI IMG/M metagenome (GOLD analysis project Ga0299912, IMG submission 207667) | Soil microbial communities from uranium-contaminated site in the Upper Colorado River Basin, Wyoming, United States - RVT95D214 (version 2) ... | reverse complement strand
ATATTTCAAAAGGCCACCCGGCGATGTTTGGTTTCACTGTCTATAATTCCATCGAGCAGGCGGAAACCACTGGAAAAATCCCATTCCCCTCACCGAAAGAGAGGATCGAGGGAGGTCACGCTGTGACAGCGGTTGGCTATGAGGATAAGATGAAGATTAAGAATAAGTATGGAAAGACTGAGACCACCGGAGCCATCCTCATCAGAAATTCATGGGGAACACAGTGGGGAGAAAAGGGTTATGGATGGTTACCCTATGATTATATCTTGGAAGGACTCGCAGAGGATTTCTGGTCTATTCTAAAGAAAGAATGGGTGGATACGGGGCAATTTAGAGAGTGAGGTGCTATGGCGACAGGGGAAAACCGGTTTCTGTAAGGGAGAAATCCAGTGGAAAAAGAAGCAAAAGAACCCAAACCCCGCTACGGTACGGTGAATTTTGAAAAAAGAATGCATCCCAGGTTTAGTATTGACCTTCCGGCCGAGTATGGTCGAACTGACCTATCGATCAAACATGGCCGTGCTATCAATGCCAGTGAAGGGGGATTGCTTCTCCATCTTCCAGAGCAAGTTGAGATTGGTCAATACCTGAGATTGAAGCTTTTCTTCAGTGTCGGTTCCCAACTGAACGCGATTGAAGCGATCGTTGAGGTGGCCTGGGTGGATATTCATCTGGGAAAAGACTGGGGAGATTGTCGGACTGGGGTGAGGTTTGTTGAAATTTCCACGGAGGATATGGGCAGGCTGATGAATTTTGTGAGAAGCCTTTCCTCTTCATAGAGACTGTGTCGTAATCATGATGGAGGGCAGATACGGAAGGAATCCCGCCCTGGCGGGATCAGGCTCCTTAGCTATTATCTTTGAAATATTTTGTTATGAATTCCGCAATTAGGGAATTGTCCATCTTGATTTTATAGGCCTTTTCTGATATTTTTGTCTTAGTATGTGGCTTGGCGGGTGTGAACCGAAAGCAGTGTGCTGATTTCTTAACTCCTTTTCCAATTAATCATGGCTGACCGATTGATAATCCTGGTTACCAACGATGATGGCATCCGTTCCAAAGGCATTATCGTGTTGGCAAAGGCCCTCCAGGGGATTGGAAATGTTTTTGTCGTCGCCCCTGATAGAGAACAGAGTGCGATTGCCCATTCGCTCACCCTTCACCGGCCTCTCCGCGTAGAAAAGATTAGAAAGAATTTTTATGCCGTGGATGGAACCCCGGCTGATTGTGTGCATCTCGGAGTGAATGCACTCCTCCCTGAACGCCCCCGGTTAGTCGTCTCGGGTATTAATAAGGGAGGAAACTTAGGGGATGACGTTACTTATTCTGGAACCGTCTCTGCCGCTTTTGAAGGGACCTTGCTGGGAATCCCTTCGTTCGCCATTTCCTTGGTTTCGAGGAGTCATTTCAAATTCAAAACCGCTGCCCGTTTTGCTCGAAAAGTGGCACAACACGTTCTAAAGAGGGGGCTTCCAAAGGATACGCTCCTCAATATCAATGTCCCCAATCTGGATGAAGAAGAAATCAAATCCTATAAAATTACGCAACAGGGAAGATGGATCCATAACGGGAGTGGGGTGGAAGAGAAAATCGATCCAAGAGGGAAAAAGTACTATTGGATCGGGAACGGACAACTGGTCTTTGACGAGAGAGGGGACACCGATTTTGAGGCGGTGTCCAATTCCTATATCTCCGTGACACCGCTCCATCTTGACCTGACGAACTATTCATCCATCCAGCAGCTAAGAAAATGGAGGCTTTAGACTCGCCCCCAATCCCGCCCCTCACCCTATCCCTCTCCCCTTGGGGGAGAGGGGAAGAGTATAAAATAGGGAAGGGAGAAATTGATAAGATTCTAAATGGGAAAGCACGTTTACATCGAGACTTACGGTTGCCAAATGAACGAGCATGATTCAGAGCGGATGCTTAGGCTCTTAGAGGGGGTATTTTACTCTGAGACGAAAGAAGCTAAAGAGGCTGATCTCATCCTCATCAATACTTGCAGTGTCCGGGAGAAACCAGAACATAAAGTCTATAGCGCCCTGGGAAGATTCAAAAAATTGAAAGAAGAGAAGGGCACGATCATCGGAGTGGCGGGATGCGTTGCCCAGCAGGAAGGCGAACGGCTCTTGGACCGGATGCCTTATCTGGATATGGTTATCGGAACACAGGCGATCCCTGTGCTTCCGGACTTGGTACAAAAAGTTGAAGCCCTCGGTCAAAGGGTCTGTGAAATAGGCTTCGATCCGGAGGGAGAGTATCTGAAGACTCCTTTGCCACAGAAACCTCCCGTGGTCGGATCTATTCGACTGGTCAAAGTGAAGTCCTATGTGACCATCATGCAGGGTTGTGACCGTTTCTGCTCTTTTTGCATTGTTCCCTATGTGAGAGGAAGGGAAAGGAGCCGGCCGAGTCAAGAGATCATTAAAGAGGTGAGAGATTTGGCGGAGATGGGGGTGAAAGAAGTTTGCCTTCTTGGTCAGAATGTAAATTCCTATGGGAAGGGTTTGGAGGAAGAGATACGTTTTCCGGAGCTCCTTCACCGTATCGATGAAATGGAAGGACTCCATCGGGTTCGGTTTACTACCTCCCATCCTGCAGATCTCTCAGAAGAACTGATCCAGGCCTTTAAGGAATTAACCAAGCTCTGTGAGCATATCCACCTCCCTTTTCAATCGGGATCGAGCAGAATTCTAAAAGCAATGCATCGGGGGTATACGAAAGAATCCTATCTTGAAAAAATTGACCGCCTGAAAGAAGTCTGTCCTTCGATTGCTTTAACTGCTGATGCGATCGTGGGATTTCCGGGCGAGGAGGAAAAGGACTTTGAAGAGACATTAGAACTTCTTCAGAGGGTTCGATTCGACGACCTCTTTTCCTTTAAATACTCACCGAGGAAAGGGACACGAGCCGCACAATATGAGGACCGTGTCGAAGAGATGGTAAAACAGGATCGGCTTGCAATCCTGCAGGAGATCCAAAAGGAGATTACCCTTCAAAAGAATCAGGCATTAGTAGGTTGCGTTGAGGAAATCTTAATTGAGGGCCAAAGCAAGCAGAGCAACCGGGATGTGATGGGAAGGACTCGATCCAATAAGGTCGTCAATTGTGAAGGCAACTTAGATTTGGTAGGGAAGACTGTCCCTGTGAAGATTTTGAAAGCTTTTCCCCACTCCCTCCGGGGAGAGATTCAACGTTCAGAATTCGGCCGCCCCCTGCAGTAACGCAGCAACGGAAAGGAGATTCCATGATCCGATTCGAGCAGACCTTCATGAATTTTCTTCTCCAGCACCAGGAGAAATATAACCGAACCTACCATTTCCTGATCCTCATGGACGCCATGATCAGTGCGGCAAGGCATATCCAGCACTACTATCTGACGGGTGCTTTAAAGGGAAATCTTGGTTTGGCCGGTGACGTAAACGTGCAGGGCGAGGATGTCATGCGCATGGATCAAATTTCCCAGGAGATCACGATCCATTATTTGAAGACCTCGGGCCGGGTCATTCATGCGGTCAGTGAAGAATCGGAAGCGATCATTCCGCTCAATCCCGATGGAGGGCGTTATTTTGTCTATTTCGATCCCATGGATGGTTCATCCAATATCCCCCATGGGCTGCCGGTCGGTTTTCTATTCGGAATTGCAAAACGTAATCTGGAAGGCCCTGAAGACGGCCACCTGAGGGCCGGGAAAGATTTTATTGCTGCCGGTATGTTTGTGATTCCAACCGGGACGTTCACCCTTGGACTGAAGGATGCGGGTACCTGGAGGTTCCACATCGACGAGACCATGACCTATGTCAGGCCGACTCGAATGATCCTTCCCGAAGACACCAAGAGTTGGGAATTGTCATTTAATGCTTCCAACCGGAACACCTATGCTGAATGGGTACAGAAATGGATTATGGAGAATGAAAGTAAGTATGCTTTCAGGTACCTCGGCGCGTTAGCTGGAGATTTTCACAGGGTTCTGGCAAACGGTGGTATGTTCATGTACCCGGCCATCGTCAATCATCCAAATCCAAAAAAGAACCGTCCTGAGGGCAAACTGCGCCTCATGTACGAAGCCGCGGTAGTAGCCTTCATGTGCCGCGAAGCAGGTGGGACAGCCGTCAATGAGGCAGGAATTCCGATTCTTGAGATCCAGCCGGAGAAACATCACCAGCGAACGGCTCTGTACGTAGGTTCAAAGAAATTGGTGGAGGATATTGGGCAAGTTCTAAAGGACAAAGGTTAAGGTTGGGATTGAGGCTTCTGATGTGGTGTTTCAGAAATCCCTTCCTTTTTTTGTCATTCCGGGCCTGACCCGGAATCCAGTACTCCTAAGCTGGATTCCCGGTTTCGCGGGAATGACGGCCTTGGAATGAATGTAAAGAACTGTTTGATTCAGTGGACTAGAATCACCTTGAAAGGAGAGGAAGCCATGGCAAAAAGAAAAGCTCCCTTGGCAGGTTTTAAAAAAGCCCTTGATATAGGAAGACCACCCAATATTAAGAAGCTTTTTCCCAATTCCCAAGCCTTAATTGTGAGCGGGAAAGTAGTAGATCGGGCCATGATTGCTAAAGGAAAAGCAATTGCAATGGCTGCAAACGGCCGAAATCAATTTGTCATCCGGGGAGTCCTTCTGGCCGCCCAGCGCGCCAATGCCCCTGTTATTATCGAGATCGCAAAATCGGAAGGGGGCACAAAAGCCTATTGTGCAGTGAACTACTGGAATATTGCCATGGTGGTCGATGCCATCTGCAACGAGCTTGGCATCACCATTCCGGTGGCAATCCATGCCGACCATTATGGAATTAGGAATGATAAGGACCTTGAAGCGGCAAAGGTTGAAATTCCAAGCTTCTTTGACGCAGGAATGACTTCGGTCGCCATTGATGCCTCCCATCTTCCGGATGACAAAAACCTTTTGGCCAATATTGCCATTAATCCTTATATCCCTAAATGGGCAGGGCTTGAAACAGAAGTGGGTGAGATCAAAGGAGAGGAAGGTCTTTCCACGGTGGATGAGGCGCTGTTTCTCATCCAGGGGGTCAATGCCCACAGCATCTTCCCGGATTGGATCGCTTTGAACAACGGGACAACACACGGCATCGAAGAGAAAGACTCAGGGATCCAGGTGAAATTGACGGCAGATATTCACAAGGCCATAGAGAGATATAAAGTCTCCGGCGCCCAGCATGGAACCTCGGGTAACAGCTCTGAAAGGCTTCGTCAGATCGTAGCCCAAACCCATACCACCAAGGCCAATGTTGCCACAGCCCTGCAAATGATCACGTGGGGTGTTCAGGTAAATGATTACGGGAATGCCATTCTGGATGCAGGGGGAAATTTCAGCAAAGTGAAGGGAGAAGGCGTTTCGGAAGAGATGTGGGCTGAGATGGTGACTTATGCCCAATCGAAAAACTGGAAGAAGGGAGACTATAAAAACCTTAGCCTCCCGTTTGAAAATAAATTACTTGCCCAGCCGAAAGAGATCAGGGACCGGATGGTGAAGGAAGTGCAAGACTTTGCTTACAAGATGATGACAGAGGTCTTCAATTCCCAGGATACAGCTCCCCTGGCCATCGAGGCCATTTTAAAGAAAGGTTCCTATAATCTTGGCCCTAAAGTTAGAAGGATGGAAAACCCCGCCGAATGGACAGAAGATAAGATCATAGAAAGAGCCTCCCGACTTGGCAGCGACAAGGGCCCTGCCGGCAAATTCGAGGATTAGGAAAAGGGGGGCGCAGTAAGAAAATATTGAGGTTTTAGATTTACTTAACTATTTAATTAGGTCCCTATAGCCAACTCGTATAAAAGCCAACCCGGTTATTTTTCTTCGCGAAAGAAATGTTCGAACTGGATAACTTGTCCCGGTGGCACGACGATAAACTCGTCATCCCACGGCCCATCAATCATCTTTTTCACGAGGACTGTCGATCCCTCAATCTCTTCGTACCTCAGCCCAAATCGCTCTGCAGTGCGCCGCGTATAATTGCGGTAGCGTTCCAATTCATACTGCCCCGTATTGATTAGCGCCAGCCGCTTATAGTTTTTGAACATCAGACGTGTTAGCCGCTCGGCGAGTTCCGGGCCACGGCTTACCACCATCCGTTCGTATTCGGCAAAGGGAGTATCGCCTACCTCTATCCAGCCTTTGGTCAGGTAATACGTCCCCGGCTCAGAACGAGATTGTTGTCGGTAAGCAGAGCAGGAGCCCAGAAAAATCGCAATGCAGTCATCCACACGTGGCACAACCAGCGTACAGTCCGTGGCACGTATTCCGAGAACACCCTTTGAACAAAGCCCATAACCCAGGATGATCGTATCCGCCTCTCTGCTCGACGTATCAATGGCTTCCTGCAAGGCATGGCGCAGTTTCTCGGGGTCAATGTGCAGGCCAAAGTCAAGAGTCCGGTGCCCTACATCAGGAGGCAAGAGAGGCAACATTTCTTCGATGACAGTGGCACAGGCAATTACCATTTTACTTTTCTTGGTCATATAGATCCTTAAGATTACCTATACGCTAATAGTATAACTTAATTGCCGCTGAAACTTAAATGGGGGATTATTTGATTGCTTGACAGGTACAACAATTATTGATAGAAACGATTCGGATTCGTTTACCCGATAAAGCCAAATATTTTAAAGGATTCTGAAAGGATGGGGTCTTATTCATGGAAGGGTTAATAGTTCTTTTTGGTTTGATCTTGATCATTGTTGTTTTAGGGGCCATTTGCGGATTTGTGGCTGTTTCAAGAACTCAGAGTCTGGTTCGGGAACTTGAAGATGTGAAAAGGCAACTAAGATCTTTAAGGGATGAAATTAAAAAATACGAAGGACCTCCTATACCTGAGAAAAAGGTCATAGCTCCGCCGCAACCAGTTCCTGCCAGGGTTGTTAAGCCATCCATAGTAACTCCAGTCCAAAAAATGATGGAGGGTCCCGGTCCTCCTATCCCCCCAACCTCTCCACCGAAAATGAAGCAGGAGATACCTCCTTCTCAGCCTCCCAAGTCTCCGTCACAATCTCTGGAGATGAAGCTCGGGACAAAATGGCTAAACTGGGTCGGTATCGTGATGTTGCTTGTGGGCATCGGCTTCTTTCTTAAATATGCCTATGACAATGCCTGGATCGGACCGAAAGGCCGATTAGCCATAGGGGTAATTTTGGGGGTCATCGCGATTGGTCTTGGGGAGCGATTCCGGCGCAGGAATTGGCCCGTTCTGTTTCAAGTTCTTTCAGGCGGCGGCCTGGCCATTTTTTATCTCTGCGTCTTCTTTTCTTTTCAGGTTTATGGTTTGTCAAATCAAACCCTGTCAATGGTATTGGCGATTCTTGTGACCGCCCTTGCTGTGGTGATGGCTGTGGGCTATGATGCACTTCCTATCGTCATTTTGGCTGTCATTGGAGGTTTTTTAAGTCCGGTCCTTCTTTCCACCGGAGCGAATCACCCGTATGCACTTTTCATCTATATTGCTATCCTGGATATGGTGGCCATGGGAGCGGCATACTTTCGCAGATGGCGTGCCCTGGACCTTCTCTGTTTTGTCGGTACGACCTTGATGTACCTGGGATGGCATGGAAAGTTTTATGCATCCGATCAGATGATACCCGCACTGGTCTTCACTTCTCTCTTCTATCTGATGTTTCTTCTCATACCAACCTTACATAGCCTGGTGCGTCGCCTTCCCGAAACAACGGAAGGGCTGCTATTCGTCATTCTCAGCGCTCTGTTTTCGTTTTTTTCTTATTACAGTATATTATTCACAGAATACCGGTATTTCATGGGCCTCGTCGTGATCGGACAGGCCTTGCTTGTGTTCCTGCTCTTTCAGGTATGGAACAGGCGAGTGGGGAAGGAGAGCAACATCGCAGCAAGCTTTCTGACGGTCACCCTGGGTCTGGTCATCATTGCCATTCCCATCCAGCTTAAACTCTATGGTATTCCAATTGCCTGGAGCACGGAGGGAGCAGTGCTTTTCCTGCTTGGCATCCGGTTCCGGCAGATCCTTTGCAAAGTAGCAGGGCTCGTTGCCCTTATTTTAGCTGCCGGGGGACTGTTTTTCCGGCTGCCTCTTCACAGTACTTTTTTCACCCCGGTCTTCAACATACCCTTTGGCTCTTGGATGTTTGTCATTGCCATGGCTGCCATCTCAGCCTACCAATTAAGCAAAAAGGAGACGAGTCATGAGCTTTGGCACAGTGCCCTGGCCGGAATATGCTTTTTGCTGGCCATTTTTCTGGCATGTTTTCTTTTCAGCGTTGAAGTATCACAAGGTTGGACCATCAACTATCGCATAGCTCATTATCATACTTATGAAAGCAGCTCGCTGGTCATTCTATGGTCACTGATTCCAATTGTCATCACCTTCATGCTGGTTAACAAAGGAGCCAAGGCCTGGATGCCACTCCCGTGGGTCTGTTATGCCATTGGAGCCATGTTCCTTTTTATCGGCCTTGAACACTATTCTTATCCCTCACCGTGGCTTGCCTTGAATGCCTCTTTTTTGCCCAACGTCATTTTTGTATTCTCTCTCTGGGCGGGGGCCCGCCTCACCCGCCGACTTGATCTGAAAGTCGAAGCAGATGTGCAAGGGCTGGCCGGCCATGCATTTTTGGCACTGCTGGTTGCAATGGAATGTGTACGCTGGAGTCACTACACCAGCATCATCACTCCTAAAATGGGCATCAGTCTGATTTCCGCTGCCTGGGCCGTACAGGCTTTTGTTGTCATTTGGATTGGTCTGGCCAGACGATCTCCTCTTCTTCGTTATCTTGGATTTGCTTTATTCCTCTTAGCGATAGGTAAAACATTGATCATTGATACGAGTGAACTTGAGAAGGTCTATCGTATCGTATCTTTTGCGGCATGTGGTCTGCTTCTGGTGACGGCCGGCTACTTCTACCAGCGTTATAGCCCGAGGATTTTGGAAAAATTGGATTCGGAGACAAAGAAATGAAAAAAATCCTGGTGATCATTTTTTTGATCAGTATAGCAACTTCTGTCCATGCGGCGATCGACCTTACAGGATGGAGCTGGCAGCGTTCCATTGATGTACGAACGTCCTTGGGATTTGTTCGCCTCGCCATCACTCCTGAAATCTTTAACGAGAGTCAGGCAACACTCGATGATCTCCGAGTGATCGACGAGAACAGAAGACTCGTCCCCCATGTCATTCACTGGGGGAGGGTGAAAGAAACCCAACACCTGGAGTGGCAACCGGCCCGGCTGTTGAACGAAACGTTTGTTCCGGGGAAGTATGCTACGGTGACAGCGGACTTCGGGGAGATGACTGAAAAAAACCATATTATTGTAAGCCTTTCCGGTCAGAATTACCGGCGCCGGGGACTGCTTGAAGGAAGTCATGACGGCCGGGTTTGGGAGGTGGTTGCTGAAGAGGTATGGCTTTTTGATGTGAGCCTGCCGGGCAAAAATTTTAAGGTGGATGCCGTCAAGTTCCCTACCAATAACTATCGGTATCTTCGATTGACGGTTTATAACATGACCGATGACCCAAGGCGCATTACCATCGAAACGGTCAAAAGCGCCTTCCAACGAACCGAAATGGAAAAGGAACTGATACCCGTGCCCGTAAAGCAGATGGTTGTGTCCCACGATGAGAAGAAAAACCAGACGGTGATTGAGTTAGACCTCGGTTTTCGCAACCTGCCTGTGGCGAATCTCCACGTTGAGAGCTCCACCTCCTATTTTTACCGCGGCTATGAACTTCTTGGGCGGAATGAGCCGAAGGAGAGAGTTCCGCGCAAGACGGAAACCAAATGGGACAGCATCGAGCGGGAGGTTTTCTGGAGATCGATTGACCGGGGAGTTTTATACCGGATTCAGCATAAACAAAAAGTGAGTGAATTGCTCAGAGTCGAAAACATAAACGCTCCGTACCGATTTTTGCAAATTTGCATTTATAACGGAGACAACCCGCCACTGAAGGTAGATAAGATTTCATTGTATCGACGTGATACCAGTTTGGTTTTTCAGGTTCAGTCGGGTCAGGTTTATACATTGATTGGAGGAAATCCAAAAACTGGCGGGGCAAACTACGATCTTGCCCGGTCCATTCAGGGGGTTGACGAATTTAAACTGCCGGTGGTGAGTCTCGGTGCGTCAATTCCCATTCCCCATAAAGAGAAAATAGTTCCTTGGACTGAACGCCACGGTACTCTTCTGTGGATCGTTCTTATACTTGCTGTGGTTGGAATGCTAATCCTTATTGTGAGAAGTATAAAGAAACTTCCATCGCAAGGAAAAGGGTAAGGTTGTTCAATCCGCTTGGTTAAGAAACGAGGCGGAGAAGATGCTTTGGGTTTTCGATCACCAGATCGGCGCCTGACTTGATTAAAGATATTTTCCCTGTTTTTTTGTCGTGATGACCCGCGAGAAAACCAATGGCGAGTATGGACAGATTCTTTTTCGCTGCCTGGACAGCCAGCATATCATCCACAACATCTCCCACGTAGACACAGTAAGGATTTGGAATACCGATCTCCTGAACTACCCTTAAGATGGAGTAAGGATGGGGTTTGGACAGATTTATTTTTCCCCCCATTGGATTAAGAATGCGTTTTTCTTCTGCTTCGCAATCGTCCAGAGTCACGACACTGTCAAAATAGGGATGAAGATGGAATCGTTTCAACGCAAGCTCAGCTTCAAATCTGGGTCGACCGCTGGCAATCCCCATCCGGGCTTTCTTTCGAAGTGTGGATAGGATCTTTTTGGGAATCAAAAGTGTTTCCTGTAGGTGAACCCCTTTCCCTTTATAAAAAAGAGGGGAAAGATGGTAACGAACAGCAAATTGTTCTCCTAAGTAGTTTTCCTGAAAGATTCGTTTGATCAGATTTTCTTGATCGATGTCCCCGAGTCGATAGACCCAACCCTCCCAAGAAGTTCCTAATACCCGCCGAACCCCTCTCAACCCTCCCCCTGATATTTTTACCTTTTCCAAGAAGGAAAGGAGGTGTTCCCTCTTTAATCGGGTGGGAGTTTTCCGGCGGATCACGGGGGATTTTGTTTTGAGATAAGGAACTATCTTTTGAACAGAAGAAAATCTCTTCCGTTTTGAAAAAGGTGGAATACCTGAGATGGAAAGAAGGTAAAGAAGG
>Ga0299912_10004768_pt1 | contig 11106 bp, 7 predicted proteins | sample RVTome_2_FD_207667 | JGI IMG/M metagenome (GOLD analysis project Ga0299912, IMG submission 207667) | Soil microbial communities from uranium-contaminated site in the Upper Colorado River Basin, Wyoming, United States - RVT95D214 (version 2) ... | reverse complement strand
CCAGCAGGAAGGCGATGATGACGAGGAGCACCCTATCGTTCATGTTGCGCAGAAGGAAGCTCAGGACGAGCGCCAGCCCCATGACCGCGACCGCGGCGTAGGTGAACAGCTCGCTCTCTGAGGCGATCTCCGCAAGCAGTGTGCCACCGTACGATGTTCCTGCCCGGGCATCCTCGCTCGCGTGGAAGAACACCGCGGAATCCAGCACTTCCGTAAGGCCGAACGGCAGGATCACGGCCAGGCCTATCGCTGCCCCGATGACGGAAGCGACGACGACTCTCGAAGTCTTGGCAATGCTCCTCTCTGCCAATGCCCTCTGCAGCACGAATAGGACCATGACCGCCAACGGAAAAATCGCATATGCCTTGGTGAGGGCGGCGAGGGTCATAAGCAGGATCGCAATCACTTCAGGGTAGGTCCTGAAGCGAGAGTAGGCGTACATTGACGCGACCATCAGCAGCATTGTCAGCGATGCGTTGTCGAACGCGTAGAACAACATGACGATCCCGGCGAACGGGACATACGAGAGCCATTTCACGCGCACGAGTTCGCGAAGGAGATAGAATGCCATCGCGGAGAACGCGAGGTTCGAGACGACGAACCAGACGGGGGTCCCGAGGAATCCGAAGACCTCTCTCGCGGCCGTATAGACCACGAGGTCCAGCGGGAGGTAGTTGTAGGTTCCGTTCGACCACGTGAGGTCGTCGGAATATTTCTCCTGGAACCTCGGCACGACGGGCACGCTGTAGGGATTCACCCCATCTGCGGTGGCGACGGCCCCTGCATCGACCGCCTCGTCGATATCGTGGATGTCGGCGAAGTAGTCGAAGTACAGCACGAAGGAGGACGCGAGGGCCAGGAACGCGATCCACAGAACGGTCGCAACAACCTTCCTGTGTTTCTTCAGGACAGTCATGAGCTTGCCGACGCGAGGGGCTCTGATCCCGAGTATCCAGAACACCACAATGAGCGCCAGGACTCCGTTGTAGAATATGTCGATCAGCAGCTCCACCTTCTCCCCGAGCAGTCGTTCCGCACAACAACGGTCAGTCGATTCCAGAGACGGACCGTTCCAGGGCGATCCGGCCAGTGCGCATCAGGGCGTCGATATATAGAGGTTTGTTGGCGGTGAACTGGCAGGCACGAGCGACCCTCGGCCAACCTTGGACCACGGAAAGTATTTCTATCGTTGGCACCGATGCGATTGGAGGGAGGCAGATGGATCTCTCCTATGGTATCTTCCTGGCAGCGTATTTCATCAGCATAGTCGTTGCCGTGGTCGTCGGCCTCCTCGTCGTTGTGCGCTGGAAGAACATCTTCGTGAGGAAGGCTCTGCTCTCGTTCAGGTACAACGCTATCTACATTGTCCTCATCCTGATGTTCCCGGTCGCCGTCAAGGTGATCGAGCTCATCCAGGGCAGGATCTCCGACCCCTCGAGCGAGTTCAACGAGGTCATCTACACCAACTGGATCTTCAACCTGAGCGGTGGAGCGGTCAGGTTCCTCCAGGACAGGCTGAACAACAGACTCCTGACGGATGTATTCATAGTCGTCTACGTCTGGCTCTTCGTGTACATCACCGTGTTTCCGCCGACCGTACTGCTCGCGAAGGACGATAGAGTGGTGATGAGGCGGTATTCGATCGCGATGCTCCTGAACGGCCTGATACTCCTGCCGTTCTACGCGCTGTTCCCTGTGTCCGTCACGGGCTCTCATCCTGAATCCGGCCTCACGCCCCTTCTGTACATCAGCCCGGACTGGGGACGCATGGTGCTGGGCATTGACCCGCTGGACAATGACTTCCCGAGCGGCCATGTGAGCCTATCAGTCACTACCTTTCTCGTGTTCGCAGCCGCGGGTTTCGAGTACCGGAAGCTCGCGTACTTCTTCGGCGGTTCGACGGTTGCGATCGCTTTCGCGGTCCTGTACCTCGGGGTTCATTGGCCTCCCGATGTCTATGCGGGATTCCTGGTCGGCGTGGTCGCCTTCGTGCTGTCAGGGACAGAGAAGCTGCAGATGACGATAGATAGATGGGTCAGGAGCGCCTCTAAGAGAATATTCGGGGACAGCGTGGAAGAAGAGTTCAGCTCTCCTCCGGCTGGACCAGGAGTATAGTGATCTCGAACACGAGCGTCTGGCCCGCGATCTCCGCGTTGTACCCTGTCGCTGAGTCGCTGATGTGGACTTCGAAGGACTGATTGGCGTCGTCGAAAGACCAGAGGAAGAAATTCTCACCATTCGTGGTGGTTCCCATGACCGAGCCGACGTCCGCCGCTGAGACCATGTTCCTGACGGTCGTCAGGCCCTGCCCGTCGTTCGCGGCCGGGTCATACGCCTCCACCTCGACGTACCAGCCCTCCGGACTTGTCGAATCGCCAGGATACCCGTACGGCGTCACCAACTGGCCCACAGTCGGCGTGTGCTTCAGTGTCACCACGCCGTCAACATCGCTGACGACCACGACGCTCCAGCCCCAGAAGTAGTGGTTGAGCATCCTGAGCGGTATCGGCTCGATACCGTATTCAGCCCTGAACGTGGAGTCGGCCATCGTCTCCGTCGCAGGGATCTCCTGCACAATGTCCACGGTCGCCAATTGTGCGGGGTTGAGCGCGTAGCCGTCCTCGGGCGCGATCGTGATCGTCTTCGTCTGACCCTCATACATACCGAGCACGCCAAGCGCAAAACCCTTGATCGTGCCCCCTGGGCCGTAGAGTCCAGCAGTCATCGTGAACGGGCCGTAGCTGTCGTTGTCACGCTTCGAGAATGACATGGACTTCGGGTAGAGCACGTCGTCCCAGGCGACGCTCAATATGCTGGTATCGAACACCCTGCCGTCAGTGAGCATTCCAGTGTAGTGCATCGTCACCGTGTCACCGGAGACGATTGCGCTCTCCTCGGCGGCCGAGGCAGACCCACGGGTGTAGAGCACGTACCCTACGACACCGATCGATACTAGAATCGCCGCGACCAAGAGGGCCATGACCATCTTCTGCGGGTCCCTCTCCTTCGGGGGCTCGATGTTGCCTTCCATCCGGACTCCAGGGTCGCGGTTATAGAGTGGGTTGATATAAAGATTGTCGCGCCGTCGCCCTGACGCCAGAACGATGGTTCAGCCGCCAGACACCGGCGGGAAGATCGAGACCTCATCTCCATCGGCAAGCCTGGTGTGCTTCCTCGATCCCGGGGGGACGTTCCTTCCGTTAAGGAGTATGACCAGGCCGTCGGGGTCACGCTCCGCCCGCGCGACGAGGTCAGCCACACCTTGTCCGAGAATGCTGCCGAGCGCGCGCAACAGCTCGTCAAGGTCTGAGGCATCTGTTTCGCATTCTGAAACCCCCGCGGCCTCCCGGACTGTCGCAAACATGCTCACGCTGACCCTGGCCATCCTCTCATGACGCTGAGCATCGAAGGTGGTAATAAACAATCCCTGGGCAGGCTCGAGGACAGTAGTAGCCATGAATCGAGCAGATGTGGCCACCTCGGACATGAAGAATGCCCGCGCATCGTACAATCATGGCACAGATCCTGAAGAGAAGGAACGGGATGCGCAGAAGCTCAGGGGTTAGAATCCTCATTCCAAGCATATGGCAGATCAACTTGAGACAAAGGCCTCTGTGAGAGTGCGTCACGGAGCCTTTCAGCACACGCGCATGAGCTACCCTAAATGATACATATGACTGGAATCTCTACAGTTAACGGCTTTTTAAGATTCAATCAAATTGCAGCGGATGAGGAGGCGTAGAAAGATCGGGCCGCCGCTCATCGCCGCCGGCTACGGGACAACAGATATCAACTCCGATTTGATTGTCAACATGCCCACGGCGGGGGATGTTGCTTGGCAAAGAAGGAGGGGGCCCGACAGGAGGCCACGGTCAGAATCAAGGGAATGCACTGCGCGACGTGCACTGGGACCGTCCAGGAAGCCCTCACATCTCTCAAGGGCGTCGAGAACGCGAGGGTCAACCTCGCGACCGAGAAGGCGACTTTCATCTACGACCCGACCCTGGTCACGATGGCCGATGTGGAGAAGGCCGTGAAGGAGTCCGGGTACGAGATAGCCAAGGACGAGCTCACGCTGACCATCGGAGAGATGCACTGTGCCACGTGCGCCTTGACCATCCAGGATGCTCTGAAGGAGGTCCCGGGGGTCAGGGACGCGAGGGTGAATTTCGCCCTGGGCAAGGCGGTCATAGACTACGACGCCTCCGTTGCCACCGAGGCACGGCTCCGGAAAGCCGTCGAGGAATCGGGGTACAAGGTCCTCGAGGTCCAGGGAGTGATGGCGGAGAAGCTGGCGAGACAGAAGGAGCTCCGAGAAGGCTACGACGCTCTCCTCTTCGCAGCGGTGCTCAGCATCCCGATAGCATTGATCAGCATGACCTACGACTTCTGGCCGGAGGGGATGTTGGGAGAGGACATCAGGAACTACCTCCTGCTGGCTCTCGCCACACCGGTCCAATTCTACGCTGGCTTGAGATACTACAGGGGGACCTACTGGGCGCTGCGCAACAGGCGTGCCAACATGGACACCCTGGTTGTTATGGGCACGACCGCGGCGTGGGGGTACAGCCTTGTCGTCACGCTCTTCCCTGACTGGATAGGCTCGATGCATGTCTATTTCGACACATCCGCAGTCATCATCACTCTGGTGCTTGCGGGCAAGTACCTGGAACTCAAATCGAGGGGCGCCACGTCGGAGGCGATCGTGAAACTGATGAATCTCCAGCCGCCGAGTGCCGTGGCAATCAGGGACGGCAAGGAGCTGGAGGTCAGCGTCGACGAGCTGACGGAAGGCGACATCGTCATAGTCAAGCCAGGCGAGAGGGTCCCGGTCGACGGAGAGGTCGTCTCAGGCGAATCCGCCATAGACGAGTCGCTGGTCACCGGGGAGTCGATACCCCGTGAGAAGACGGCCGGATCGCAGGTGACCGGGGGCACTGTCAACATCGGTGGGGTTCTGAGGATCAGGGCGACCAGGGTGGGCAGGAACACGACGCTGGCACAGATAGTCAAGCTCGTCGAGGATGCACAGAGCACCAAGGCTCCGATCGAGAGGCTCGCAGATACAGTATCGGGCTACTTCGTACCCGTGGTCATAACAGTCTCGATCGCCGTCTTCCTGTTCTGGTACTTCATAGGCTCACAGTTCTGGGACATCGGCGACCCGCTCACGTTCTCGCTCACGGTGATGGTGGCGGTCCTGGTCATCGCCTGCCCGTGCGCCCTTGGGCTGGCCACGCCGACGGCGATAGTTGTTGGCACTGGGAGAGGCGCGCAGATGGGCATCTTGATCAAGGATGCGACCGCGCTGGAGACGGCTCACAAATTGACGACCGTGATATTCGACAAGACGGGGACGCTCACGAGGGGAGAGCCGAAGGTGGTGGCGACTGAGCTCGGGGCCGCCAAGGACCCGAAAGAGCTTCTTCAGCTCGCCGGAAGCGCCGAGAAGGGCTCGGAGCATGTCCTGTCGCAAGCAGTCATCTCAGCATCAGAGGAGGCAGGACTGGAGCTCAGGACACCAGAGAGTTCGAACGTCGTTCCTGGAGAGGGCATCACTTCGGTGGTTGAAGGCAGGCGGATATCAGTCGGCAACAGGCGGATGCTGTTGAGGTTGGGCGTGTCCCTGGCCGATCTCGAGGGCAAGATGGCCGACATGGAGAACCGCGGCATGACCGTGATGGCCTGCGTCGCAGACGACAAGCTCATGGGCCTGCTCGGGGTCGCCGACACCATGAAGCCCGAGGCCAAGGAGGCGGTCACGCGCCTCAAGGAGATGGGCCTCAAGATCGTGATGCTCACGGGCGACAACGAGCGAACGGCGAAGGCGATCGCCAACCAGGCTGGCATAGACGAGTTCAGGGCACAGGTGCTGCCCGGGGACAAGTCTGGCGCTGTCGAATCGTTCCAGAAGCAAGGGGAGGTCGTGGCCATGGTAGGGGACGGCATCAACGACGCCCCCGCTCTTGCACAGGCGGACATAGGTATTGCGCTAGGAACCGGCACCGACATCGCCTTGGAATCCGGCAACATAGTTCTGGTTGGAGACGACCTCAGGGGCGTGGTCAACGCCATCAAGCTGAGCAAGCAGACCTTCAGGAAGATCAGGCAGAACCTGTTCTGGGCGCTGTTCTACAACACGGCATCCATACCTGTCGCGGCCGGCGTGCTCTACCCCTTCACGAACTGGCTCCTCAGCCCGATGATCGCGGCCGGGGCGATGGCCTTCAGCTCGGTGTCCGTGGTCACGAACGCCTCGCTTCTGAGGAGATTCAAGCCTTAGGATGCCCTGACCCCTGAAATGACTGCGCCAGTATGGCGAAAATGCCATTCTCGAAGACCGAAACACGGTAGAAAAGGTTATCTGGGCGCTTAAAGATAACAACACCGACAGTCGGGTCATTGTGGGCGGCTGACAACGAATTACGAATGATATAGGGCCCACACTCCGAGAACCCCATTTCGGCGCCCCCCAGTCGGATGTGGTCTGATGTTCGGTAAGAAGCTGACAAAAGGATTTCTAGTAGACTCCAGCGGCAACCTCGTAAAAGAGTTCACATTCAGCTCGAAAGCGGATGTCGGCTTCGACCAGGTCAAGCCTGTGATTCAGGGCAGGGGGGACGTCGGCGGCCTGGGGGTATTCGAGGTCGCAAGACAGACTGCGACTGTCATCAGAGGAAGCAAGCTTCATTTCATCGCGCTATCCAGGGGTCCAGCAGATGAGGAGGACATTGGATTCTTCAGAGAGATCGTGAACTCGGTCGAGAGCTCTCTGGATTCCGCCATCGATGCGAGGATCAAGGGCGCGGAGGACTTCGAGCAGAGGGCGAAGAAGGAACAGGAGAACGCCAAGAAGTCCTCAGAAGAGCTCGATATGAACCGACGCGGGCTCGCGCTCGAGGGTGTAGCCCTGGAAGAGCTCAGAATGGAGCTCGGCCACCTGAAGGGAGAGATGGAGAAGTGGCAGGACGAACTCAGGGAGTTCGAGACCCAGGTCGAGGACCGCCACTCCCAGATTGACGATAGAGTCTCATTGCTGCTCGAGCGGGAGCAGATGCTTCTCCAGAACCAGCAGTCGTTCGAGGCCGCCACGGAGGCGAAGAGGACCCTCATGCGCAAGATGCAGGAGGGGATCGCGTCGTCCCTGGAAAGCACCGAGTCCGGATTGGCTCAGCTTGCTCAGGAGAAGAACGCGCTGCAGCAGGACAAGCAGTCCCTGGACTCCCAGGTGAAGCAGCTCATGGACGACAAGGCCCGCTGGGAGAAGGACGTCGAGCAGACGAAGGCCAAGTTGCTGACCATGGAGAAGGAGCAGCACGACCTGGAGGCCCGGGCCAACGAGATCGAATCCCGCAGGAAGGAGCTCGAAGGCCTCGAGTCCAGCATGAAGCAGCGCAAGGACGAACTCGACGGCTTGGCTGCCAAGCTCGATTCCGAACGGAAGACATTCACGGACGATTCAGAGAAATCCCGGTCTGAGCTCGCCGCTGCCCAGAGCGCGCTCGGCAGCAGGGAGAAAGCCCTGAAAGATGCCGAAGCCGCCCTCGAAGCGAACAAGCAGGAGCTCAGCAAGGGCGTCGCGGAGCTGAAGCCCCGCCAGGACCTGCTCAACGCGCAGGCGGAGGAACTCGCTGGCAGGATCAAGGAGCTCAAGACCAGGGAGCAGGCGCTCGACACCGACAAGACCGACCTCGAGAAGAGGCGATCCGAGATCGAGAAGAATGCAGAGGCACAGCAGAAAGAGCTCGCCGCCCTGCTAGCCAAGATAGGCAGGGACAGCCAGGAGCTGAAGGACCGCGCGGGCAGCCTGGACACGCGGGAGCTCGTGGTCAAGGACAAGGAGTCCAAGATCGTAGACGCCGAGGCGAAACTCGAATCATTGCTCAGGGACCAGGACAAGCGGCAGAAGGATTTGGAGCGCCGAGAGGCCGCGGTCAAGGACTCTCTCGCGGCTCAGGAAGTCACCGCCCGGAGCTTTGCTGAGAAGGAGCTGAGGCTGGCCGACAAGGAGAAGGCAGCCCTCGCGAAGGAGACGGCCATCGCCGAGTCGAAGGCCCGTGCCGACGCCCAGCTGGACGAACTCGCGGTCGCCAAGAAGGAGCTCGAAGGGGTCAGAAGCGACATCACGCGCAAGCAGGCCGAGCTCGCAGAGGGGGAGAAGGGTCTTGAGGAGCGGGATGCAAAGATGAGAGAGGCCACCGAGGACTTGAAGAAGAAGCAGGAAGGCCTGAAGGAATCCGAGTCTCAGCTCGAATCGAAGGTCAAGGCCCTGGGTGAGCGCGAGAAGTCGCTCACGGCAGAAGAGAAGAAGGCGAAGGCCAAGGTCGATGAGGAGATGAAGAGGATCGAGGCCGATAGGAAGCAGGTGGCCGACAGGTTCGCTGAGGTCGAGGCTAAGATGAAGGACCTTGCCTCGAAAGAGGAGGCCATGTCGAAGATGCGGAACGAAGTCGAGGCCCGCGAACTCTCATTCAAGGACAAAGTTGAGGATTACAACCGCCGGAGGGAAGGCCTTGCGGTGGAGATGGACAAAGTCGCCCTCGAAAAGGCCAAGATAGAGAAGATGAGGGAACATCTCGACAAGCGCAAGGAAATCATCGGCGGGCAGGTGGATCGGCTCGCGGAAGTGACCAAGAAGCTAGACGAGCTGAGGGCGAGGTCCAAGCGTCGGACCGAGGAGCCTCCTCTCGGAGAGCAGGCTCCGTCGGAAGACAAGACCGTTCAGCCGTAGGCGACCCGCAAGCAGCAGCACTCATGCCAGCTTCGGCCAGCCTCGCTCGAGGCTCTTCGAGGCGGCCACAAGGGTCCTCTTGAACAGTGGTTTCTTCTTGGCGTCCAGGCGCAGATAACTCGCAATGTACGGCCTGACCCGTTCGATGGCGTCGGTGCCCGTGGTCCGTTCGTAGGCCCTGATCATCCTGAAGCACAGGTCGAACTTGATCGGCGTGAAGAAAGGTTCGCTGCCGAGGATGGACGCTCCCATGTCCCCGACATCCTCCAGTGGATTCCCCTCACGGGAGTCCTCGAGGTCGATTCCGTAGACGCCGTCCTCTGAGAATATGAAATTCGACAGGTCCGCGTCCCCTACTATCGTCTTGCCCTCACTGCTGCCAAGCCTCCCGTGGAACCCACCCAGCCACGCACCGAGCTTCTCGGCGACCTCATAACTGAACATGTGGTTGATCATCCGATCGCATGTCTCACCGTGGATGTACTCGAGCACGAGGTAGTCCCCTTCCTTCCAGAGCGGGTACGGCACGGTCAACCCGGCTGCCCTTGCCCGCACGAGAGCCTCGAACTCGGTCCCGCTCTTGCGCGACAGGAACTTCTTCACGACTATCGGCCTCACGTCCGTCTCGACAAGCCAGACCCGGTTGACGCTGCTGGGCAGGAGACGCACCTTGTTGACGACCACGCGCTGATTCAGCGCCATCTTCAGCGCCTCAAAACCAAGCGAGTCGAGCGATGTCAAGTCCTCGAGCATCTGACCTCAAAAACGCTGTAGTGGCGATAAATAACCTCTGGTTGCCGAACCGAACGCCCGCCCGGTCTAACGCCAGGAGACCGAGTCCTCTCTCAGGGAATCCATCAGCGCCTTCGTTATCCTCAGCGCATCGTCCGGGTCGGCCGCCCTGAGGGCCTGCATGGCGTTCTTGATCGTCAGCACATAGGGCGAGATGTCAACTCCGATCGCCTTCGCATCGGTCAAGAACTCCCTTGCCTTCGCGATCTCCGAGCGCACGAGGTCCGGTATGCTCGGCGCGACAGCCTCCTCGGTCTGCTTCGCTAGCGCAGAGACGAGGTTCCAGTTGCCGTCCCGAGCAGCCTCCCAAGCGCTGCCCATCAACCTGCGCGCCCTCGTGGTGTCCGTGCCCAGAGAGCCGATGTCCGATATCAGGTGCTCGATCTCCTCGAGAAGCCTCGCAGACCCAGTGAACCCCCTCAGCGCCTCCTGATGCAGGAGCGTGCGAGAGGATGTCTTCTGGCCCAGAAGGCTGAATATGTCGAACATCTCAGGCCTCACCATTGGTTCTCTCTTGACGGGCCTTTCGATCATCGGCTTATCAACCACGGGCTTCTCGCGGGCCGCCTCGACCTCCACTTCATCCGCCATCGGACCGTCAGCGAAGATTGCGCCGCAGAACGGACAGTATGGGTCCGTGTCCTTGACGATCATGTCGCATTCGGTACACTGGTAGAGAGGCCCATCGTATTCCTCGACGGCCTGGGAGGGGTTGACCAGCCTCGGGGACAGAGTGGCCTGCTTCATCTGCTCGCTCATGCGTGGCTCGACTGAACCGACGCCGCCGGACAGATCAGGGCTCCGCGTGCCAGGGTTCCGGAGTATCCTCTGCAGTTTCTTGTGGTAGATCTCGGACCGCCCGTCACCGGCCTCCCGGATTCCGGAGTCTCTCTTCGATGCAGATGTGCCTGCCATGCTCGTGTTCACTCCGCTAGTCAATGTCTGCCTGGACGTGTTTGTCCTGGAGGCTATAAGAATCATGTCCCCTGGGTATCACTGGCCGAAACAAACTAGGGCGGATCGACGGTGGTCCCGAGGCTCACTTGCCAGCCAGAAGCTCGAGGAACGACTTCTCATCCAGGATCGCCTTCTTCATGGCCTTGGCCTTGTCGACTTTCGACCCGGGGTCCCGTCCAACGACCACATAGTCCGTCGCCTTGGTGACCGTGCCTGAGACCTTGCCCCCCAAGGACTGGACCTTCGATTCGGCCTCGGGCCTGCTCATCGAATCCAGCTCGCCCGTGAAGAGAAACACCTTGCCCGTAAGCGGACCTGAAGCCTTCTTGGCGGCCTCCATCTTCAGCCCTGCCTTCTCAAGGCGTTCGATGAGTTGGCCGTTCCTGTGATCGTCGAAGAAGTCCCTGACCGCAGAGGCCACAACGGGCCCGATCCCCTCGGTCTTTGAGAGCTCGTCCACGGTCGCGTTCATCAGCCGGTCCATGCTGCCGAAAGCCTCCGCGAGGTCGTTCGCGGTCGTCTTCCCCACATGCCTTATTCCGAGCCCGAACAGGACGCGTTCGAACTCCCGCCCGACGCTCTGCCGAATCGCATCGATCACGTTCTGGGACGATTTGTCCTTGAAA
>Ga0299912_10004767_pt1 | contig 11106 bp, 9 predicted proteins | sample RVTome_2_FD_207667 | JGI IMG/M metagenome (GOLD analysis project Ga0299912, IMG submission 207667) | Soil microbial communities from uranium-contaminated site in the Upper Colorado River Basin, Wyoming, United States - RVT95D214 (version 2) ... | reverse complement strand
TCTGCTTCAGGATCATCTCCCCGGTCTCGGAGTCCAGGTTGGCCGTGGGCTCGTCGGCCAGCACGATGGCCGGCTTGGTGACCAGGGCGCGGGCGATGGCCACCCGCTGGCGCTGGCCGCCGGACAGTTCGAAGGGCTTCTGGTTCATCTGCTCCTTCAAGCCCACCTCCTCCAGCAGCTTCTCAGCCCTGCGGCGGATCTCCTTGTTCGTGAGGTTCTCCTTCTTCATCAGCAGCAGGGGGAACTCCACGTTCTCCCGGGCGCTCAGCACCGGGATCAGGTTGAAGGTCTGGAAGATGAAACCGATGGTGTGCAGGCGCAGGTCCGTCAGGCGGCGGTCGGAGTGGGTGGTCACCTCCTTGCCGTGGATCTTCACCGAGCCTTCCGTGGCGTTGTCGATGCAGCCGATGATGTTCAGCAGGGTGGTCTTGCCGCTGCCGGAAGGGCCGACGATCGAAATGAAATCCCCCTCCTTGATCGCCAGGCTGACGCCCCGCAGCGCGTGCACGGTGGTCGCCCCCAGCGGATAGTCCTTCTTCACGTTCTCCAGCTCGATCACGTTCAAAGCTTCCTCCTCGTAGCCAGGGCTATGTTGAATATAACAACGATGGGCGCAAAAAGTGCCCTCGGGGTTGAGGCGGGGGAAAAGAGGGGTTTAGCGGCCTGCCCGGCCTGCCCCGACGTTCCTGCGCCAGTCGGAAGTCGCAGTCCCGCCCAGGGTCACCTCCAGGGAGGGGCCGCCGGGCTGGATGCTCAGGACCGGGCGCGAGTACAGCTCCAGCCAACTCCAGGGCCGGAAGCGGGCCTGGAGGCCCAGCTTCAGGCTGCCGGTCTTTTCCGCCAGGGCGTTGAGCGCCGGATCCTTCGCGTACGGGGTGCTTACCAGGTCCACGTTCGGGTTGCGGAACAGCAGCTCCGCGAAAAGGCTGGTGTAAAGTCCTCCCCGCCAGCGCCAGGCGGCTTCCAGATTGGTCCAGATCGCCCCCGGACCGTAGGGGGAAGTCAAAGGCATGAGCCGGGTCCCGTGATCCAGGAACAGGCGGTAGATGGCCCGGGCCAGGACGGCGTCGCTCTCATCGTCGAAGTTGCCCCACAAATAGTGGGTGTAGCCCAGCTCCCCGTACAACTCCAGCCTGCCGCCGGGCAGGGGCCGCTGGAACTCGAAGCCGACGATGGCCCCGGGGATGGTCGGGATGGGGGCGTCGCCCACGCCGAACAGGTCGGCGGCGTTCACGTCGTCGAAGCCGAATTGGGCCATCACCCGGAAGCCGGGGAACAGGGCGGCCTCCAGGTCGAAGACCAGGCTCAGGTTGAAGGGCCGGTACTGGGTGGCGTGCCAGCTCGCGACCGGGAAAAAGTCGGCCAGGGCGAAGGCATTGTTCTCCCGCACGAAGATGCCCAGGCCGGTGACCGCCGCGCGCACGCGGCCGAAGTCGTACTCGAAGCGGTGCAGGTTGGCGAAGATGATGTTGGTGCGGAAGTCGAAATTGTAGTCCGCGCCGTAGACCGTGAGATCCAGGTCCCCAACCCCCCGTCGGTTCTGCAGGCTGCTGATCGTCAGGTCCATGGTCAGCCTGCCCACGGGCAGCACCAGGCGCAGCAGGTCCAGGAAGGGCAGATGCGAGGAAGGCAGCAGCGCGGAGCGCAGGGGCCCGAAGTGCACCTGGTCGCGGCCCAGCTCGATCTGCAGCGGCCCCGCGTTGTACCAGACGAAGCCCTTGCCCAGCTGGTCGTTCTCCAGCGCCACCGGATTGTTGTCCAACGAGGCGGGCAGGTTCCAGTAGGGCAGGTCGCTAAGGTACTCCCGGCGCAGGAAGGGTTCGATGAAGAAGGCCGCCTTGTCCAGGCGGGCCCAGGACATGCCCAGCTTCCACAGCGGCGCCCGCTCCAGGTACTCCGGCAGGCTGTCCGGGGAGGCAGGGCCCCCGAGCCGGGCATAGCCCTCCAGGGTGAAGCGGTTGACGAAGGCCAGCTCCGTGACCCCTTCCGCATAACCAAGGTCCAGCAGGTAGGCCTCGGCTTCCTGCCGGAGCGCCGGATCTTCGGCCAGTGCGGCCAGGCGGCGGGCGAAGCCGGCCAGGGAGTGTTCGGACAACGGGAAGCCCGCCGACGGGAAGGCCTCTCCCGCCTGCAGGTACAGGCTCTTCAGCGCCAGCACCTCGGGTGAATCCGGAACGTAGGTGACCTGGGCCGGCAGGGGAGTCAGGGCGGCCAGCAGCAGGAGAACGGCGAGGAATCGGCCTGCATCCATGGCTTCATTATCAATGGATACCCGACCGATGCAAGAGCGCCCGCGCCTACCCGGCGGGCGCGGCGAGCCGGCGCAGCGCGGCCCGCAGGTCGTTCATATCCGGAGGCTTGGAGATCACCTGGTCCACCCACTCCGGCTTCTCCCCGCCATCGGATAAGCTGCCCCAGCCGGAGAGCAGGATCACCGGGGTGCGCGGGGAAGCCCGCTTGATTTCCCTGGCGACCTGGATTCCGTCCATGTTGGGCATGGACAGGTCGGTGATTACCACGTCGTAGCCGCGGCCCACCGCCTGGTCGGCCCGGAAGCGCCGCACCCCGTCCTCGCCGCTGGGCAGGCCGGTGACCAGGTGGCCGCCCGCCCGCAGCAGCTCCTGCATCGTGCTCAGCACCATCGGCTCGTCGTCGATGAACAGGATGCGCAGCGCCTCCTGGCCGGCGGGAGCCCGGCTGGCGGCTTCCGGCACCGGTGGCAAGCTCCGGCGGGGGAAAAGCAGGCGCACGGTCGTTCCCCTGCCCGGCGAGCTCTCGATGCGGATGTCCCCGCCGTGGCGCTGCATGACCCCGTACACCATGGCCAGCCCCAGGCCGGTGCCGTTGGCCCCCTTGGTCGTGTAGAAGGGCTCCAGGCAGCGCGCCTTCTGCTCCTCGTCCATGCCCAGGCCCGTATCGGCCACCTCGATCACGAGGAAAGGCTCCTGAACCGCGGCCCGCAGGCGGATGCTTCCCCCCTGCGGCAGGGCATCCACCGCGTTGAATACCAGGTTCATCAATGCCTCGCGGATCTCCCCCGGCACGCCCGCCAGCGGCGGAATCGCCTCCGGGACTTCCAGCCCCAGGTCCACGACCAGGCCATGGCGGTTGGGCATGTCCGCCCAACGCGGGCGGGTCAACTCCACGACCTGGCCCAGCAGCTCCCTCAGATCGATCGGCTGCAGCGCGGCGCTCTCCTCCCGCTTTCGGTAGAACTCGCGCATCCGTGAGGTGGTGGCCTCCATGTCCCTGGCGGCCTGGCGGATGGTCTGCAGGTAGCCGCGGGCCCGCTCGCTCAGGCCGCTCTCGCCCTCCAGCAGGGCCGCGGAATACAGGGCGATCGGGGCCAGGGTGTTGTTGATGTCGTGGACGATGCCGCTGGCCATCTGCCCCATGGCATTCAGGCGCTCCTGCTCCATCATGGTCTGACGGGAAGCCTGCAGCTCGCGACGCAGGTCCCACTGGCGGACCGCCAGACCGAGCTGCGCGGCCAGCGCGGCGAGGAAACCGCCCTGCCCCGGCTCCAGGGAAATCGGCTCCCGGAACAGCATGAACAGCGTGCCGAGGCGCTCGGGCCCCGCAGCCAGGGGAAGCAGGACCGCGCAATTCAACCCCGCCACCTTGGCCTTCGAAAACACCTCCAGGTCCACGGTGGCGAGCTGCGTGACCTGGCCGGCCGGCAGGGAGAGGACCCGCCGGCTCCAGGCGGCCGGCATCGCCGTTCCGCCTTCCAGCTCGAGCCAAGACGCCAGCTGCGGGTCGGAGGTATGCAGGCAGCTGACGACTTCCGCTCCCTTTTGCCCGTCCACCAGGCTGACGCCGCCGAGCGGAAAGCCCAGGCTTGCCGCCAACCCCCTCAGCGTTTCCTCCAGTATGTCCCGCAGGTCCTTCTCCCCGGCAATGGAGGAGGAGAGCTCGGCCAGGGCTCCGATCCAGCGCGCATGCTGCTCCAAGCGGTGTTTGAGATTCACTGTGAAAAGAAATGCAAGAATCGTGCCAGCGCCTGCTCAGGCGCTGGAGGAGTCCTTCTTTTTACGGGAGAGTCTCTTGCTCAGGGCCTGCTGGCTCAGTCCGAGCAGCTGCGCCGCGATGCTCTGGTTGCCCTGGGAACGCTGCAGGGCTTCGTCGATCAGCATCTGCACGCCCTGCTCCAGGGTCGGCAGGCGGTCGGCGAAGGCCAACGGCGTCTCCGCCGGCTGCACGGGAGGGCCGGCGGCGGGGCCAATTCTTTCGCGGAACAGCTCCAGGGAGAGCACGCCGCCCCGGTGCCGGCTCACCGCGTCATAGACCATGGACTTCAGCTCCCGGATATTGCCGGGGAAATCGTAGGTGGCCAGCAGCGTATAGAGCTGGGGCGGCGGGGTGGGCGGCTTCTTGCCCAGCTCCGCCGCCGCCTGGGCCAGGAAGTGGTCCGCCAGGAGCGGGATGTCCTCCTTGCGCGCCCGCAGGGGGGGAATCTCCAGCCGGTGCGTGGACAGGCGGTAGTAGAGATCCTTGCGGAAGCCTCCTTCGCCAACCAGGGCCGGAAGGTCCCGGTTGGTGGCCAGTACGACCCGGGCGCTGGAGCGCTTCACGCTGTCCGAACCGATGGGGAAGTACTCGCGGGCCTCCAGCAGGCGCAGCAGCTTGACCTGGGAGGCGACGCTGAGCTCCCCGATCTCGTCCAGGAACAGGGTTCCCTCCGCGGCCTGCTCCACCAGGCCCTTGCGGTCCTGGACCGCCCCGGTGAAGGCCCCTTTCTTGTGCCCGAACAGGGTGTCGGAGAACAGGGAATCGTCGAAACCGGCCACATTGGCGGCCAGGAAGGCGCCCTCGCGCCCGGAAAGGTTGTGCACCACCAGGGCCAGCAGGTCCTTGCCCGTTCCCGTTTCCCCCGTGATCAGGACCGGCTGGCTGGAGGCGGCGATGGCCTCGAGGTAGAGAAACACGGAGAGCATGGCCTGGCCGCGGGTCAGCACCGCCGCGAAAGCCTCCGGGCGCTTCAGCCGCCGGTCGAAGAACTGGTTCTTCAGCAGGTCGTGCTCGCGGTGCAGCTCCCGGAACTCGAAGGCCTTGCGTATGCCGTTGACGAACCGGCTCTCCTCCACGGTCTTGACCATGTAGTCGAAGGCCCCCAGCTTCATGCACTCCACGGCCAGGGAGACCTCGTCCCTCCCCGTGACCACGATCACCGGGATGTCCGGGTAGGCCTTGCGGATCTCCGAAAGAAGCTCGGTGCCGGGCAGGTGGGGCATGATCAGGTCCAGGACGACCACCTCCACCTGGCCGCGGCCGATCGTCTCCAGCACCTTCCGGCTGTCGGCGCAGGTGAGCACGTTGGCCAGGCCGTTGGCCTCCAACAGGGCCTTCCAGCTATCCAGGACGTACTCCTCGTCGTCCACCAGCAGGACGCAGGGATGGAGGTTGTCCTCTTTGGCCATCCCCGATACCATAGCGAAGCCTACAAGACTTGTCCAATGCTGCCAGGATTGGGACATTTTTTGTGAGGCTTTTCGGCCGCCGCGCAGGGCGCGGCTTCACGGATTCAGGGCATTTGACATGAAAAGCCGCCTTTCCTATCATGGGTGGGCCCGTATCGGACCGGCAGGCAAGTTGGTATGGATCTTGCATTCCCTACTATCGAACTCCTGCCTTTACGGCAGGAGAAATTTACTCAATCGCGGGAGGCAAGGATGAACGAGACCAGAGTGAACGGACCCCTGACGGCCACCTACGAAGCCGTCTGGCAGCGGATTGTGGGCTACGTGGAGAAGGGGCTGGCGCTGTCCGAGCAGGAAGCGAGGACCCTCGCCAGGCTGCCGGTGGCCAAGTACGTCGCGGCCATTCCCTACGCGGCGCGGTGCAGAAACCCCGACCGCCTGGCCGTGATGCTGGTGACCCTTTTCATGGTGGAGGTGCGCGGCGGCTCGCCCTTCGATGCCCGGCCCAGCGACCAGGACGGAAGCCTGGCGCGCATCGAACCCTACTTCGCGCCCTTGTACCAGGCCGGCGGGGACGCGCAGCTCATCGACAAGGCGAAGTACATCCTGGGGATGAAGACCTTCTCCCACTGGATCGAGGAGCCGGCGGAGCACCCCAGCGGGCTGGACTTCACCATCCCGCGGGCGGAGCTGAAGGTTCTGGCCGAGGCGCTTCCGGGCAGCGACCTGCTGGACAGCATCCTGACGGTGGAGGACGGGTTGATCAACTCATGGCACGCCCCACCCCCGGATAAATGAGAGAGTTCAGAATTCAGCGGCGGATAGGAGTAATCGTATCCGCCGCTGCTCTCGGAGTAATCATTCTCAATATTTTCACCAGGTTTTTTATCGAGAAACACATTATTTGGACGATACTGACGCACCCCAATGTCTGGCTTTCCCTGGTCATCGGTATGATTTCATCTGCGTCCATCTGGCTTGACCATAAGCTATTTCGAATTGTTCAAGTATTGCTTTTCCTTTCCTACGGCATTTTCAACATCATCTGGAACAGCTCGCAGGACCTGACGGGACAGGTTTTTATCATTATTGGCGTGCTGCTGGCATCGCAATACAGCCTGCTCAAGGACAAGTTGCTGACAAAAATCGCTCTGCTTCTGCTAGTGGTGCTGTCATCGGGCATTATCTCGCTTCTGCTGAAAAAGGACTTCTACCTGTACAAGATTGTCGGGCATTTCGCCGGGTCCATCAGCCTGCTGCTGGTCTTCGGCGCCATCTTCTCCGAGGAGATCAAGGAGCTGCTGTCGGAGAATCGCAAGCTGCAAAAGTCCATGGAGACCCACAAGAGCTTCGTGCAGGTCGGGCAGAACGTCACCGGGCTGGTGCACAACTTCAAGGGCGTCACCCAGGGGCTGGAGAACTACAGCTACCTGATGGAGAAGGCCAGCAGCCAGCTGGGCGAGGAGCAGCTGGTCGGCTACTCCCGCAAGATCCGGGAGGGGGTCAAGACCCTGAGCCGGAGGATCGACAACATCCTGCTGGCCACGCGGGCCCTCAACGACACGGAGCTGCGGGAGGTCGAAATCAACCGCCTGCTGGAATCCATCGTCGAGCTGTTCAACACCATCCGGGATTTCAAGCACAACGTCACCGTCCGCTTCGAGTTTCCCGGGGAGGTGCGGCTGCGCTGCAACGTCAACGAGTGCTCGCAGATCTTCGAGAACATCATCCGCAACGCCTGGGAGGCGATACTGGAGAGGCGCAAGGGCGACAACAGGCACTACGGGGAGCTCTACGTCAGCTCCTCCCAGCTCGAGGGCTCGGTCACCGTCCTGTTCCGGGACAACGGCATCGGCATGGAGGCCTGCCAGCGCTGCCTGAACGCCGGCCAGGGCTGCCTGGACTGCGAGCGGTGGCGGGTGGGCAACACCACCAAGGAGGGGGGAACCGGTTTCGGCATGGTCTACGTGGTGGACAAGGTCAGAAAATACGGCGGCAACCTGAAAGTCCGTTCCGAGCCGTTGAACGGGACGGAAGTCGAGGTAAGCCTGAGGAGCCTATGAACGGACGACTGGCAATTATCGAGGACGAAGCCGAGGTCCGGGAATCGGTGGCGGCCATGCTGTCCACGATCGGCCTTCAAGCCGAGAGCTTCGCCGACGCCGGCCAGTTCCTGGCCTCGGTGTCGGCCGGCGCGGCCTACGACCTGTGCATTGTGGACATCAACCTGCCGGGTATGCGCGGCGACGACATGCTGGTGGAGCTGGGCCGCAACCGCCAGGCGCGCGACACGGTGATCCTGTTTCTCTCCGGCCTGGAAGCCGAGGAGCTGGAAATGGCCAGGCGCCGGCTGAGCGCCTTCTTTGCGGTGGTCGACTATTCCTGCAAGCCGGTCGACGCCGGTTCCCTGCTCCGGCGCGTGGAACGCCTGATCGCCCAGAAGGACGCCTCCTGAGCGGGCGAGTGGCCTTCCGGCGGCGCATCTGCTATCCTGGCTAGCCATGAGCATCCACATCGGCGCCCAGCCCGGTCAGATCGCGGAGGCCGTCCTGCTGCCCGGCGATCCCCTGCGGGCCCAGTTCGTGGCGGAGAAATACCTGGAAGGAGCGGCCTGCCACAGCCGGGTGCGCGGCATGCTCGGCTTCACCGGGACCTACAAGGGCCGCCGGGTTTCGGTGCAGGGCACGGGCATGGGCATCCCCTCGATCTCCATCTACGCCCACGAGCTGCTCAACGACTACGGGGCCCGGCGCCTGATCCGCATCGGCACCTGCGGGGCCATGCAGGAGGGGATCCGCCTGGGCGACGTGCTGCTGGCCCAGGCGGCCGGCACCGATTCGGCGGTCAACCGCCTGCGCTTCGGCGGCGCCGACTTCGCCCCGGCGGCCTCCTTCGAGCTGCTCCATAGGGCCTACCAGCTCGCCCAGAACCGGCGGATCGCGGTGCGCGTCGGCACCGTGCTCACCAGCGACACCTTCTACTCCGACGACCCGGACTCCTGGAAGCTGTGGGCCCGCTACGGGGTGCTGGCCGCCGAGATGGAGAGCGCCGCGCTGTACACCGTGGCCGCCGGCTTCGGCGCGCAGGCCCTGGCCATCCTGACGGCCAGCGACAGCCTGGTCACGGGCGCCACGGCCACCACCGAGGAGCGCCAGCAGGGCTACACGGCCATGATGGAGCTGGCCCTGGAAACCGCCGTCTCCTAGTCCGCGGGCGCGTTCGAGCTCACGGCAGTCGCGGTTTGCAGAGCAGCTCGCAGACGGCCAGCTCCTTGATCTTGCGGGCGAAGACGGGCCGCAATACCACGGCCGTGTCGGCCCCCTCGTCGGTGCCGCCCAGGGCCACCACCTCCCGCCCGGCCTCGATCCAGCCGGCCTCCGCGGCCATGATCGACACCTCCACGGCCACCTTCAGCCCTTGGGAGAAGCGGCGCAGGGTCTCGGCCATCACCGTGCCTGGCGTGACGCCGCCGAAAAAGCCCTCGGCCACCCCGTCGGCCAGGCCGTGCTGGACGGTGAGCAGGCGCACGCCCTGGGCCTCCACCCGGCGGCGCTCCTCCGGGCTCATGGTCCAGCCCTCCGGGCCGAAGGCGGCGGAGATGGACACGGCGATCAGCTCGATATTCGCGCCCCGGAAGGCTTCGGCGGCGGCCAGGGCCGTGCTGCCGTGCGAGGAGGCCAACACCACCTGCCGGATGCCCAACTCCTCCGCCCGCCGGCGGGCAATGCGCAGGGCCTCGGGGGTGTTCTGCCGTCCCGGCTTCTCGAAGTATACGGTCTGGACTTCCATGGTCCTCCTCCCCGTTCAAAGGGCGATGGGGTAGGTGCGGTATTTCTCGGCCGCCCGGTAGAAGGCCCGGATGTTGGCCATGGGCGTGCCGGGCTGCACGTTGTGCGAGGAGCACAGGATGTAGCCTCCGCCCGGGGCCAGCTGCCTCAGGCGCAGGCGCACCTCCGCCTCCACTTCCTCGGGGCTGCCCAGCGGCAGCACCTTCTGATCGTCCACCGCGCCCCAGAAGCTCAAATGCTTTCCGTAGCGCTTCTTCAGGCGCGCCGGGTCCATGGCCAGCGGCTGCACGGGATTGAGGATGTCCACCCCGGTTTCCACCAGGTCGTCCAGGATCGGCTCGATGTAGCCGCAGATGTGGGTGGCGATCTTCAGGCCCGGGTTGGCCTTCTTGTAGGCCCCGAACAGCCGCCCGTAGCGCGGTTTCACGAACTCCCGGAACAGCTGCGGGGAGATGAGCATCCTGTCCTGCACCCCCACGTCGTCGCCGGCCAGGATGAGGTCACAGCCCAGTTCCACCAGTTTCAGGCCGGCGACCAGGTTCCAGTCGGCCACCAGGTCGGTGAGGGCGTGGGCGTAGTCCTTGTTCAGCAGCATGTCGGTCAGGAACTGGTCCATGCCGCGCAGGTACCAGGGGCCCTCGAAGGCCGAACCCAACACCCCGCCGACGATGGCGTAGGTCTGGCCCCAGCGCGCCACCAAGTCCGCCACGCCGGCGTACTGGGTGGGCTCGTGGGGATCCGGCGGCCGGTAGGAGGCCAGCAGCGCGTCCTCGCCGGCCAGGGGGTGGCCCACCATCTCGGTGTAGCTGCCCTGCCCTCCCGGGAAGTCCACGCGCCGCCACAGGATGCCCCAGGCGTCCACGTACTGCGCCTGCTCGGACATGTAGAACGAGGCCACCTGCCCCACGATCTTCATCAGCAGGTCGTGTCCCAGCGCCGCGCGCAGCTCGAAGGGATCCTCGATGCCGCGCTCGCGCTTCAGGGCGGCTTCCACCTCCGGGGTGATCCACAGGTCCAGCGGGCAGCGGTCCGGCTCCTCATGGGCCAGGGCCACGGCCAGGCGTTGCTTGGGGGTCATATTTGGTGAGCCAGTATAGCAGCTCGGGCTACGGGTTGACAAATGGGCGGGGCCTTACTATCATTCAGGTCGTTCGGGGGGCGTAGCTCAGTTGGCTAGAGCGCCTGAATGGCATTCAGGAGGTCGTGGGTTCGATTCCCGTCGCCTCCACTACCGAGCAGATGAGCAAGGAATTTGGCGCCGGGCAGCTGGACCCTGAGATAGCCGATCTCATGGGGATCGCCGCGGCTGGACCGCAGGCGAAGCCGGAATTCCCGCAGCTTTTCCAGGACGAGCTGGCGGTCGAGAAGAAGCAAGCCGAAAAAGTCGACACCAGCCGCAAGACCTTCGAGTTCCAGACCAAGCTGGAGGAAGCGCCCAAGCCCTTCTTCCAGGACAAGAACTACTACAAAAAGCTTCTCGGCGAGCAGGGCGAGCAGGGCAAGCGCGTGCACGAGCTGCTCACCCAGTTCGCCGCCACCGAAGACCCCCAGACCAAGTCGGTGCTGCGGGCCCGCCTGGCCACCGCCTACTGGGAAATGGCCACCCAGATCGCCGGCAGGATCAGCGCCAGCATGCCCGTGCACCAGCGCCTGCTGCTGCGCTTCGGCATCCTGTCCCCGAGCCTGCTCTCCGAGGAGCAGCGGGCGATGCTCTGCCGCCTGAAGCTGGAAAACCGCACCGGCGAGCCGGTGCACTACCAGGATGAGTGGCTGCTGAAGATCGCCCAGGGGTCGGTGAACCCCTCGGCCACCGACGAGGTCAAGCGCGCCAAACAGGACGCCGGCTCCAAGACCCGCGAAATCATCGAGAAACGTCGCGGGCAGCGCCAGGCCGAGCT
>Ga0299912_10004766_pt1 | contig 11109 bp, 7 predicted proteins | sample RVTome_2_FD_207667 | JGI IMG/M metagenome (GOLD analysis project Ga0299912, IMG submission 207667) | Soil microbial communities from uranium-contaminated site in the Upper Colorado River Basin, Wyoming, United States - RVT95D214 (version 2) ... | reverse complement strand
GTGCCCACGACCACCGCATCGATCTTGTTCTCCATTTCGTCGAACATCCTGCGGAAATCACGGTACACCTTGGCATCGGGAAATTTCTGAATTGCGGAGGGGCGCCGCAGGTCAACGTCGCAGAGGGCAACGATGTTGTTGCCGCCGGACACGGCGTCGATGTCGCCGCCCCCCATCCCGCCGGCGCCGATGCCGGCGATATTCAGTTTTTCACTCGGCGGGGTCCGGCCCGCGCCCAGCACGTGACGCGGCACAATTGTGAACGCCGCAGCCGCTCCCAAACCGCCGCGCAGAAACTCACGCCTTGAAGCCTTCTTGCCGCTATTGCCCATAGCAGAAACCTCCGAATACTTCGCGCGCCGCCGCAAATGTGCACGGCGAGACCCCCGGCAGCGCTGCAAGGCCTCGTCAGCCTGTTATCATACCACATCGGGGCGCCCCCCACAATAGCAGGGACGGCGACTGGCTGGTGACCGATTATCGAGCGCTGGAATAGCGATGATTGCAGTCGGCCCCAGGTCAGGACGGAGCCGTGGAACTCTTGCCGGGCCGAATGTGGGTTGCGGAGACCCCGGCGGCCCATGCCCGGCCAGCACCGGCCCGTGCCCCTGCGATATGTCTTGAGTGCGAAGGCTGCTGTGAGGCAAGTGCAGGATGTCGCAGTCCCGAAAAGCCTGCAAGATGCACCTCAATACGACCGATTTCACACTGGCTTAATGGATGTCGCAGTCCCGAAAAGCCTGCAAGATGCACCCTTCATTCCAGGAAGTCTTGGCAGATCAGGCGATGTATAGATACATAGATATCTATACATCGCTCGGAAGCTGCTTTTTAGTGGTATTAAACCAAATGCGCTCAAGATTGTCAGCCAAAGTCTGTGAAGACTATTTTTCTCGTCCTTTGTGCGCGACGAAAAATCAATCCATACTCACGAGATTGATAACAACCTTGTTCTCAAAGACGTTCGGGGGAAGCGCACCACCGTGAGGACTGGTTATTGCCTCTTCAGCTCTCTCTAAGCCGCCTTCATAGTTGGACAGAGAATTCTCCAGGTTGCTCAGGATCTTCGGGAACTTAGCGAGTTCGTTGTGCAGATCGTAGAACTCTTTCGCCTGGTCGCGAATCTTTGTGGCGGTCTCCTTTCTGGCCAGTGCGCCGGCCTGTTCTATGATATGATCCGCCAGGATGTGCTGGAGTTTGGTGAGGGCTTCATTCGTTAGGTTTGTGTGGGCCATGTACTCCTTGGTGGCGGCCACTTTGGCCCGTAAACCTGCAACCTCCACTTCGAGCGTATTGAGGGTCTTGTTGAATTCCAAGACAGATTGCATGGCCTCTTCAGTGGAGACATAGTGAACTGTCTTTTTGAGGGTGTCGAGCTTGGCCTCGACGGCTTTGATCTCGCCCGGCATTTCTGAAATCCTTTTCTTGCATCCGGGTGTTATGTCTTCCGTGAGTTTCTTGCACTCAGAGAGCATGACCTGGAGCTTTGCTTCAGCTTCGGCTGTCAGGAACTGAATTAGTGCCTGGGCGGTCTTTTCAGCATCGTCCTTGCTGACGGCATAGACCCAGAAACGAAAATGGTCGGCAACCTCATCCCCAAGAGAGCCGTCTCGGTATATGGCCCTTCCGGCTTCGAGAAATTTACGTTGTGCCGCAGAGATTTTCCGTCCTGCAGGTGTGTCGAGAATCTTCTCGATTGCCTCAGGCCCCTGGAAATCCACATCCAGCGCGTTTCGTCGTTGAGACGCCTCACTGCTGGGAAGATTGGCGATGAACAACTGCGCCCGGTGCGACGGCCTGACAAGCCCTTCTTTGGTAGGAATACGAGATGGCCTCCCATACATGTCGGTGCTCACCCAGTCTGCAATTCTCTGGTCAACTTCGAATCTCAGGCCTGTAGTCGGATGGTTCGGGTCTTTGGCTCCTGCCGGCAAGCAGATCGTTGCCAGAACAAGAGCCACCATAAGTCGGGATTTGCTTGAATCAGTCATTTTTCTATCTCCGTAAAAGGATCATTCTATTCGCGATTTTGCCGCAGTTGCTGCGGCGGTATCGGAATACATATCCCAGTGTGCCTCATTCATCGTCCGACGCACTATCTTACTCTGCCACCGGATAAATGACAACCTTGTCCTGATAAATCTGCGGCGGGAGCATATCGGGCTTGGGATCGGCCAAGATCGCCTCATATTCAGCAATGTGTTTTTGCCGACTGTCTATCGTGCTCTTAAGGCCCTTAACTTCGGAATCGAGCGAGGTCCACCGATCGAATAGGTCGAGGAAGTCCTTCTCTCGCTTGCGAATTGCAACGGCAGCCTTCCTTCTGGCCTCGGCACCCTTCAGCTCAATTGTCTGGATGATTTGCATCTCTTGGAGCTTTGCGAAGGCTTCCTTGTACTGCCGGTCGTCCCGTCTCCAGTAGTCCTCGATCACCTTCAACTTCTCACGAATCCCGGCCAACTCCACATCGAGGGTGTCGAGCATTTTGCTCATCTCCAGCATCGTCTGCTTCGCATGCTCGGCGGCCTCGGTATCGGCCGAGAAGGCGTGCGCAAGTTTCTTGCTCTTGTCGTATTCGGCCTTGACGGTTGGCAGCAGGGCCTCTTTCCCCGGGAGCAGCCCTTTGGCCTTGGCCATTTCTTCCTGAGATTCTCGCAGCTTATTGACGTACTGAAGGCGTTTCTGCTTGGGGCTTTCGCCCACAATCTCGATGAACGCCTCGATCATTCTCCTGGCATCCTCTTCACTGACGGCATACAAGTAGAATAGCTCGTGATTCGATACCTTCTTGCTGGACCCCATGTAAGTAAGGGTGTCTGAGGATTCTATAAACTCTCGCTGTTTCACCGTCATAGCCGCTGCAGCCGAGGTCTCCAGAAGAATCTCCGATTCAAGCCGCGGCCTGTCTCCGTGCCGCACGAAGACTTCAGCTACATGGGTCGGCCTGACAGGGCCTCGGCCGGGGCTTCCGGGAAGCTTGCCTATCCAGGGCATTACTTGGTCGCCCAGTTCAATCTTGATTTGTGGCCGGTTAGGATCATTTGGCTCTTCGGCCGACCACAGAGCGAAATTACACGTTAGGACCAAGGCGATAGCTAATTGCCATTTCTTTGAATTAGTCATTTTTCCATCTCCGTTTCAAAATCATTCTATCTGTAATTTGGCCTTGCTCGCTGCCGACGTATCCGGATACGTCTCAACGATACGACGATACTGCTGTCTTGCTATAGTCTCGGCATCGGAGTATCCACCCAAAAGGTCGGCGGCGGCCAACAACTTGGCGGCGTTGCCTGCTTCGGTGATTCTTTGTTCGATTTCGGCGAGAGTCCGCTGTTTTGGGGCCGCCCTGTGCACTGTGCGCCAGATGATAGAGGTCCCCGAGATAACCAAGATAACCGCCGCAGCGGCGGCATATTGAAGCCATCGATGTCGAGCGACCTTTGCGGGGCGGCCAATATGGATGCGCCGCTCTATCTGGTGCAGGCTGTCCTGCCAGATGACTTGGGCAAGCTTGAGCGACTCGCGCAAGGCCCGCAGAAGCTCTCGACAATCCGAACATTCGGCCAAATGCTCTGCTACCCTGCTCGACCGCTCGGCGCAGAGCTGCCCATCGGCGTAATCGACGAGCATATCAGCAATTTCTTTGCAGGATTCTCTCATTGTGGCTCGACACCCCTTTTCAATAGGTCTTTGGCAAGAATCATTCTTGCATCCCGCAGGCGGCTTCGCACGGTGGACGCAGGCAAGTCCAATATGTCAGCTATCTCCTTCGAATTGAGGTCGCAGAAATATCGCAGGACCATGGGCGGCACCAGAGAATCATCCAGGTTTTGCAAGCTGCTGCGCACAATCTCAAGCTCCTCTGCCTGAATCACTTTTTCGTCCGTTGCCTTTGTAGATGCCCTGATTTCCGACCGCCGCTTTAGTATTTCGCAGGCCCGCCCGGCAAACCGTTTCCTGCGCCTGTGTTCCATCAGGCATCTGTTGACGGCAACTTTTATCAGCCATCGAGCGCCTTGCTCCTTACTTTGAGAGTTCATAGGGCCTTTTAAGGCCTTGACCGATACATCCTGGAGGACATCCTCGACATCCGAGGCGCCCAAGCCCATCCCGGCGGCAATCCGCCTTAGCAGAGGCTGCTGGTCCAGGAATATGTCCAATAAACCAAGTTTAGATGAGCGTTGGCCGGCCGTCAGGTCCGAAAAATCCGCATTTGTCTCATTCACAGTTCGTTTCCATTACGAGTCAGCTCCGTTCATCTGCAAGTATAATGCCGTGCGGCGGGAAAGTGTTGGCAAAAAAGATGCAGTTTTTGGTCAAAAAACTAAGGGTAATGAGCTAACACCAGCCCCCAGGCAGAGATTCGCAGTTTTTTGGTCATTTATGGCGGTAGGAGCCGGGCAGAGGGGCGTAAGGCCAAGGGCGTAAGTCAAAAAAATACAGCCGGCAAACGGAAGGATTTGGCAAAAAATTTGGCTAACATCTTGCTTTTTTCACGCAAGTCCGATATACTATTTTACAGAAGATGTAGATTAGGGAGGCTGGCGTAATTGGCTAAGGGCAATCCCGAATCAACAGATCATATAGGAAACGTATTTATCAGGGGAGGTTTGAAATGAGGACTGCAATCCTACTGAGTCTCATTGTCGTGGCGGCTGCGGTATCCGCCTGGGCAGCGCCGGTGAAGGTCCGCGAAGTGCCTTTTCCATATCTGACGATTCAGGCCGCTATCGACGCCGCCAATGACGGCGATACAATCGTCGTGCATCCGGGGACATACACGGGCAACGGCAACCGGGATATCGACTTTGGCGGCAAGACCGTTACCGTCAGAAGCGAAGACCCCGACGAAGACGGCATCGTCGCAGCGACGATTATTGATTGCCAGGGCTCCGCCGAGCAGCCGCACCGCGCCTTTATCTTCCAGACCTCTGAAGACGCCAACAGCATCGTGGCCGGCTTTACGATTCTCAACGCCTACATACGCATTGACGGGGCCGGCTCGTCGGACCCCGCAACTCCCGGCGAGGACGGAGAAGATTCGATGGGCGGGGCGATAACCTGCACGGGCACAAGTCCCATTATCCGCAATTGTGTCATAAACAACTGCGTCGCAGAGGGCGGCGCCGGCGGATCCGGGGCCCCCGGACAGCCTGGCGTCCCTGGAGACCCTGGAGATCCTAACGATCCCAACGATGACATTCCTGCAATTCCTCCGACCGCAGGTGGGCCCGGAGGAAACGCCGGCAACGGCTACGGCGGCGGCATCTACTGCGACCCCAATAGCGGTCCGACCATTCTCAACTGTCAATTCAACCAGTGCAGCGCCCTGGGCGGAACCGGTGGCGCCGGCGGAACAGGTGGAACACCGGGAGACCCTAACGAGCCTAATGCGCCTGGCGGCGAGGCAGGTGTTGCCGATGCGAATGCATGGGGCGGGGGCATATGCGTTGCTTCCGGCAGTACGGCAACGATCACCGGCTGCACTTTTGTCGATTGCAACGCAATGGGAAATGGAAACGGCATGAGCGGCGGTGGCGGAGTGTATTACGGAATAGGCTATTCGGGCGAGCTCGACGCGGACATGACCAACTGCATGTCAGACTTCGGCGGCGGCGTTTGCTGCGATGCCAATTGCGCTCTTACGATTGCCGGCTGCTCCATCAACGAAGGCATCGCAGCCTTCGGCGCGAATATTTACTGCGACGTCAACTGCGTTCTGGAAATCAACGACTGCAGCCTGAACGATGCCTACGCCTACTTGGGCGCGGGCATTTGCTGCGCGCCTATGTCCACCGTTACAATCAACGACACGGACATATTGAACAACGTCGCCGATTTCTACGGCGGCGGAATCTTCTTCGCCTCAGACGGAAATCTGACCCTTATCAACTGCGACGTCAGTTTAAACATGACAGCCGGCGCCGGGGGCGGAATCTTTTACGAAACAGGCGGAACGCTCATGCTGAGAGGCTGCGACCTCACAGGCAACAGCTCCGGCGACGGCGCCGGCGGCGGAATCTTCGCCGGCAATCTGACCGCCGAACTCGGTACAACTACGGCCGTCAGCGACTGCAATATCATCGACAACACGGCCCTGTATGGAGCGGGGATGTGCCTCATTGAAACGAAGTCCGCCTTCAATGACTGCACAATCAGCGGCAATACCGCCGAGTACGGCGGGGGAGCATATTGGTATGTCAGCGACGTCAACGTCACCAACTGCACCGTAAGCGACAACGTCGCGGGAACGAGAACGTATTGCTCAGGCGGAGGGTTCTATTGCCTGGACAGCACAACGAGAATCAAAGACTGTGTCCTGACGGACAATGAGGCCCAGGGCTTCGGCGGCGCGGTGTACGTAGTCGGGCCGAACCTTCCGGGCGGCGCCGTGGAATTCACTAACTGCCTGATAACGAACAATACCGCCGGCCTCGACGGCGCGGGCCTGTCCCTCAATGTTGACGCCACGCCGACGATCTCCAACTGCACGTTGGCGGGCAACGTAGTGAGCGACCCGGACGGCAGCGGCGGCGGGATAAGCTGCTACGACACATTCGTCGAGATCGTCAACAGCATCTTGTGGAGCAACAGCGCCGCATACGGCAGGGAAATCGCCGTCGGCGATCCGATCGAGCCGAGTAATCCTCCCGCCGGCGTCACGGTGACTTACAGCGACGTCCGGAGCGGTGCGGCAGGTGCGTATGTAGCCACGGGTTGTGTGCTGAACTGGGGCGGAGGCAACAACATCACGGCCAACCCGCTATTCATAGACGGCTACCACCTCAGTCAAACCGAGGCGGGAGACCTGGCCGACAGCCCGTGTGTGGACGCCGGAAGTGACCTGGCGGAGGCCTTCGATCTGGACAGATACACCACGCGAACCGACGCCGTGCCTGACACCAGCATTGTGGATATGGGTTATCACTACGGCCTGGCCGCCATGCTGTGTGACTTTGATTGGGATGGTAATGTTGACCTGGCGGACCTTTGGGTGCTTGCGTCCTACTGGCTGGAGCAAGATTGCCAGATGGACGATGATTGCGACGGAGCCGATACAGATGGGGACATGGACGTTGATTTCCTTGATTTTGCGACCTGCGCCGGAGTGTATGCCCCGGTTGACGAGACGCCGCCGCAGCCCGACCCAAGCAGGTGGATGACCCCGCCTCGCATGGTTCCGGAGCTTCCCGGTGCGATTCTGATGAGAGCGGTTACTGCTGTCGATCCGAGCGGCGTTGAGTATCGTTTCGTATGCACCCGCGGCCCGGGGCACGACAGCAACTGGCAGAACGACTCGATATATCTGGACGAAGGCCTGCCCAAGGGCACATATACATACAAGGTCCAGGCGCGTGACAAATCTCCGCAGCAGAACAGGACCGACTGGTCGGTGGAGGCCTCGGCCACTATCAATTGAGCGTCGATAGCTTGGTTTGCCGGCATCTGTATTTAGGCACAGGCGCAATCCGTTCGCGCGAGAACTACTATTACCGCGTTTCATAATTCTCCCGACTAAAGCGTCATTTCGACCGAGCGAAGCGAGCGGAGAAATCTGTCAAAAAAAACACTATCCATTTTTCTCATAGTCGAGCCATTTTTGAAATGCTGTACTATTCAAAAAAAGACGCACTCATCTCAACCGGCACTGCCATATTCGCAGGACAGGGCAGCACCTGTTCCGATAAGTCATAGGCATCGGGAATGAATTGTGCCTTGTTTAAGGACCCCCCCCTTCTTCACCAAAAGCGCCCCAGGGAACACCTCGCAACACTCGGTTTTTGCTTGTAATTGCAGGATTGTTTTGATACAATGATGTTCTAAACTGGAGTGTGGGTGCGGCGATCCCGCAGGAATAGAAGACAGCGCAGTTCGGCGCGCTGAACAAAGTGCAGGAGCCGATGATTTTGGGAGGAAATTAGTGATGAAATCAAAAGGCGTGTGTATCTCTACTTTGGTTCGTTTCGTGATGTTCTCTGTTGCGTTTTCGGGGTGCGGCCAAACTCAGAGAGCAGAGCTCGGCAGCGTGACAACTATCCACGAAGATGCGCCCTCAAAGAACATCTGCGTTGCGAATGTGCGTTCTAACCGGTACGACAACGAGCTTGTGATTTCGGGAGACGTCCGGCGAGAGTGCAACTTCTGTTACGAGGATGTTCGCGGCCATATAGATATTGTCGTGCTCAATTCAGACAGAGACATTTTGGGCACGGTGAGCACGTTTTACGACCCGCCCAATATTCCCAAGACAGGGCGCCGCTCATCGAGCTTTGCAGTCAGGCTGCCGGTAACCGTCGGTGAAGGGGCGGTTATCCGGACGGCGTATCACGAGGATTCGGACTTCGCAGTATCAAGTCCGGCCCAGGAGACGTTTGACTGCCGAACGAATATGGCATTGCCCGAAGTTCAGGCAGCAGCGGTTTCAAAACTCAACGGGCATTGAAACCGCTTGCAGCCGAGGGCTGAGAGGCATCCGCGATATATTCGAACCGCCGGTGAGCGAATCGGGTGATCGTGCCTTCGAGGCCCATCCCGGCCGGCAAATCTCAAATCCTGTGCGCCCACGGAGCCGGCGATGCGCCGGTGCGTTCTTCTCAGGCGCTGCGGCGATGGCGGAGGCGGTCAAGAGCGACTGCAGCAATTATTATCCCGCCCGTGATAATTTCCTGCCAGTAATTGGGGACCTCCATCTGGGTGCAGCCGGAGGCTATGACCGTCATAATCAGGGCGCCGACGAGCGTGCCGAGGATGGAGCCTTCGCCGCCCGACAGGCTGCCGCCGCCAATGACAACGGCGGCGATGACATCGAGCTCCAGTCCCACCGCAACGGTCGGATCGCCCACGGTCAGGCGGGAAAACTGCATCAGGCCCGCCAGACCGGCGAAGGCGCCGCCTAACATAAAGACTATCACCTTGACGCGCCAAACGGCTACTCCGCAGAGGCGGGCCGTCTCTTCGTTGGACCCGATGGCGAAGATATGCCGGCCCAGCCGGGTGTAACGAAGCAGCACGGCCACAACGATAGCCATCACAATCAAGAGCCAGACGCCCACCGGCAGCAGCATCCAGCTTCGCTCCCTGGGGAGGGAGGCCATCAGCTCATCGAGCCACTTGAGCCGTTCGACATCGACGTCTATCTTCTGCTCTTTGCCGATTGCCTTGGCGGTTCCCCGGACTATGAGCATCATTCCGAGGGTAACGATGAACGACACGACCCTCAGAGAGGTAATCAGGGCGCCGCTTACCAGGCCGCATAGTGCGCCCGCCGCGACGCCCCCTGCCGCCGAGGCGACAGGTCCGGCGCCGGCCCTTTGCAGCAGCGTCGCTATCACCGCTGTGCTAAGGGCAACAATGGACCCGGCGGACAGGTCTATGCCGCCGGAGATGATTACGAGCGTCATCCCAAGCGCCGCCATACCCACGATAGTCGTTTGGCGCGCGATCGTCTCGAGGTTGCGGGAGGTTGTGAAACTGGGCGGGGCAATGGCCGCGAAGACTCCATAGACCAGCAACAGGGCCAACAACGGGCCGAGAGTATTTAGCCAGCGCTTCCACGTTGGCTCGAATATCGCGCTTTGTGCGGATATGAGCTGGTCCTCTGTCATACACTTGCCTCCCCGGCACATGTCTCAAGGCTTCTGCAAAATTGCAGGTTGGGCCTACTTAGAAAAGAAAAAATCCTTTCTTGATTTTTTCTTTTCAATGGCAACGTATTGTCTCATAATCGCTTAGGTAATCATTGAAGAAAATCATAAAAGAGATTTTCTTCAACAATATAGGTCTAACCTGCAATTTTGCAGAACTCATCGTGTCTCAAGAGCCTGCCCGGTCGCCTCCAGCATAAGGCTGTGCTCGTCGATGTCCTCAATTTTGTGGGTGGGGCCGAGTCTGCCGCGGCACATCACGGCCACTCGGTCGCAGACGCCCAACAATTCGGGCAGATAGCTGCTTACCATCAGCACTGCCTTTGGCGATTGGCCGCCGGCCAATTCATCAATCAGTTTGTAGATCATGGCTTTTGCGGCCACGTCGATGCCTCGCGTCGGCTCATCGAGCAGCAGCACATCAACGTCGTGCTGCAGCAGCCTTGCCAGCGCGACCCTCTGCTGATTTCCGCCCGAAAGAGACAGGACGGATTGCCTGGGGCTGCGGCATCGGATGCCTAATTTCTCTATCCATCGTCGGGCGGCCTTGTCCTGTCGGCCGGGCAGGACAAAACCGAGCGGGCCGAAGCCTGTTAATCTGGAAAGCGTGACGTTGTCGGATATGCTCAGGGCAAGGGCCAAACCCTCTTCCTTGCGGTCTTCGCTGAGTATGCCCGCCCCCTGCATCCACCGCCTGACCGGTGAGGCCGGTCCGGTGTACAGGCCGAGCTTGATTTGCCCCGTGCGCACAGGGTCCAGCCCGAAGATGCTGCGGAGCAATTCGGTGCGCCCTGCGCCAATCAGGCCTGCGATGCCGAGGACCTCGCCGCGATGCAATTTCAGGCTGGCCGAGGTGGGCTTGCCGACGCCGGCGAGGTCTTTGACCTCTAAAACCACCTCTCCGGCTCGGCGCGGCGACCTCGGATATAGGTCTTCAACCTGGCGGCCCACCATAAGCGATATTATCTCATTGGTGCTTATTGAAGCGACATCGCTTCCGCCGGCGACGCGGCCATCTCGCAGGACCGTCACTTTGTCGGCAACGCGCTTGACCTCCTCGATAAAGTGAGAGATATAAACAACGGCCTTGCCTTGGCGTTTGAGCCGTCCGATTATCTCGAACAATCGGTCCACGTCCTGCTGTGTCAGACTGCTTGTCGGCTCATCGAGTACAAGAACACGGCAGCCTATTGCCAGTGCCCGCGCGATCTCGACCAGCTGCTGGGACCCGACGGAGAGCCTGCCGACGCGGGCATCCGGGGTCAATTCGGGATTATCGAATCGGCTGATGGCCTCAATTGCCCTGCGGCGGACCTCTTTGCGGTGTATGACGCCGAGCGTGGCCGGCTCCATACCGAGCATTATATTCTCCTCGACGCTGAGGTGCGGCGTCAGGGAAAGCTCCTGATAGATCATTGCAACGCCCGCCCGTCGAGCCTCAAGCGGATTGGCGGGACGGTATGGC
>Ga0299912_10004765_pt1 | contig 11110 bp, 7 predicted proteins | sample RVTome_2_FD_207667 | JGI IMG/M metagenome (GOLD analysis project Ga0299912, IMG submission 207667) | Soil microbial communities from uranium-contaminated site in the Upper Colorado River Basin, Wyoming, United States - RVT95D214 (version 2) ... | reverse complement strand
GGTCGAGTCCAGTAGCCGCTTGGAAGCGGAGTTCCTGGTCCATTTTCGTGTTGTATTGGTTCCTCTTGTACGACGAACGCGACGATCGGGGTCTCACTGGCTAGATAAGTTCTGTTTACTGTGGGAAAGGTTTCTCCTGGATAGCTGAGCTTAAGAGAGTAGTTACCGACCATGGTGGGTGCGAACGTGAAGAAGCCGCCTGCGTTTGGATTCCCCGCATAAGGCCCTCTAGTTTCAGTTCGTCCAGTTGGATCTGTGATTGTAACGGTGAGATTGTGGTACACCAAGGCGCCGATTCCTGGCGAGTAAGGCTGAATCCAGAAGCTAACGAACACTGTTTGTCTTACCTGAGCGGGATTGGGCATCACAGCCAAGAAGGCGGCTGTCGTATAGTTTACATTGTCAGCTTTGACAAGCTGCATACCAGCCATAACCGTGGAAATCGCTAGCAGTAGAATTAATGCAGTTGCGACGATTGTTTTGTTTCTACGAGTTTTTCTTGTTCCAGAATAGAATGTTCCATACATCATTCTTCTCTCCAATTCTTAAAAACTAAGTAAATATTTGATGCGAGACTTATAAAATTTTGCCGTCTTCCCTCCTTCAGACAGTTACCCAACAGCAACGCAGCAATCAACGTTTGGCAGTGGGCGAGCTATTATGAAAATAGCTTTTTCAAAGAATCCCGCTTCCGTGGCTTCTTCCTGCGGCGGGTGAAACTCGCTGATTCCGCTTTGGAGGATGATTTCCTTGAGCTGTCCAGGAATTGGCAGTTCGGCCACGTTCAAGTTTGTGCGCCATCGCGACTGGGGATTTTCAACGGAGATATTGGAGTGCGCGGGTTTATAGTGTTAGTGTATTGCTTCGTGTATTTTGGCTGATGTCGTTTCTCCCTTCGGCTTAGCCGCTCCTGGTTGCGCTTTGGCGCGTTTCGACTACTGGATGAAAACTATCAATTCAGGTATGCCCAGTGTATTTCAACCAAGCCGCCCGCCTGTTGACTTGCTGCTCGGAAGGGACTACCCCTCCCCTTTTTATTAAGTGGATGTTGCGGTGCGCGTCTCATTTCCTTCTTCTGTGCGCCACAATCAGTGCTACAACAGCTATTATTGTCACACCCACTCCGAGCACGACAGCGTAGAAAAGGGTCTGGTCTATTCCTATTATTTGGGGGTTCCACAAGTTTGTCTTAATCGCAATTGCGTTTAACGTGTAGTCTGGCAAGAAATCGATGCTTTCAACAAAGACACCTGTCGTTTTATCCCAACTCTTAATCCTCTCAGGAGTCGAGGCATGCGTAACAGTTCGCGTGGCACCTGCGACTGTCCTTTGTTCGGCGCCTTCGATTGTTACATGGTTATCCCCACTTTCATCGAAAAACGAATCGCCCACATTCAGGTTTGCAGGGATAACGAACCATACGCCAACATTGCCCTTTTCAGGGTTCAAAGTCATCACCCCGCTGGACACTGTTCCGTTTACCGCCCGAGTCGAAACGTTGACGCTGATTTCGTTCCCCTGAACGCTCAAGATTTCCATTCTCGCCCATGTCACGTCATGACCCTCCTCAGGAGTCCCGGTGGTAGTTACCTGATACTCTATCCAGTCCCCTTTTTTCACACCCACAGAAACCTCGCCCAGCGCTGCATCTGCCCCAAAAAGAAGAATGAGCATAGCCAATGCGAAAACAGTTTTTTTGCCCATAAAAGGTCAAGAGAATACCTGTTTTGCCAGCTAATATAACTTTTGGAGTCCACTCAACCCCGTTTTGCCGCTGTAGCAAATAAAAAAAGGAAAGGTTGAGCTTGGTTGCTCGTTTACCTGCGTCTTCTCAGAACTACGGCTGCAACCGCTGCAACCGCGATTATGGCAATTGCGGCTCCAGCGATGATGTACATTTCAGTCGCTGGACCCTGCTCTGGGGGCGGCGGAAGCGAGGGCGACGTTGCCGGCGTTGGAGCAGCAGTTGTTGGAGGCGGTGTCGCTGTGGGCGGTGCGGTCGGAGTTGCGGTTGGCGATGGCGATGGCGCTTTGTCGACAGCTATGGAGACTGTTGCGGTTGAAGAGTAGTAGCTCTTGGATCCATCGAAGGCAGCTGTAATCGTGTAGAGACCGTTGGCTGTGGGAGTCCATGAGACCGCGTAATGTCCAGAGGCGTCGCTTGCAGTTTCGACGGTGAATACGGTGTTGCCAGTCTGATCCTCTATGCTAACGGTCAGGGGCACGCCGGTTACGTTGTTGGGTTTAGCCTGTTGCATGTAGAGGTATGCCATCCATTCATCCATGTTTTCGTCGGATATTGCTGGGGTTCCTGCTGCTGGGACGCCTATGCCCGTTTGGCTTGGAGACTGATCGGTTACTGCGCCCTGTATGGTGACGGCGTTACCGATGCCGGGTGCTGCCGAGACTGTTGTTGCGCTTTGTCCTGGGGCGTAACAGTAGATTTGGTTATCGTAGCCTGCGTAGCCAACGAGTTTGCCGCCGGAAATTGCTATGGAAGTGAAGAAGCCGGGCATTTCCCAAAGAAGCTCACCTGATTCAACGTCCAAGGCATAGAGTCTGTAGCCTCTGAGCATGGGGGTGTTTGGCGTGTGCTCTGTCACACCGAAGTACACTTTGTTGTCGGCACATGTGACTCCTCCGAAAGAGGGCCAAGTTCCGTACGGCGTCATTACGCCGCTGCTGCCCTGGTCGAAAGTCCACAGGTGCTCTCCCGTCTTAAGATCGAAAGCAACGACACAGCCAGAATAGCCATCCACAATCAGTTTTCCGTATGCTATCTGCCCAGACCAATCATAAACAGAATAGTCAGTGTTCGTGAACTCACTCAGCGATGGTGTCGCCCAATTCTCCTCTCCCGTTTTTATGTTGATGACGTGCCACTGCATGGTTTCCTTCTGGAAAAACGCGTAGGCACCCTCACCTCTTGCTTGAGTGAAAGTGAGCAATCCAGGACCAGTAGGTCCGCCTGCACCCCAGCCGACGTTTGTCCAGTTTTTCCTCCAAAGCTCTGCGCCTGTCTTGGTGTCGTAGCCCACATGCACGAAGGTTGGAGTAAGTCCGTATCCTGTGATAGTCGCTTGAGCCACAATTACGCCGTTGGCATAGTCGGTGAACTGTATGGATTGAGTTCCAGGCACATCTGGCACGGTTACGTTCAGCTGTATTCCATCTGTCCAGTTGCGAATCGCAGATGTCCAAGGCGTGTATCTCGCAGCGCCCTCCCTCGGGGACACAGGTATGACAGCTTTCGTCGAATTCCACATAGTCAGAGTGTTAGTCGCTCCGCTGAGGGAGTAAGCCAACATTTCACCGTTGGGACCAGCAAGCGAACCTGGGCTCCCACTGGCGTTTTGGAAACTGGTCAATAGTCTCCCTGTGAAGGCGTCGTACATTTGCCAAGTGCTCCCTGCTGACGTCCATAGGTATGCGGTGGTTCCGGATTGAAAGCCTGAATCGAATCTGAGTATTTGGGCAGCAGCTATCTGCGGCATGGAATCGTTCCGCCATATCTCTTCGCCAGTTTCCATGTCGACGCAGATTACGCCTTGAGGTATGTTGGATGCGAACATGCCAGGACCTGTAAACATGTTGTAGAACAGTCTTCCGCTGATTATTCTGGGGCTGAATTTGTTTTCGTAGAGCAATCCGGTGTACCAGTTTACTCCCCATCCGGCTTCTCCCTCGATTCCGCCGAAGGTTAGCTGCTTAGTCCAAAGTACGTGTGCACTGTTGGGTGCTTTGGTATAATAGGCTGGGCTGCCCGCTCCGATCCAGTTGCCTGCTATTTGGTACCAGTCTCTGTTTTCAGCGCTTATGGGAAAGGTCCAGTCGCCCGTGGGCAGAGGTGTCTCAGGCCATGCTTCCACTTGCTCTGTCTGCACCATCAGCTCTACTGTACGACTTACGCTTGGTTCCCATGTATAAACGCCTCTGGGCAGTGAACCGCTGGTTATGTTTATTGTTGCACCCAGGAAGGACGCTTGGAATTGGTACGTGCCGACCATGTCGGGTCGGAAAACGTACCAGGTGCCGCCCACCGCGTCAGATTCGAAAGGTCCCTTGGGTAGTTTCGTACCGTCTGGTTTAGTGATGCTTAAGGTGTAGTTCCATCCATAGTAGTAGGTGCTGTAGATTTGTGGCGGAGTGTTGTCAAGCCAGATCATTACACTGACACCTTGGTTGACGCCTGCGGGGTTCGGTGAAACAACCAAGTAAGTATTGCTTGGAACAGATTGCTGTGCAAATGCGGCAGGAATTGTTGTCATCAGCGCCGGTACAGTTAACATCAGAATTAAAGCAATTGCGATGATTGTTTTGCTTGTTGTTCCTCGAATTCTCTCAGTTTTCCCTATGATTTCAGACATTTATTTCTCTCTCCTAATTTCTGTGGGACACACCTATGTGCCAGATGAGCATTTATAATTTGCCACTGAAAGACTATGGCTTCTTTCTGCTGCTACTCGAGCTGTTTAAAACTCGAAAACGAAAAAACTCCTTCCCACGGCTATCGGTGCTATCGGATTGTTTGGCATGGCTAGGTTTTTCTACTTGAACTGCAGTAGTAAACATATAAGCCTGTTATCCATTTTCTCTAAGATGAGTGTGGTTTTACGGTTGAAAACGTCAAAGAACTCCTCAAACTCCACGAAGGCATAAAACGCGAAGTCTACCTGGACAACGAAAACTCCACCATGGTGCCGCAAGAAGTCCTCGACGCCATGCTCCCATACTACACCGAGCGAGCGTACGGGAACCCGACACTCACGCACAAGCCCGGCTGGGAAGCCTTCACAGCAATTATGGAGGCATCCCAGAAAATCAGCAAGTTCCTCGGCGCCAAAATTCTCGAAGAAATCACCTTAACGCCCGGAGAAACCGAAGCCAACAACTTGGCGCTGATGGGTGCAGCATTTGCGAATCCGACCAAGGGCAAGAAAATCGTTATCTCCGAAATCGAGCCCATCAACGTAATGAACGTCACCGACCTGATGAAGAAATACGGCTACACCACAACCAAAGTGCCCGTTGACCGCGAAGGCTTTGTTGACCTTGAGAAGTTGAAGGAAGCCGTGGACAAGGAAACAGTCCTCGTGAGCATATCCTCGGTGAACAACGAAATAGGCACCGTGCAGCCCGTGAAAGAAGCAGTTGACATAGTCAAAGACAAAAACCCTGGAGCTATTTTCCACACCGAAGCCTCTGACGCCTACGGCAGAATCCCGCTGAACGTGCAAGACCTGAAAGTGGACATGGCAACCGTAAGCAGCTTCAAGATTCTCGGACCCCGCGGAGTCGGCGCCCTCTACATCCGCGAAGGCGTAAACGTGGAGAAAATCATCGAAGGCCAAATCGGCACGCAGAAACTCTGGCCTGGCATCGAGAACACGCCGCTGATTGTGGGTTTCGCTAAGGCTTCTGAAATGGCTTTCAGCGATTTCGACGCCAACGTGAACCACATGCGCACGCTGCGCGACAAGCTTGTGGATGGGATATTTGAAAGACTGAGTGATGTGAAGCTTAACGGTCCAAGAGGCGCCAACCGCGCGCCGGACAACGCCAACATCAGCTTCCTAAGGTGCGAAGGCGAAGCCTTAACCATCGAGTTAAGCCTGAAAGGCGTTTACGTGTCCAGCGGCAGCGCCTGCAGCCGGCGCCTCCTGCAACCCAGCCACGTTCTCGTCGCCATTGGCAGACGGTTCAGCGAAGCCCACGGCAGCATCCTCATGAAGACCACGCGGTACCACACAGAAGAAGATATAGCCCATGTCCTCGATGTGTTACCTAGTTCAGTGGAGCGCATAAGAGGAATAGTGGGCTCCACAGGAGTTGACTAAAAATGTCACGTGTACCCCTACCCTACAACCCCAAAGTCCTCGACCTCTTCCGAAACCCAAAAAACCTAGGAAAAATGGAAGACGCCACCGTCGTAGCAGTCGCGGGTAACCCGGCGTGCGGCGACATGGTCACCTTCTACCTGAAAATCAGCGAGCAAGAAATCATAGAAAAAGCCACGTTCGAAAGCTACGGCTGCGCCGCCAACATAGCCACCTCAAGCATAGTCACCGAGATGATTAGAGGCTTGAGCCTTGAGGCAGCGTGGAAAGACGTAACCTGGAAAAAAGTGACCGAAGAAGTCGGCGGCTTGCCCAGTATAAAATTCCACTGCGGAGTGCTTGCGGTGGGCGCGTTGAAACGGGCGATAAGGCTGTACTACGAAAAGAAAGGAACCACACCAACCTGGCTGCCGCAAGAACACACGTTTGAAGAGAAACAGGCTTTGGAGGAAGAGGAACTCGCCAAGATGCTGTCCAAACGGCTGAAGCTGGAGGAAGAGAAAAAATAGCAGCGCTAGATCCCCACGCGATACGCGAAGACTTCCCCATTCTGAAACGGAAAATAAACGGCTACCCCCTCATCTACTTCGACAACGCCGCCACCACGCAGAAACCCCGCCAAGTCATCGAAGCTGAAAAAGACTTCTACGAGAACCACAACGCCAACGTGCACAGGGCAGTGCACACGCTCTCGCAGGAAGCCACCGACCTGCACGAAAACAGCCGCGAAAAAGTCGCCCAGTTCATCAACGCGGGAGATTCGGCGGAAGTCATTTTCACGCGGGGCACAACTGAAGCCATAAACCTAGTCGCGTATTCCTGGGGTCTCCGCAACCTGAAGCAGGGCGATGAAGTTCTGCTTTCGTTGATGGAGCATCACAGTAACATTGTCCCCTGGGAGATTCTCTCGAAACTAAACGGTTTCAAAATCAAGTACGCCAACGTCCACGGCGACGGCACCTTGGACTATGAGGACTTCGAAGGCAAATTCTCAGACAAAACCAAAATCGCCTGCCTAAGCCACGTGTCCAACGTCAGCGGCGTAGTCAACGATGCCAAAAGAATAGCCAAGGCTGCCCACGAACACGGCGCGCTGATGCTGGTGGACGCTGCGCAATCTGTGCCACATATGCCCGTCGACGTGAGGGATTTGGATGTGGATTTCCTGGCTTTTTCAGGGCACAAAATGCTGGGGCCCACAGGCATCGGCGCCCTTTACGGCAAGAAGGCGCTGCTTGAAAAGATGGAGCCTTTTCAGGGCGGCGGCGAAATGATTAGAGAAGTGTCTTACAGCAAGGAGAAAGAGCACTGCGGAATTTCGTGGAATGATCCGCCGTGGAAGTTCGAGGCGGGAACGCCCAACATAGCAGGCGGAATCGCATTGGCGGAGGCGATCAAGTACCTCCAGCGCATCGGCATGGCTGAGGTGCTGAAACACGAGAAGATGCTGACGGAGTACGCCGTGAAAAAGATGCAGAAATGCTGCACAAAACTGAGGCTCTACGGAACCACCGACACCTCCATGAAGTGCGGCATAATTCCCTTCGGCGTGGAAGGCCTTTCATCGCATGACGTGGCGCTTTTCTGCGACAACTACGGAATCATGGTGCGCAGCGGATTCCACTGTGCGCAGCCGCTGCACCAGATTTTTAAGCTGCAGTCCAGCGCAAGGGCGAGTTTCTACATCTACAACACGGTCGATGAGGTTGACCGCTTCGTGGAAGTTTTGAAGGAGATTGAGCAGTTCTGATGTCAACCGTCGAGGATTACGTAGCGCGGATCGAAGGGGCTTGCGGCGAAGAAAAGGACGTCATAGTCATTTTCAAATACGACAAGAAAGAGGAAGCCGTGAAACGCATACTCAGCAAAGCCTCTCTGAAGAACAACCTCGCAGGGATAATCTTTGAGTTAACGTTCCAAGGTCTTTCCTTCCGCGTCTATTCCAGCGGAAAAGCCATATTCAGAAGCATCAAAAGCAAAGAAGAACTGCACAGCATCCTGGCTGCTCTGCTGCTTTGATGCTCATGGATTGTCATTATTCGAGTCCGCTCTTTGGCTCCTCACACCTAACCGCAAGACTGCGGTTCTTTAGGTTTTCCTGCTAGAGAAAGATGTGCTTTGGCAGATTTGGGAATAGCAGTTATGGCTGTTCGGCGCTTAGATTCCTGTCACGTTTCCTACCGGTGATCTCTCGAATCACCGCTTTGGGGAATGCCCGAGCATCTTTGTCTATAGCCATCAACAATGCCGCGTAAATAAAGCCGCCCAATGCCGTCGTAATTAAAGTTGCGGATATCCTGTTGGGGTGTGGTTGAAGCAGAAACAGCACTGACCCCATCACCGCCGAAGCAAAAACGTATTTGGCGATGCTCCTCCACGGAATGGTGATTTTGGTCATTTTGCGGACCATAGCATAGAGAGCCACAAAGGTGACGAAGTGCACCACGGTGGTGATTACTCCGACGGAGAGCGCAGCCTCAAAAGGTTTACCCAGCGCGTACGTTGTCAAAACATAGTACGCTACTGGAAGAGTGATTGCAGCCTGCACATAAGGCAGACTGAAAGCCAAGAAAAGCTTGCTTTTCACCAGCCTCCTCAGCGTCATTCTCTCGTTTTCGTCTACGTTTTCAAACCCGTAAAGCACTGAGCCGAGGAGCCCAACGGTGACGAAAATCAGCGCGTCCAAAGCCAACACCACTATCACCACGTACCCTTCTTGGTACAGCACAAAGGAAGCTGGGTTCTCAGGGCTCAGCAACATCATGTAAGAGTCAGCCAGCGCGATTGCCCCAGCAACCATAGGCAAAGCGAACATCATAACCATCTTGATCGAGGTGGTTATGTCCTCGCTTTTTTTCTCCGCCAGCAGCTTCGGGTAGAGCGCGAAAGAGAGGAAAGAGGAGTACGTTATGATGTTGGCTATTAGCGCTGCGGCACCGTAGATTCCCCTGCCGTCTTGGGTTCCGTATACAACGAGCAGGAAGAGCACGAAGGCTGCTATCTGGGTGCCTACAACACCATAAATGTTTGCCAGGGAGCTTTTGAACCATTCTTTCACGTAGCCCCACTGAATGCGCTGTTTCAACTCGTTCGCCAGGAGCATGTAGTAGTAGGTCACCTGTACGGCAAAGGCAAATGTGGTGGCAACCACGGCGCCCAGAAGAGGTTGCCCAAGCTGAACAATTAACACGTAGCCAGCTGTGACTTTGACCACTTGCTGCAGGACCAATCCGTACGCTATCGTTTGAGGTCTTCGCGCTTGAAGGCAGGCTTCGAGAACGCTGACGCCGTAAAACTCTATTATCTGAACCGAGGCTACGAGGTAAATTGGCAGGAAGTTCGCTGCGACGCCGAGAACGGGAAGTATGAACGGTACAAGGATGAGATAGATAACTGTGCACATTCCAGAAATTATCACTGTCGTGGCGAGCCCAGTTTTTGCAGCTCCTTCCTTTCCTCTGGCAAAGTATCGCATGACCCAGAATGGAAACACTCCCATCAGCATCGTGAAGTACGCAAGTACGTCGCTAATGTTGAAGTAAATGCCGTACTGCGGGCTCGTTTCAACGCTCTGCAGCAGCGCCCTTGCCAACATGAACTGGAAGTAAAACCCTGTAGCAACGCTGACCAACTTGGCTGCGAATATGGCGTAACCCGAGTACTGCAGCCTAATTTCGCTTTTTGTCAGATGGGACACCTGCGTGGTTCAAGACTTTATTCCCCGGTTGGTAATTTAATCTTGTGTCATGCACTGTACAAATAGGTGCACATTGAAGACAACACTTAGGCGGCGACACCACGGACACGGGTGCTAACGTGATCGAAGAGCAAGCCGAAGCCGCAGCTTAGTCCTACTCACCCAACTGAACACTGGAAAAAGCGGCTCTTTCACCCGTTGGGGAAGGGCGTCCTTAAGTTCTCTGTGCAAGCCCAGCGCAATTGTCATTCGACCTTTCCTCGTCAAAGGCACGTAGTAACGCGTTAACGAGAACTTCTCGAAACCGTGGCTTTTCTTGAAGCTGTCCAGAGACGGATGGTTTCCCATCCTTCCGTACATTATCCACCGGACCTGTTTCGCTGCGCAGACCTCAATTGCCTTCGCAACCAACGCGTTGTTTATCGCCTTGTCCCAGAGCTTCTGCAGCGAGAGTATCTGAGAAATAATCGCTATGTTCTCGCCGTGGACTAATTCTATGAAACCCGCAACTCCGTTTTGGAAAAAGGCTCCGATGAACGTGCTGCGCCGCGCTGACAGAACGCCGCTTGCTACGCTTTGCAGTGACTGCCCATAATGCGGGAAAGCCCTGCCCTGCCGAATCGGGGTTTCATTGTAAATTTTCCAAATGCCCTCAGCAAGCTTCTCGCTCGGCTCAACCACCGCGGTTGTTACGCCGCTCTTTTCAGCCTTGCGAACCATGTTGCGAGTCTTTTTTCCAACGCCCTCCCACCAGTCACGGTAAGTGGCGACTCTGAGAAGTCCAATGTTGTCTTCCGCTTTCACCCAGTTCTTTGGAGGGTTGGGCACGGTAAAACACCATTTTCGCTCGATGAAAGTGAAAATGTCCACTCCTCTCTCGGCGAGTTTTTCCAGAAACCTCTCGGTGGGGACAACATCTCGCTCGTACTCTTTCGTGCCCGCGTAGCTCGCCATCTTGGCAAAACCTTTCTTGCGGATCATCAGTCCTTCGAATTCCGTGTCCACGCGGAGAATTGTCTTCAGCGTTTCATAGTACGGTCCTCGGTGGTTGATTGTCCCATGCTGAAACAGCCACTCGGGGTGAACGTGCAAAACCTCCCCTTTTGCAACGCTGTTCTCGGCAATTTTTAAGGCCTGCTCTCCAGGGTTGTGGTAGCAGACATAGTCCAGGGCTAGTGTGGGGTAGTCGTAGAACGATTTCAGTGGAAAACCAGCAGGAATAGGAGCTTTGGCTTGCCGAATGCTCCGTCTCCACATTACCCGCGCCAGCAGTCGGGCAGTGCCATGGACAGTGTAATACTTCACCTTCCGTTTGGTGACGTTCTCCAAGCGTTCCAGTTCAGGGTAAGCCTTATTTGCCACGTGAAGAGCCACCTCATGCCTGCTCGGATGCAGCAGGTGAAGCAGCTCCGCGTCAGGGATTGTTTGCGGAGTAAAAAACCAGTAAGCCTCCACTGGTTCAGGCGACTCATTAATCATCTTGGCAAGTATCTTCGAGTTCTTCAAGTAGTCTTTGCCTGACTTCTTTTTCAACGCTGTGAGAATGAAACTCTTAAGCCTTGAAGGGTAAGGATAG
>Ga0299912_10004764_pt1 | contig 11110 bp, 5 predicted proteins | sample RVTome_2_FD_207667 | JGI IMG/M metagenome (GOLD analysis project Ga0299912, IMG submission 207667) | Soil microbial communities from uranium-contaminated site in the Upper Colorado River Basin, Wyoming, United States - RVT95D214 (version 2) ... | reverse complement strand
AGGTGCTAGAGCGCTACCAGCGCCGCCAAGAAGAGGTTAACGTGACCATACGAGAGCTCTTCCTACGGGGCATAAGCACCCGCCAAGTGAGAGAAGTTGTACAGCCTCTGCTCGGCGAAGGGGTAAGTGCTCAAACGGTCTCCCGCATCTATTATAGCCTGGATAGGGACGTAGCCCGCTATCACCGGCGGCCTCTAGTTGATGCTTATATCTACCTATTACTAGATGGGATTACCCTCAGAGTCAAAAGCCCTACCGGGGTCAAAAAGCGGCTACTTTTGTGCGCCTATGGTATCACCCCGGCGGGGACACGGGAGTTATTGAGTTTTCGCCAAGCTAGTGCGGAGAGCGAGGCCCAATGGGAAGCCTTTCTGCGCGATCTTTATGAGAGAGGGCTGGTTGGGCGCTCGCTAAGGCTTATCACCATTGATGGTTGTCCGGGGTTACGGGGAGCGCTAGAGTTAGTATATCCTTATGTAGCAGTACAGCGGTGTTGGGCCCATAAGCTGCGTAATGTGGCGGCCAAGGTGCCTCGAAGGTATCAGAAGGAGTGCCTGGCAGGGGCTAAGGAGATCTACCAGGCTAGCACCCAGCGGGAAGCGAAAACGCGATTCCGGGAATGGGCAAGTAGGTGGCGGGCAGTAGCACCAAAAGCAGTGCGTTGTATTGAGGAAGACCTGGAAGAGTTGCTTAGCTTTATAGCTTGCCCATCAGTTCATTGGCGGAGGATACGCACCACCAATGCCATTGAGCGGGCTTTTCGAGAGGTAAGACGCAGGACGCGACCCATGAGTTGCCCCGATTGCATCGGGGGAGAGCGTAGACCGGATCGTCTATGGTGTAATCAGCCATTTAAATCAGACCTGGAGGGAGAAGCCCATCCCAGAATTTAACACAATACTTGACACTACCAGAGCCGATTATGTATTGTTGTCAAACATGGGTAACACTCATATAGGCAGGGAATGATTGTAGTTTTTGCAGTGGTGTTAGCCAACCCAGAGCTGAATGGGGACGCTTGTTGTTATAGAACTCCAGGAAACCCCGATGTAATCGGGGTGTTCTCCGGGGCCCGGTTTGCGAAAGGCCCTAGCATTTAGGCACTCCTCATCTCCTTCTAGGGAAGGACGGTGAGAGCGTTCTATCTTGCCGTTTTGTTTGGGTTGGCCCACAGGTATAAGCTTATGGCGAACACCCTGAGATCGCAGGGTCTCTTCAAAGGGGTAAGGCTTTTGTACGTGAGGGAAAAAGATATAGGTAAACTCCGTGCCATGGTCGGTTTGAATCTCCTCGATGGGGAAGGGGAAGGTGTGAAGCAGACGGTAAAGGAAAATGACGCTGGCTTGAGGGGTGAGTTCAGAGCTGACCCACGCCGCCTTAAGGCGAGTACTCCGAGTCCCGACTGCGGAGTCTGGACAATCATCAATGGCAGAATAGAGGTACTACTGAAAGGGCTCCGGACGGTTTCTGAGGCGCAGAGGTGGGAGATACTTCACGTCCACCTGGATACGCTGCCCGGGGGCCAACATAGCGTAGCTCTGGGGCTTCTTCCGAGGTCGGGAGCGGCGTTTCTTCACCAGGCCCGCTCGTTGCAGCACCCGGTAGGCACCAAAGACGCTGAGGCGGTAGCCCTCCTGGGAAAGATAGTAGCCAGACGCCGCGGACCATAGTGGGTGATGCGCCACAGGGTCAGGAGCCGCTCCACAGTGGCTTTGGGAACAGTACGAGGATGGTCGAGACTCCGTAGTCGTCGCGACTCGGAGCTGTGGGGACGCCGCGAGCGATCCTTAAGGACATGGAAGTCCCTGCCTCCTTCCTGATACCGCCGCAGCCACTTATAGAAGGTCTTGCGGCTGATCCCGTAATGGAGGCAGACCTGAGTTACCGGGGCACCTCGCTCATGCATCTTAATCCAGGCCAACCGTTGCTTAATGACATACCATGTGCTAGTCTCCATGTGGGGACCTCCTCTTAGGTACTATGTTCATACACCCTATTCTACCTGAGAGTGTCACCCATGTTTCATAACACAACTAAAGAGGCTCCAAAATGTATTGACAAAAATATTATCGTGTGCTAACATGTTAATTTGCCGATGATCCTCTATATTTTCATCTCTTTTTCTCCCATTTTCCCAGTACGAGCGGAAACAATCAAGGTTTGAGTCTTTGAGGAGTATATCATCATGAATGACACAAAGGCGACAGTTCCAGTTGAGGAACATGCGCTTATGACTAAGAAATCTTATGCCAAGATAACCGACGTCCTAGAGATGCCTAATCTCATTCAGATTCAGCTTAGCTCATTCAAGTGGTTCCAAGAGGATGGGTTAAGGGAGCTTTTTCAGGAGATTTCTCCCATTCAAGACTTCACCGGCAAGAGGCTTGAGCTCCATTTCCTAGATCACCGTTTCGCCAATCCTAGGTACTCTCAAGATGAATGTCGAGAGCGCGACATGACCTACTCTGCCCCCTTGATAGTCAAAGCTCAATTGATTAACAAAGAGACAGGCGAGGTCAAGGAACAAGACCTTTTCATGGGGGATTTCCCCCTAATGACACCCAATGGCACCTTTATCGTTAATGGGGCTGAGCGGGTAGTGGTGAGCCAATTGGTACGCTCTCCCGGTGTTTACTTCACGGCAGAGGAAGATCCCTCTAGCGGTCGGCACCTGGGCTACGCAAAACTCATCCCCAATCGGGGGGCTTGGCTCGAGTTTGAGACTAGCAATAAAGACATCATCGCGGTAAAGGTTGATCGCCGACGTAAGATACCCATTACTAATCTGTTGCGTGCTATCGGCCTTGGCAGTGAGCAGCAGCTGCTGAGCCTTTTCAAGGATGTCGACGTTTCCCCTCTGCACTCCTATATTCGTTCCACCATTGACAGCGAGCCAACGATTGGGAATCAGGATGAAGCCCTGGTCGATTTGTACCGGAGATTGCGCCCGGGCGATCCTACCAATCTCGACAACGCGCGAGCGTTAATAAGGTCTTTGTTCTTCGAATTCCCCCGTTACGATCTGGGTAGGGTGGGTCGCTATAAGCTCAATAAGCGCCTTGAAGTTGACATACCCCTGACGCAGCGGGTTTTAACTAACGAAGATATAGTGGAGATCGTGCGGCGGCTCATCCAGGTCAACAATGGTACCGAAATGCCTGACGACATCGATCATTTGGGTAATCGTCGGGTGCGGGCGGTGGGCGAGCTCATCCAGAATCAGTTCCGAATAGGTTTGCTTCGTATGGAGAGGGTGGTAAGAGAGCGTATGACCATCATCGATGTTGAGGTGGCCACACCTAGTGCTTTAGTGAATGTCCGTCCGGTGGTAGCCGCCATGAGGGAATTTTTCGGGGGATCGCAGCTCTCGCAGTTTATGGATCAAACTAATCTTTTGGCCGAGCTGACCCATAAACGCCGGCTCTCCGCTTTGGGCCCTGGTGGCCTATCCCGGGAGCGGGCGGGCTTCGATGTGCGCGATGTCCACCATTCTCACTACGGCCGCATCTGCCCCATCGAGACGCCCGAGGGCCCCAATATCGGCCTTATTGGCAACTTGGCCACCTATGGGCGTATTAACGAGTATGGTTTCATCGAGACCCCCTATCGTAAGGTTGTCAAGGAGGTGCCGAATACTGACCACCAGTTGACAGGGAGGATAACGCGCGAGGCAGTGCTCGATGTTAAAGGCTTACATGTTGTTGAAGCGGGGGTGGTTATCACTCCCGAGATCGCTGCTACATTGGCTGAACTTCCGCCTGTCACCCTTAAGGTCGTGCCCTTTGTCTCCGATGAGATTGAATATCTTTCCGCAGACAAAGAGGAGCAGTATATTGTGGCCCAGGCCAATGCCCGGTTGGATGAGAAGAACCAATTCGTTGACGAGAAGGTGGAGGTCAGACACGGCAGCCGGTTCATGATGGAGACCGCGGACAAGGTCGACTTCATGGACGTGTCGCCGAAGCAGATTGTCAGCGTCAATACCTCTTTAATCCCCTTCTTGGAGCACGATGATGCCAACCGAGCGCTTATGGGTGCCAATATGCAGCGCCAGGCGGTTCCCCTGTTAAGGCCTAAATCACCCCTGGTGGGGACGGGGATGGAGTGGCAAGTGGCTCATGACAGTGGCCAGGTGATCTTTTCAGATATCGATGGCGTGGTTACCTCCGTTACTGCTGACGAAATTGTGGTCAGTGGCGGGAACGGCGAAGAGCACGTTTATCCGTTACGCAAATTCGTGCGCAGCAATCAGGGGACTTGCATCAACCAGCGTCCTATCGTGGAAAAGGGCGATCGCGTATGCCGAGGCCAGGTACTAGTTGATAGTTCATCGACTGACCAAGGGGAACTAGCTTTAGGGCAGAGTGTCTTCTGCGCTTTCATGAGTTGGAGGGGCTACAACTACGAGGATGCGGTCATCATTAGTGAGAGCTTGGTTAAGGAGGATAAGTTTAGCTCCATTCACATCGAGAAGCATGAGATAGAGTCGCGGGATACCAAACTGGGGCCAGAGGAGATTACTAGAGACATACCCAACGTCGGTGAGGAGAGCCTGCGCAATCTGGATGAGCGCGGTGTCATACGGGTTGGAGCAGAGGTAGAGCCGGGGGACATCCTGGTCGGCAAGATCACCCCCAAGGGCGAGACAGAGTTGACCGCCGAAGAGAAGCTCCTGCGGGCTATCTTCGGTGAGAAGGCCCGGGAAGTTAAAGATACCTCCTTGCGGGTACCTCATGGCGAACGTGGTAAGGTCATCGATGTCAGGGTCTTCTCCCGTGCCGACCATGACGAGCTGCCAGCCGGCGTTAACGAGACGGTAAGGGTGAGCGTGGCTCAGCGGAGAAAGGTGGCCGTGGGGGATAAAATGGCGGGGCGCCATGGTAATAAAGGCGTCATCTCCATCATCCTGCCTCTGGAAGATATGCCCTTCCTGGCCGATGGCACTCCTATAGAAATCGTTCTCAATCCCATAGGTGTCCCCTCGCGCATGAATATCGGACAGCTTCTGGAGACGCATTTGGGTCAGGCTGCTCATGTTTTGGGCTTTAAAGCAATGTCACCCGTCTTTGATGGAGCAGATGAGGCTTCCATTGAAGACGCCTTGGCTAGAGCGTGGATAGTGGAGCAGGCAGGAGCAATTACTCGTGATCCTGGGAACCAGGGAAATGACGATAACCCCTCTATCCCCGATTTGGAGCGAGCTAAGGCCTGGCTTGCAGAGCGGGGTTACGATGGCGAGAAGATATTTGATGACAATATCGAAGGCGAGGCGAGATTGGCTTGTCTTCGCCTGTGGCTGGAGGATGAAGTGGGGGTGGAGGCCTCCTCTATAAGCCAAAAAGAAGTGGATGATGCGATAGCGAAGGCTTTCCGGGATAAAGGGCTTACCCCTCCCACCTCTGGTAAGACCGTCCTCTACGATGGGCGCACTGGTGAGCCCTTCGATCAGCCGGTCACCGTTGGCTATATCTATATGATGAAGCTGATCCACCTAGTAGAAGACAAGATGCACGCCCGTTCGACGGGTCCCTATTCCCTCATAACTCAGCAGCCTCTAGGCGGAAAGGCCCAGTTCGGAGGTCAACGTTTCGGGGAGATGGAGGTCTGGGCACTGGAGGCCTACGGCGCTGCCCACGTTCTCCAAGAGCTGATCACCATCAAATCCGACGATGTGGTGGGCAGAGTCAAAGCCTATGAGGCCATTGTCAAGGGTGAAGATATCCTTGAGCCCGGTGTTCCCGAATCCTTCAAAGTGCTGGTTAAGGAGCTGCAGAGTTTGTGTTTGGCGGTGGAGGTCCTCAACGAGGATGAGGAGCAGGTAGTCTTTGCCGAGGATGCGATGGCAGAAACACCGGACTTGGGGATAAATCTCGCCGGATTTGAGGAGGCATGAGTAAGTGTTAGATGTTAATGATTTCAATGCCGTACGTATTTCCCTCGCCTCGCCAGAGCAGATAAGGGGCTGGTCTTACGGTGAGGTAACCAAGCCGGAGACCATCAACTATCGCACCCTGAAGCCGGAGAAAGACGGACTATTCTGCGAGAGGATCTTTGGCCCGACCAAAGATTTTGAGTGTTACTGCGGTAAATACAAACGGGTGCGCTATAAGGGCATTATCTGTGACAAATGTGGGGTTGAGATAGCTCGCTCGAAAGTTCGTCGTGAACGCATGGGCCACATCGAGCTAGCTGCACCTGTTGCCCACATCTGGTTTGCGCGGGGGACACCCAGCAGGTTGGCCTTGCTCTTGGATATTTCGCCCCGTATGCTGGAGAGAGTTGTCTACTTCAACCAATATATCGTCACCCATGTGGATGAGGATGCTCGTAAAAAGCTGACAGGGCAATTGCGAGATGATGCCTTGCGTGAGGTGGCCGATCGCCAAGCTAGGGTTGGGGAGAGGTCTGGGCAGATAGGGCTGAGCTTGGAGGAGGAGGTAGGCCAACTGGAATCGGAGAAGGAAGTCGAGGGTGAGCGCGTCGAGGAAGAGCGGGCGGCGGCCATTGACGCAGACATCGACCAGCGGCGGCAGGCGGCGGTGTTGGAGATGGGAGGGCTGCGTCGCCAGTTTGTCCAAGAAAGGGGGAGGTTGGAAGGAGAACTAAGTGCGCAAATCGAGGAACTGGAAGACTTACGCCCCCTTATGCCTATACCCGAGGCCAAGTATCGCGTACTCAAGGAGAAATTCGGCTCGGTGTTCAATGGCGGCATGGGGGCCGAAGCCATCCTGGATATCTTGAGCCGCATGGATATGGAAAAGCTGCGCAAGGATCTGCGCGATGAGATGAATTCGAGCTCCGGTCAGCGGCGGAAGAAGGCTGCTAAGCGTTTACGCCTTATCGAGGCCCTTCACAAGAGCGGCAATAAGCCAGTGTGGATGATCCTCACCGTTTTGCCGGTTTTACCCCCGGAATTACGCCCCATGGTTCAGCTAGACGGCGGCCGCTTTGCCACCAGTGATCTCAACGAGCTCTATCGTCGAGTGATAAATCGAAACAACCGCCTGCGGCGGCTACTAGAGATGCGAGCTCCTGAGATCATCATTCGCAATGAGAAGCGTATGCTTCAGGAGGCAGTGGATGCCCTTATCGATAATGGCCGTCGCGGCCGTGCCGTTGCGGGGACAAGGAATCATAAGCTGAAGTCACTGTCCGACATGTTGGGTGGAAAACAGGGGCGCTTCCGGCAGAACCTTCTGGGCAAGCGCGTCGATTATAGTGGTCGTTCAGTCATCGTCGTTGGGCCCGAACTCCAACTGAATCAGTGTGGTTTGCCCAGGCGCATGGCCTTGGAGCTATTCAAGCCCTTTGTCATGCACTATCTGGTGGGGCAAGGCTATGCTCATAATATCAAAAGCGCCAAGCGGGTGGTGGAAAGGGTCCGGCCCGAGGTTTGGGATGCGTTGGAGCATGTGATCAAAGGGCGGCCCGTCCTCTTAAACCGTGCCCCCACCCTCCATCGATTGGGCATTCAAGCCTTCGAACCCGTTCTCATCGATGGCAGTGCCATCCAGATCCACCCTTTGGTCTGTCAGGCCTTCAATGCTGACTTTGATGGCGACCAGATGGCAGTGCATGTGCCCCTCTCTAGGCCGGCGGTTAGAGAGGCCAGGGAGGTGATGATCAGCAGTCACAACATGCTTTCCCCCAGCTCCGGGGATCCCATCATCGCACCAAGGTTGGACATGGTTGTGGGCTGCTATTACCTGACTATCGTAAGGCCAGGAGGCAAGGGGGAGGGGATGACCTTTAGCAGCTTCGATGAGGCCAAGCTGGCCTACGACCTCGGTATCATCGAGCTACAGGCTGAAATAGGAGTCAGGCGTGACAAAGCAAGCGGGGATCGCCTAAAGACTAGCGTTGGTCGTATCATTTTTAATGAGGCTCTCCCTCCGGAGTTGGGTTTCCGAAACATGGTGATGGACAGCAAAGCGCTCAAGCAGATGATTGCCGATTGCTACAAGCAGGTAGGTAACGAGGGTACGGCCCTCGTCGCTGATAGGATCAAGCAATTGGGATTTGAATACGCTACAAAGTCGGGCATAACCATTGCCATCAACGACCTTCAGATCCCCGAAGGCAAGGATAAGTTGCTGCAGGAGGGGGATGTTAAGGTCGCCGATGTTGAGAGCCAGTTTCGACGGGGCTTGATGAGTGAGGAGGAGCGCTCCAATAGCGTGGTGGACATCTGGACCCAGGTCAGCGAGGAGATGTCCGATGTTGTTGCCCGGAGCCTGGATCCTTATGGCTCCATTAGCATGATGGCTAACTCCGGGGCAAAAGGTAATATCGCTCAGATAAAGCAGATGATAGGGATGCGGGGATTGATGGCTGACCCCGCGGGCAGGATCATCGAGCTTCCTATTAGGTCGAACTTCCGAGAGGGGCTGACTGCTCTCGAGTACTTTATCTCCACCCATGGCGCCCGCAAAGGCTTGGCGGATACCGCCTTAAGGACAGCCGATAGCGGCTATCTCACCAGGCGTCTGATCGATGTTGCCCAAGATTCGATCATCTTGGAGGAGGACTGTGGCGCTACCGCCGGCCTTTGGCTTTCCGACGCCTCGGAGAGGGGCCTCCTGGAATCCCTTTCGGAGCGCATCATCGGTAGGCTGGCCGCATCCCGAATTGTTCACCCGCAAACGGGCGAGATCATTGTGGAGCGAAATGAGGAGATCGATGAGGAGAAGGCTGCGGAGATAGCCTCCGCGGGGATCGGGAGGGTCTATGTGAGGTCGCCCCTCACCTGTCAATCTAGACGTGGCGTTTGCCAAGATTGCTATGGCCGCAATCCAGCTACTGGCAGGTTGGTGGCCAAAGGGGAGGCAGTGGGCATAATCGCCGCTCAGAGTATCGGGGAGCCTGGTACGCAGTTGACCATGCGTACTTTCCACACTGGCGGTGTAGCGGGCGTGGATATAACCAGCGGTCTGCCTAGAGTGGAGGAGCTCTTCGAAGCGAGGGTGCCTAAAGGACAGGCCATCGTCAGCGAGATCGATGGCGTGGTGGAGATCCTCACTGCCGACCCGGGGCGTCAGATAAGGGTTGTGAGCTCGGAGATGTACCATGATGACTATCGCCTGCCGGAGGGCTACGAGCTGGTGGTGAGAGACGATGAGTGGGTCGATGCAGGCACGGAACTGGCAAGGGCCTCTGCTGCTCTAGAAGCTGGCGTGGAAGAACGACAAGTGGCAGTGGTTTCTGAGACTGCGTCTATTCTGGCCCGCCTAGCTGGTACCGTGTCTGTTGAAGGCGACAGAATATCGGTGTGGTACGAAGAGAGGGAAGAGCGCTTGTACCCTGTTCCTGCCACCGCCCATATTATTTTGGAAAATGGCGATAGGGTAAGAGCGGGCGACAAACTTACAGAAGGCCCTTTGAACCCTCAAGATGCCTTGCGCATTATGGGGCGCGAAGCCGTCCAGTTATATCTGGTGGAGGAGGTGCAGAAGGTATATCGATCCCAGGGCGTCAATATCAATGACAAGCATATCGAGGTCATCGTTCATCAGATGCTGCGCAAGGTAAGGGTGGACTCGCCGGGCGATACCGATATGCTGCCCGGAGAGTTGGTAGATCGCTTCGTATATGAGGACACCAATGCAAAGGTTCTGGCCGAGGGCGGTGAGCCAGCGACAGCCCAAACAGCGCTATTGGGCGTTACTAAGGCTGCCCTCAATACCGATAGTTTCTTAGCTGCTGCTTCCTTCCAGGAGACTACCAGGGTGCTCACAGAGGCTGCGGTGACTGGCGCTATCGATAGGTTGCAGGGGCTGAAGGAGAACGTAATCATCGGCAAGCTCATTCCCGCCCATGCCGTGACTCCAGCAGGGGGAGCTCCAAGTTTTCAACTAGAGGAGGGTCGGCCTGCTTCGGAAATAGGCACCTTGCCGGCGTTCCCTGAGTAAACAGGGCTTCCTTGATTGCCCTGCGTGAATCTGTGCTCCGGGAAAGGAGAGAGTGTGATCGTTTTGCCCATGGCCAAGAGTGGAGGGAAGGCTGTGGAGGTGGCTACTCGAGCGATAGTAGAAGCGGGGGAGATAGCCACCGCTCATTTTCAAGCACAAAAGGAAGTTAGGGAAAAAGGGCGAGGCAATGTCGTCACCGATGTTGACCTGCTGGCTGAGAAAACTATAGTGGAGCGCCTTCAACGGGAGTATCCCACTCATGGCATCTTGTCCGAGGAATCCCACACATCTCCAGACAAATCGGAATACACCTGGATTATCGACCCCCTGGACGGCACGCGCAATTACGCCTCTAATCTACCTCATTTCTCCGTGACCATCGCCCTGGCCCACGATGAAGAGGTGGTATTAGGTCTGATATACGACCCCCTGCGGCGGGAGCTTTTTCGGGCGGAAAAAGGTGGGGGAGCTTTTCTCAACGATAGTCCGATCTCGGTCCCCCAAAGGACCAGTGTCCAAGCCTCGGTGTTAGGTCTGGACATGGGGTATGATGATGAGAAGGGTAGACGAGCTCTTCAGCTCCTCCTCGCTCTGTGGCCGGGCATGCAGACGGTGAGGATTATGGGCTCGGCAGCGCTGGGCTTGGCTTACGCCGCCTGTGGACGACTTGACCTGTACTTTCACCATTTGCTCTTCCCCTGGGATCTAGCCGCCGGCATCGTCTTAGTGAAAGAGGCGGGAGGGGTCGTCACCGAGAGGGACGGCGGGCCCATCAGCGTCTATAGCCAAGGGGCTATCGCCGCCAATAGCGCTGTCCACGCCGACTTTCTGCGGCTAAGTCAGAACTATCCTTATTGAGGAGCCTTCGGGGTCATGATCCATCCCGAAGAGGAGGTTTGATGGCTAATGCCGTGTTTGATGAGCTGATGAATATCGCGGGCTGGTCCAACGGATTTGACGAACAGGTTACAATCAGCGGTCACGATCCGGTACTGCCCACCCGTTTCCCGATCGGTGAGATGATCGCCGGCATCCACGCCGCCCGCGGTGTCGCCGTCAGCAAGCTGTGGCAACTGAAAACCGGCCGTCAACAGCAGGTAGCGATAGACGTCAGAGCCGCTACCACCACCCTACAAAGCTACGAATACCTGAAAATCGACGGGCAAGAACAACGGCAACAGCAAGCACCGCCCCAACAGCGA
>Ga0299912_10004763_pt1 | contig 11111 bp, 6 predicted proteins | sample RVTome_2_FD_207667 | JGI IMG/M metagenome (GOLD analysis project Ga0299912, IMG submission 207667) | Soil microbial communities from uranium-contaminated site in the Upper Colorado River Basin, Wyoming, United States - RVT95D214 (version 2) ... | reverse complement strand
CCGCACTCACACTACATAAGACACGAACTGGAGGCCCTTTTGAATCGCCGGTGAAGTATCGCTGGCTAAAGACCGATATTCCCGCCACGACATCACGTTTCAAATATTCGCCGTTTGCCCGTCTCCTTACCTGCAAGCCGGAAACGGCGCAAAAAGAACCATCAACAGGAGCCATCATGATGCATTCGCAAACCACATTTTCTTCCGGGCTGCTGCGCGGCCTGACCTTGACGATGGCCTTGGGGGCCGTCGTTTTCACCGCGGGCTGCGGCGGCGGCGATGACGCCGGCGACGCCCCCGCCACCGTCTCGCTGAATCTCAATCTGCCCGACAGTCTCACCGGCGGCGCCGCCCCCGCCGCGCCGGTGGCAATGGTGATCCACAAGGCCGCGAGCAGCGCCGATGTACCCTGCGCGTTCCTGGGCACGGGCGATGACGACGACGTGTTCCGCAACGGCTACAACATGACCAAGTTCATGGTTTCGGCCGTGGCCGCCTGGACCTGCATCGCCGACACCATCATCGAAATGGCCGACACCGTGCCGCACGACGGCGCGATCCACGAGACCCAGAACGACACCACGGCCGACAACTACGACGCCGACGACCCAACCCATTACCTCGTCACCAACGATTCTGAGACGCAGACCACGGCGCGCGTCTACTTCGGCTATGACCGCGCCGCGCCGCCCGCGGCGTCCGACACCCCCGAGCTGTTCATCTCCTGGAACAAGGCCGCCAACGGCGACATCACCGGCCGACTCATCATCGACGTGGTCAATCTGAATCCGGACGGCTACGACCCCGAAGGCCCCATCATGATGCGCACGGATTTCAACTACACCACCTTCGCCAAGATCGCCGACATGTATTTGCAATTCGATAACGGCAATCAGTGGGCCGACGGCTTGCGCATCCAGGTTGCCAAGGATCTCACCGCCAGCGCCGCGGGGCAGGTGTTTACGGCCCGGGGCCTGATGAACATGAAGGACCAGTTCCTGCCGGTCGACGGCATCACCGAACTGCCGCAGTTGCGTATGTACACCGTCTCAGACCGCCTCGGCGAAGGGGCCGCCGTCGCCGAATTCGTCGACGTCGCCCTCGCGCTGCAAATCGACGCCAACGACCACCTCGGCAACTACCTGTTCGCCAAAACCGACCGCTACTTCTTCGATTCGAACCAAAGCTGGGACTGGATCGACAAGAGCATCACCCGTTCCGAATATCGCGGCGCACGCGCCTTGACCGATTACACCCTGGATGACATCGTCGCCTTCCTGAACGATCCCAATCCAACCTTGGACCCTGCCTACTTCGACACCAACTGCATCAACGTGGGCGACGACTGCAACGACTTCCTCAACGCCATCTTCGCCGACGGCTTTGCGGACCAAGAACCGAACCAAGGCGCGGACCCCGACGACTGGCGCAGCACCGCCGTCGCCGACCCCGACTACCTGACGACGGTCTACCCCAACGGCACGGACTGGACAGACGCCTTCGATCCGGTCTTCACCCCGTAACACTCCGCTTCATGCAGACAACGCCGCCCCGGACTTTCCGGGGCGGTTTTTTTTGGGGCGGGCTGATATCCTAACGCCATCGAAAATTTTCGGAGCCCCGGATGAAGTACCTGCTGACACTCACCCTGTTCTTCACCGTCACGACCACTCTGGCCGGTGAAATGGATGACCTCAAACAACTCAAGCAACAACAGCAACAACAGCAACACCTGCAACAACTCCTCGCCGACGTGAAAAAAAGCGAGCAGCAACGCGACCAGCAAAAAGCCGAAATTGAACGCATGCAACAGCAGATGGAATGCAACTGGACCCTGATCCAGAGCTACGAGACCTGCGAACAATTGTATCAACGCGCGTCACAGGAACTTCTCGATTGCACAACCAAGGCCAAAGCCAACGCTGTGAAGTGCCTGGCGCCTACGCAGCCATAAAACCCCAAGGTTTCCCGGTGTGTCGATGATTGCAGATACGCAAGCGCCGTTAGCGCATCCGAAAGACTGGAGACATCATCAGTAAGCCCCTGCTTCCTGCATCGCTTTCTCAAACCGCCCCCGACTCACTGCTCGCAGACGCTGTAGTCCCAGTTCGCGCGCCATAGCAACGATGGCGTCTTCACCAGCCTTTCCGGTGACAACTACTTCCCGCACCAGTGCAACAAGCTCAGGCATACAGATTTCGTCTACGGTCCTGGCAGATTCGTCCGCCGATCGACGAAACGCGATTGTCATTTCGGGACTCTGTCGCGTCGCCCAGTAGAAAGTACCGACGTCTTCTTCGGTCATCCGGTGCGACTTGGAGGCCAGCGCTTTGACTCGTTCGTGAATGCGCGAACCGGTCCGCTGCCATCCGTGAACCCTCGCGACGCGACGAGCCAGCACTGAATCGAGCACCGGCCCTTCGACCTCGACAACGTGCGCAATCATTCGAGCCAACACTGGGTTGTACGAAGCGTCGAAGAAAGCCTCGGGGTTAATGTTGTCTACGACGGAAGCCGGGTCAGCCTCCACAAACTTGGCCGTTGATGTCGCCGATATTTCAGAGATATTCCCGGCGTACACTTCGGACGCGGCCGCCTCGACGATAGGCGCAGTGATTTCTCCAGCAACCAAACCCAGTTCGCCCTGCTGGGCATTCGGGGCAGCAGCCTGCCCAGCGAAATCTAGCGGCGCGGAGGAGATGGCATTCTCCTTGGCCTTAGCAATCTCCGCTGCTGCCGCAAGCCGCGTTGCTTCTTTCTCTGCCTCTTCGGCGCGCTTGGCGCGACTGGCTTCCAGGAGCCGCCGAAGCTTGCCGTCCAGATTCTCCAATGTATCCGTAGGATTGATCCACCAGTCTGTGGACCAGACGCGAACGATCTCCCAGCCCAGACCTCGCAGCACCTGCTCACGCAGTTTGTCCCGGTCCCGTGCGGTCGCGGAACGGTGGTAGGTCGCGCCATCGCATTCGATTCCGGTCAGGTATATGCCTGGTGCGTCGGGATGCACGACGGCCAAGTCGACTCGGAACGCCGAGGCGCCCACCTGCGTTTGCAACTGCCATCCCTTTCGGGCGAGTGCAGACGCTACCGCTTCCTCGAATGGACTTTCGAAATCGCCTCGACTGCCTGCTGTGGCTTCAGCCAGCGCACGTGGTCCGCGTTCTGAAAACTCGAGAAAAAGTTTCAAGTCGCGCACACCGAGGGCTTGGGTGCGCGCAAGATCCATCTGCTCGGCCATGAGGCTAGTGAATACGCGCAGTTCATGGCGGGCACGCGTGATAGCAACGTTCAACCGCCGCTCCCCGCCTTCGCGATTCATCGGCCCGAAATTCATCGACACCGCGCCGTGTAAGTCTGGGCCGTAGGTGATGGAGAAATACATAATGTCACGCTCATCTCCCTGGACGCTTTCCAGGTTCTTGACGAACACCGGCTCCAACTCCATTTCAGCAAAGTACGGCTCAATGGATGGGTCCTTACGCCGCTCCTCATCCAACATATCCTCGATCAGCGCTTGTTGCTCGGAGTTGAACGTGACTACACCGATGGTCAGTTTGGACTCGCGGAACCCGGGCGACTTAAGGCGCGCTACTAAATCTGCAACTAACGCCTTAGCTTCCGGCTTGTTGATTCGCGCACCACCCTTTTCATAAATGCCATTGACGTAATGAAAACTTACCGCCCGATCTTCGGTGACCGGCGAAGGGAAGGTTACAAGCGCTCCGCCGTAGTAGCGGTGGTTCGAGAACGCAATCAAACTCTCGTGACGGCTTCGGTAATGCCATGCCAGATTCATGGTGGGCAAGTTTGCGCCCAGACATTCGTCGAGAATGCTTTCCAGGTCACCTTCGACATCTTCATCGTCGAGGTCCGACTCGGCACGATCGAAGAAGTTGGTCGGCGGCAGTTGCTTTGGATCACCGACCATGACGACCTGCTTTCCCCGCGCGATCGCGCCCACCGCATCCCAGACAGGAATCTGAGATGCTTCGTCGAAGACGACCACATCGAATGTCGTTGCATCGGCCGCCAGGTATTGGGCAATCGACAGCGGGCTCATGAGTAAGCACGGCGTCAGCTTCGTTAGTGCAGTAGGGATGCTGGTCATCAGCTCACGAAGCGGCATGTGACGTTTTTTCTTGTTCATCTCGTGTCGCAGAATTCCCCATTCCGAGTTCCGGGTGACACTGTCCTGCGTCGGCAGTTCCGCGCAGAGACCGGCCCGCACCCATGCGCGGGTCAACTCAGTGAAGCGATCGTCGAGTGCCCGGAAGTCGCCAATGTGCTTCTCGTGCTCTGCCGACACGAACGTCCGGATGACAGGCTCCTCGTCGACCACCGCTTTGAGCCACCAACGGCTGAAGTTGGTTTCAAACGTGCGGCGCACAGAACCCTGTGCAACCGCACCATTCTCAATACCTGCTACCAAGGGAGCCAGCCCGAACGTCAGTGCCTGGTCACGGACTTTGCGCCAAGCGCACCAGGCATGCAGCCGGCTTTCCGAACGAACGATGGCTGTGCATCGCTCGATAAGCTCATCAAGAGCCATATCTCCGAAATCGCTTTTGGCTGCATCAGTAAAACTTCCTGCGAACATCAGACGGTCAATAACAGGTTGCAGTGCGCTCCACGCGCTGACATACGCTTCGCCAGCCACCCCGATCGGGCCACTTGGTTCCAATAGCGCATTGCCTTTTCCGATAAGTCGCTCCAACGGAGCCTTGAAGGTCTCAATATCCTCCGGCGTTGTTGCGAGGTTCGAGATAGCCGCCGAGATGGCCGCCTGGAATTTCAACGCCTTCTCCAGTTCGTCGTTGCGCGTTTTCAGTCCATTCCAAAGGACTGCCGTAACATCACGAAGATCATCGTAGTCGGTGAGCTGTTGTTCGACCGCAGTACGCCGACGCAAGCATTGAAAATCTGCCGACAACACCGCACCGCACTCTCCACTCGCCACAACCTCATGGCCCCCAGGGAGTGATCCCGCCTCTCGAACGTCCTGCAGCACCGCCTTGAACCGCAGCGCTGCCTCCAGTAATTCAGTTCGGGTCGAAAGTCCCGCCCACAGCCCGGAAGTCGCAGGACCGAGGTTCTCCAATGCCTTTAACTCGGCATCAAGCACCTTCAGTGCCCGTAGCCTTGCCAACTCGTTGGCAAGGCGATCACCGCAGCGTCCGTTGGCAATAAGCTCAAGACCAGCGTCCTCCCAGGGCTGCTCGCCTCGGACTGAAATGAGTGCCTGCTGAAAGTTCAGCGCGCAGTGTACAAACTCAGACCTGGTCTTGAGCCCAACCCAAACCCCATCGGTCACGGGACCAATCTCAATCACTGAAACCTGCGAGCGTAGCGCCCGAATCTTGACCAACGAGTGGATATCATTCGCGACATCCAGTTCGCCCTCACCGGCAACTACTTCGTCGAGCGCCTTGCGTATCTTGCGTTTTCCAAACCAGGACAACGGCCACATCGCTTTCTCGGCCTTGGCCCACTCACGCTGGAGCTGGGTGACGTTTAGCTGTTCGACCTGTTCGCTGTACTGTACCGAAAGTTGTTTCGTCACTTGGCCTATCTCGTCAAGCAGCCCAAGGCCCTTCTGTAGTTCCTCAATTACATCCGCCGACCAAGGCTGGGCAATCTGTGTAAAAGTTTCCCGGCGTTGCCGTAGTAGTTTCAGCCCATGCTGGCAGGTGCTAACGATTGTGTCCGGCCATTGCGGCGAGAGTTCGCCGCTAATCTCTCTGTGCTTGGCCAGCAGCACAGCACCTTCCTGCAATCTCTCAGCGATCGATCGAGCGTCAGCTCGCAATACGAATCGCCAATCCCGTCCGGCTGCTTGTGGCAAGGTTCTGGCAAGCACGGCAATAGCGCCTCGGGCACGCCGGGTGAGCGGTATGCGAGGAAGTCCAACTGCTTGTATAAATCGCTCACATGCCTGCGTTACAGCTTGAGCAGCAGGCAATGCAGCACGGGCAGCATCCACAAGACCTTGTTGCCAGCTTGGAGACCAATCGCTGTGTCCAATAGCCGCTAATGGGTTATTCAGCAAAGCGCCTTGCCCGACAGCCTGAGTGTTTACCTCCAGACGATCGACCACGTCTCGCATCGTTTCCATTGCAGTTGGGCCATGAGCATTGGCTGAACTCCATGACAAGCCCAAGTCCGGCACATCCGCCCCATCAACGACGCATCCGATAGCTTCGAAGATGGTCATGCCGTTCGAATGCCGGAAGTGAAGACGCTCGACATAAACATTGAGCTGATCGCGCAGCTTCTTTAGTCGTTGCGCTTCGGCGCGCCAAGCCGCCGGATCAATCGAGCCCTGCGCCTCCCACGACTTCTGCAACTGCGCAAGCACGTCGAGCTTTCTTGCTTTGCTGGAGTGAAGTTCCAGGCAGAACTCCCCCAGGCCGACCTCGCGCAGACGTCGATAGACGACATCGAGGGCCGCAATCTTCTCGGAGACGAATAGCACCCGCTTGCCCTCGGCCAAACACTGCGCGATGAGATTGGAAATCGTCTGGCTTTTTCCCGTGCCGGGTGGTCCGACAAGGACGAAGTCCTTGCCACGGGCGGCTGCCATTACGGCGGAAAGCTGGGAAGAATCGGCAGGCAGCGGGCAAAATGTTTGCTCTGGCGCAAACTCGCTGTCGAGCCTCTTCGGGTTTGGGAAAGCCACTCCAGACGGATAACTCTCGCGCGGTGTATCTATGAGGTGGCGAACAACCGGATTCTCGCGCAACTGGTCTGTCCGATCGGTCAGGTCCTTCCACATCAGGTACTTGGCGAAGGAAAACGTCGACAGGACTACATCTTCCGTCACCTCCCAGCCTTTGATGTCCTTGACCGCATGCGATACCGATTTCCATATTGCAGCGACATCCAAGCCTGCATCATCCTTCGGCAACTCTCCCTCGGCCACACCGAGGTTAAGCTTGAAATCTTGTCGCAACATCTCGATGAGCGTCGGATTGAACCGCGGCTCGTCGTCGTGCAGTGTCAAGGTGAAGCCCGAACGAACACTCTTGCGATTCAAGGTAACCGGCACGAGCACTAGCGGCGCACGATAGCGCTGCCCAGCCTTGTCGTCCCGCGTCCAGGAGAGGAAGCCCAATGCGAGGAAGAGCGTGTTCGCGCCACCTTCCTGCAAGGTTGATCGGGCTGAGCGAAACAGATCTACAAGCCGTGTCTCCAGCTCTTCCTGCGGGACGCTGACGAATACCTCACGACGCTTCAACGCATCGAGCGCATGTCCGCGCCGCACGTCCTCGCGTTCGCGCCCCTCATAGATTGCTTGATTCCTAGGGTCAGATCCGTCCATTAGATCGGGCCTGGGAAGCAACTTCAGAGCTTGGCCATCGGACAAAAGATCCTCAAGAGCACTCGGGTCCGGCGCCTCCAGTTTCAGCGCTTTCTTGCCACCTCTGAAATTCAGCAGATTGTTGCGCAGGGACAGGTCCAGCAACTTTCGCTGCCAGCGCACTAGTCGATCCTTCGGGTTGAGCGTGGAGGGATCCGGCTCGACAACGGAATCATCATCGGGCAGGTCGGGCGCCTCGGCGAATTCCGGTTCAAGTGCTGGAGGAGATTCGACGGGGCCAACAGCAGTGGGCGCTTCAGCGCTGGCTAGCGGTTTGATTCGCTGAAGGCGCGCGCGGCGGATATCTACAGCCAGTTCAAAGGCCTCTTCCAGTTCTTCGGAAATTTTCTGCGCCCCGAGCTGTGCTGCATAAGAAAATGCTGGCGCTGGTCTATGCGTAACGACGGTGGTCTCGAAAAGCACCAGTTCCTTGAGCTTAACCCGCTTGCGCAGTGCCGTGACATCATCAACTACCGCGGTCGAAAACTCTTCAGGCTTGAGCCACGCGCCGGCAAACGCATGGTCCTTCGTAAAAACCAGCAATGGATTTAGCCCCGCCTGCTCGATGGCTGAACAGAACAGCAGCGCCAGATCGAGGCAGGTCGCTAAACCCGACTCAGCAATCTGGGCCGGTCCCCGAATCTTCTGGCCGGTGTGCTCGAAGCTCGCCGGCGGCAGTGCATAGTCCAACCCCATCGCGGCGACCGCGCTCCAAATCCCGGATGCCAATTCCCAAGCATGCTTCGAACCGCCCTTGTAGCCATCCAGTGCCGGGTCCTTGCCGTTCTTGCGAAGTACTTCGGCAACGTGCTTGAGCAACCGCTCCACCGCAGGATCGTTCGGTTGAACAAAAGCGGCAACCAAGTCTGGAAGATGAGATAGGCCACCCCATTGGTTCCGAGGCAGTAGTTCCACGGAATGTTCGTGCCGGGCCAGCTCCTCAGCACCCTCGCCACGACCACGCAGAACAATAGAGACTGTCGCTTTCTCAGCCTCCGTCAGCCGAGTGAGCAGCGCGCCATCGAGTTGAACGTCCAGATCTGAGATGTGGTAGCGCTGACCAGCCCCTACTGCATCGACTCGCCAAAGTTTCGGTTTCAGAAATGCAGGAATCGATTCCACACTGATATCGAGCTCCTTAGCATCTTCATCCGTATCGTTCACGATGCTTAACTCACGGAGCATCGGTACCGCATTCTGAAAATCGGCAAGATTCAGCTTCGCGATCAGCGTTGCATCAATGTCTAGGGACCGTCCGAATGGTCTGGCCTCATTATTCGGCTTAGTGCTATCCATTCCCCCTCCTTCTCGGACCCAGATCTTAGTCAGAGTCTTCTTCGAATTTTCCATTGGTCACATTCTGTTATTTTCACCGGAGCGTTACACATAGCTGTCCCCGACTGCTCCATATTGTCATATGGGCTTCGGAAGCTCTATTTAGAATTTCTATCGAAGTAACCTACCAAACTGAGTAAAAAAGGACGGGTTACACATCACACTGAATGACAGCCTTAGAACAACCATTCCGCTGCAACCTGGCGCCATCATTAAGAGCTATACCCTCAGCGTACATCAGGCTCGCGCATCCACGCCGGAATGTGTCTCTTCCCCTGCAGCACGCGCCAGACTGGCCGGATGGCGTCCGATGTGGGCGTATGCCTGCTCCAAGTCATCGATGAAGTCAGCGCAGCCTGCTCAGAATCCTCGCTCAGGTTGTGATCGATGGCCTCACCGACATCTCGATGGACCAACTCAGGGGAACGATTGGCTTGGCCTCCACCCTTGGGCGGCGTTGGCTGGTTTGGCCGGGCTGGTGGCGCCCCCCCTGCCACTCGATAATATTCCCTCACAATAATCGGCAATATTTCCACGATCTCCACGCAGCATTGGCTTAGCCTCCCAGCCACAACACAACAAACGTTTCCGAGGGAGGAACATCATGCAGCGAGCACATCACCGGACAAAAACACTGTTGGCCGGACTTACCTGCCTGTGGTTCGGCAGCGCCGAGGCCATCGTCATCAACGAAATCCGCATCGATCAGAGCGGCGCGGACAATAGCGAATACTTTGAACTGGCCGGCCTCGCCGGCGAATCGCTCGCCGGGCTGAGTTATCTGGTGATCGGCGATAGCGGCTCCGACAGCTTCGGCGTCTTGGAGTCCGTCACAGATTTATCCGGTTACGCCATTGCCGCGGACGGTTTCTTTCTCGCCGCCGAATCCAGCTTCGCGTTGGGCGACGCGGTGGATCTCGTCACTGCGCTTAACTTCGAGAACAGCGACAACGTTACCCACCTCTTGGTATCTGGCTTCAGCGGTTCTCTGGGCAACAATCTGGATACGAACAACGACGGCATTCTGGATTCGACGCCGTGGCTGAGCATTCTGGATAGCGTCGCGCTGCTGGAAACCTTCGGCAGCGGCGACGGCGTGTATAGTTCGACTCAAGTGGGAGCAGGCAACGGCGACATCCCCGCCCACGTCTTCCGCGACCCCGACTCCACTGGAGCTTGGCGCATCGGCACACTGGACACCACCGAAGACACCGCCGGTCGCGCCTACGTTACTGTCCCCGAGCCCTCAAGCATCATGCTCATGAGCTTGGGTCTGCTGGCCTTTGGGACTACGCGGGCGAAAGGAAAAACCGCTTAAGTCCGGGGAAGTAGAAATGACAAAGGGTCCGGTTGCGGACCCTTTGTCTTTACAGCAGAGAAGGTGAGATTGCCTCGGGATCATCCATGAGCCTTAGCCCTTCAGGCGCGCTGAGAGCGGCCCAAATCGACAATCCAGTGTGCCCGCCATGGGTTGCTGGCAGTAATCCACTGGATTAAACTCAACTCGATGCTGACCATCGCCGAAGTCCCCGAATACATCCGCCGGGCCGAAACTGCTGACCGCGCAGGAACGCCGAGAGATCGTGGACTATCTGGCGATCCGCCCTAAGGCGGGCGTCATCATGGAAGGCACGGGTGGCGTGAGAAAGCTGCGCTGGGGCAGACAGGACCGAGGCAAGAGCGGCGGTGTTCGGGTGATCTACTACTTCCATTCGGAGCAAATGCCGTTATACCTGCTGACCATGTTCGCCAAGAACGAGCGGGCAAACCTCACAAAAGCAGAACAAAACGAACTGGCCGAACTGGTTGATATGCTGGTTACGGCATGGCTGGAGAGATGACACATGAGCGCATTCAAGAGCATCAAGCAGGGACTGCACGAGGCAGTGTCCCATACGAAGGGGAAACAGGCTGGCGTGTTGGAGTATAGGCCCTACGACGTGGATGTGGCGGCGCTGCGGAAAAGGCTTGGTCTGACGCAAAAGGAATTCGCCGCCCGCTTCGGCTTCTCGGTAGCCACCCTGCGCCATTGGGAACGCGGCGACAGAAAGCCCCATGGCGCGGCACTCGTACTGTTGAATCTGATCGACCGGGAACCCGAGGCCGTCATGCGCGCATTGGCCGCTTGACCATTTGACGAACCGAACCCGTCGAAAATCCAAACCAAGCCCCCTTACTTCATCCAAATCACCTTATCCATCAAACATAAAAAAGCCCCGACGAGCGGGGCCTTTTTATGTTTGGCGGAGAGGGTGGGATTCGAACCCACGGTACCCAGAGGGTACACTTGATTTCGAGTCAAGCACTTTCGGCCTCTCAGTCACCTCTCCAAAACTACTCTGTGCTAGCAATCGCGCGCTGTCGCGCGTGTACACTTGATTTCACTCGGCACATCCCTGTGCTTCGCCCTTCGGGCGGC
>Ga0299912_10004761_pt1 | contig 11116 bp, 10 predicted proteins | sample RVTome_2_FD_207667 | JGI IMG/M metagenome (GOLD analysis project Ga0299912, IMG submission 207667) | Soil microbial communities from uranium-contaminated site in the Upper Colorado River Basin, Wyoming, United States - RVT95D214 (version 2) ... | reverse complement strand
ACCGACGACGAGATGTTCGACCTCTTCAGCGCCCGCCAGCAGGGCGTGAAGGTGTTCATGATCTCCGATTCCTGCCATTCAGGAACGGTGGCGAAGTTCGCGCCGATCATGACTCCGCCGACAATCAAGGGAAAGGGCGCTCCACAGCGGAAAGTCCGTTTCCTGCCACCCTTGGTGTTTCTCTCGAAGCGAGAGGCTGCCAAACTCGGCACGCGACGGGCCTTTCGTACCTCAAGCCCTCCTGGACGTTATGCTGCACTGCTCATGTCAGGGTGCCAGGACACTGAGTACAGCTACGACGCATACTTCCAGGGAAGGCCCAATGGCGCCTTCACCTTCGTTGCGCTTCGGGCCCTCAATTCTCTTAAACCTAAGGCGACGTACCGGGACTGGTTCAATGCGGTCAGGAAGATATTGCCTTCTCAGCAGTACCCGCAGACACCCAATCTGTACGGTTCGACGAGCATGAAGAGGTGGAAAGTGTTTGAGTGAGATTGAGAGAACCCCCGTGAAGTGATTTGTGTTTGACCTTGAAGCTTGGCAGAAGATGTAAGTGAAATGGGGAACGGATGTAAACGATAGCATATAGCAAATGGCAAATAGCGAATGGTTAATAATAGGGACACATTCCATCTTTCATGACAGGTAACCTTGTCATTGCGGGCCCATGGTGGAAAAGATCAAAAAAGGCGATCGATTTATTAAACCGGGCGGCAAGAAGGTCTACATCGTAACGAAAGTGGTTATTAACGATGACTGGGTGATCCTCAAGGAAGAAAATGGGGAGCGTCAAATTTTAACATCCAAAGAAAGCTTGGAAACATGGATAAAGAAAAAAGGCTAAGGGAAAGGTCTCAATCATCGACGAAGCCATGTCAACAGTTCTGCTGACCATTGTTAGTTGAACAAAGGAGGACTACTATGTGCGCAAAACTTAAAATAGCTATGTTGTGTTGGATTTCGTTCACACTATTCATAACACCTGAAGCTGGTGCACAAAAGGCAGGGACCCCCATTAAGGTAAACACTGTGGCTAAAGGCAACACTCCCCAAGGTATGACGCTGTATAAAGTTGACTACAGTTACGAATTCAAAGGGCGGGATTCGGTGTTTATCAAAGGCCTTGGTTCAGTCCCCGCGAAGGGCCAGTTCGTCTATTTAACGCAAGACCCAAAAGTTGAGTTTCTCGATTCTGCCGGTGGTCACGTAATAGGGGTTGCATATACTCTACCAACATATTCCTTTTTGAGTCCCATCGAATTACCGAGTGAGGATGCATTTACAAAAGTCGCGCGGGATGAATTGTGGGAGTGCTCCGCTTCGTTCCAGGAGATGGCCATAAAGGCTTTAAACAAAAGGAGCCTATTATACCAATCCTATGAGCGTGACCAGGTTTCCTGCCTTCTCACCACATATACCTCACTGAAAGAGTTACCGGATTTTCTCTGTGCGCAAATTGCTTTGCGTTTAACGTATCCTTATAGAACAAAAGATGCGAAGCCGTTGTTCAGGGTTCAGTTCGCAGCTCGAGAGCGCCGGATTAAAGAGGATAAGTGGAGACGCGAGCTTTGTGACGAGGTGCAGAAGGTATCTAACAAATATTTAGATGAGTTTGTGGGGGAGGTGATAGTCACAGGGAGGGGCAAAAAATGACAATTGGCGTGGCACGTGGAATTCTGCTCTCAACCTTTATAATATCTTTCTTAATAGGGGCTGGATCAATTTTTCAGGTTTTCGTGAAAAGTAAGATCTACTCTGACAGTATGTCGAGCATGCTATTGAAATTGTTGAGTATATACTCTGCACCACTCGCTGTGATCATTGGTGGAATCTTTGCCCAACGGAATACTCAGATAAGGTCAGTCCATACGATTGCTTTCTGGAGCGCTTTCATTTTATCTGCGATTTGGAATATTTTAATAGTTGGGCGTTTCTTGCTATTTACTCTAACGGCAGACGACACTGTTGGTGCTCTTACTTCGTATCTTAACGCACTAGTTCCTCCCAGCTACTTTTTGGTTATGGGAGGTTTGTCGTATTTTTTCGCGAAGCAAAAATAAGGATTTATGTCATCAAAAAAAGGTTGTGGGCTTTCAATATGGCAATTAGAAGAGGCGTGCACAATAGGTCTTGAATGCTATTGGAATTGGGTGCAGAAGGTGAACGCCAAGAAAATAGACTTGATCCCCACTATGATTCACAACTTGCCCTTGACAACACAAAATATTGTGGTAGCTTTTCATATATATAGTGAAGCTCCTGAAGGGCGAGGATCAGATGTTATTTAAGTAGAATTTGAGAACCGCCCCTCAGCCTGTTTACTTGCACGTATCATCTATAGAGTTTTGTGAAGAATGGATAAGGAGCAAATTGAATGGAAAACAGTCCGGAAAGACAAGCTACCCAATTACTACAATGTTTAACCCAAGATAAGAAGCCCTTGGGGCTACTTCTGGGTGCTGGATGCCCATATTCGATAAAGGGCGTAACGGACAAACCTTTAATCCCTGACATCAGAGGCCTGACAGAGATCGTTAGAGAGATGGTGTGCCGTAAAGATTATGGAGAACCTTGGGGAAATATTTGTTCACAGTTGCAGGAAGATGGTAAAAATGAACCTAACATCGAGGATATCCTCAGCCGTGTTCGTGGTCTTCGGGATTATGCAGGAGCCGGTGATGTAAGGGGGTTAAGCAAAACCATATTGGAGAAATTAGAGCAGAGAATATGTGATGAAATAGTGAAGTGTGTGAGCAAGGAGCTTCCTCACAGATCAACCCCTTATCACCACGTAACTGCATGGATTGGCGCGATAGATCGTTCTGAGCCGGTACAAATATTTACAACAAATTATGATCTTCTGATAGAACAGGCCCTCGAAGAACTCCGAATCCCTTTTTTTGATGGTTTCGTTGGATCACGCCAACCGTTCTTTGACCCACATGCGATCGAATTCGATACTTTGCCTCCAAGATGGGCCAGATTGTGGAAAATACATGGCTCTATTAACTGGAGGAGCGAAATCGTTGACGGGATTCTTAGGGTATGGCGGACGGATATTAAAGAAGGTGGAAGCGTGGTAATCCATCCGTCACACCTGAAATATGAACAAAGTCGCAAGATGCCTTACATTGCTATGATGGATCGGCTGAGGAGGTTCTTAAGCACTCCGTCAAGCGCTTTGATAATCGTTGGATATTCATTCCGCGATCAACATTTGAACGATGTAATAGTCCAAGGCCTCCAAGGTACACCTTCTGCTGTCGCCTTTGCACTCATGTGTGATCCTTTGAGTAATTGTTCGACCGCTATAAGTCTCGCCAAAGAGCGTGTGAATTTATGTCTGATTGCCGAAGATGGTGCAGTGATTAGAACGAAGCAAACCTTGTGGGGGGAAGCTGAAGAACAACCTGATCTAAATTTGCCTGGAGGAGCTGTGGAATGGACAAAAGGACCCGGTCAAAATGATTCGTGGAAAGCTAACTTTAACCTCGGAGATTTTAGAAGTTTTGGGTCATTTCTCCAGGACATTTCGGGTATAAAGGATACAGGGAAATAATCCAATGGCTACTGACCCGAGTCGCTTAGGAACGGTAGAAGATGTGAAAGGGGCCACGGTCAGCGTTGTGCTCGATGAGGCTACCTTATCAGGCTTGGCCTTTATTAATGGGCAAGGGTATAGGATCGGCCAAGTAGGGAGTTTCGTCCGAATACCAATTGGCTACGTCGATTTATTTGGTATAGTCTCCCAGGTGGGTGCAAGTGCTGTCCCTGAGCGTCTCGCAGAGCATGAAGCTCATGGCCACCGATGGATGACCGTTCAGTTAGTGGGAGAGGGAACACGCAGGGGCGACTTCAAACGCGGCCTTTCTCAATATCCTACTATAGGCGATATTGTTCACCTCGTCACTGAAGAAGATCTCAAGCGCATTTATGGCCGTCCTGATTCGCCCAAATATGTAAAAATAGGAAGTCTTGCTAGTTCCGAGTCCATTCCAGCCTTGGTAGATATAAACAATCTTGTAACAAGGCACTCTGCAGTTGTTGGGAGTACAGGGACCGGCAAATCTACTACTGTTGCCGGACTGTTAAATACTATCTCGCGCGCAGGACGATTCAAATCTGCCCGTATCATAGTCCTTGATATACACGGGGAATATGCGGCTGCAATGCAAGAACATGCCACCATTTTCCGGATCGGCGCAGACGAAGCACGCAAAGAACTCCCGCTTTATATTCCATATTGGGCACTTAATTTTGAGGAACTCTTATCTGTAACTTTTGGTGATGTCCCTAACGATGCCGATCGCGGAGGAATCATAGAAGGAGTCACTGAGACAAAGTTAGATGCTCTTCGCAAAAAACCAAGGAAAGGTGTTACCGAAAGTACTATCAATGTAGACACTCCCGTTCCTTTCAGCATACATCACCTTTGGTATGAATTGCATCTTCTGGTTAAATCAACCCATCTAAGAACAGGTAATCAAGCGCTTGATACCGTGGCATACGAAACAGATAAAGATGGAAACATAATTGATCGTGGCGACGCAATGAAGGTCAGGCCTCCAAAGTGCAAACCGCAGAATACTTCAAAAGAAGCGGAGCCAAAGGTTTATTTGAGTCAGAGTACATTAAACATCAGGCGTCCCCTTGAGGCATTGGCTTTTAAGCTTCGTGATTCACGATATGACTTTCTATTTAAACCAGGAGATTGGCTGCCCGATACTGAGGGTATTCCTAAAAAAGATTTAGATGAGCTTTTGATTCAATGGCTTGAATGTAAAAGACCAGTCACAATTCTTGACTTGTCTGGAATTCCTCGAGATATTCTAAACATTCTTATAGGTGCTCTGTTGAGAATCATTTATGACTCTTTATTTTGGGCTCGTAATCTGTCAGAAGGGGGACGAGAACGTCCTTTGCTCATAGTTCTCGAAGAAGCTCACGCCTATTTGGGAAAGGATGATGCGGGGCCCGCAGCTCAAGCAGTTCGGCGAATTGTTAAGGAGGGCAGAAAATACGGGATAGGCGCTATGATTATTTCTCAGCGGCCAGTTGAGATAGACACGACAATCCTGAGTCAGTGCTCCACTTTTTTCGCGATGAGGTTGGCTAATGAACAAGACCGTTCACACGTAACCTCAGCGGTCTCAGATAATCTGGAAGGACTGTTTTCAATGCTTCCGATTCTTCGGACCGGCGAGGCGATCATTGTTGGGGAAGCGGTTCATATTCCGATGAGAGCTATGATCGAACCGCCGCCGAAAAACCTTAGACCTGATAGTCAGGATCCTGTTGTATACGACGACTTCGATCGTCCGGGCGGTTGGAACCGAGAGCGTGAACCGAGTGACTATGCAGAAGTCGTGGAACTCTGGAGAAAACAAAATCCTGCTTCATCTCGCATTGTTGATTTCAAAAAGAAAAAGAAGGAGGGCAAATGAATTGGGTACAGGTAGCTTCCAGTAATCTATCAAGAGTGAGATATGATGAGAAAACGAATACCCTCGAAATAGAATTTCACGGGGGGCGTGTTTACCAGTATTTCGACGTGCCACTTCATGTATACGAAGGGTTAATCACCGCCGATTCACACGGCAAATTTTTCGGTGATCAGATCAAAGGTCATTATCGGTTCACCCGAGTGTGACTTCTAATTCATACCTAGTTTTCAGATAAGGATCTTTAAGTGCCAACAGATCGCTGGATTGCTGCAAAGGACCTTTATAATTTCACCAAATGCCTTTATCGGGTGTATCTCGACGCTAATGGAAATCTTGCTGAAAAGGGAGAAGTAAGTGAATTTGCGAAATTATTGTGGGAAATGGGGCTTCAGACTGAGCGTGACTATTTGGAAAGCTTAGGAGAAAAACCCATTACTAACCTGAGCACCTTTGATCTTGAAACGGCTAGGGATAAAACTTTAGAGGCCATGAAGAGAGGAGATGAGATGATCTATCAGGGTTGCCTGGTCTTCGAGCGCTATCGGGGCCGTCCCGACCTTCTTATAAAAAGTGACGATGCAGCATCGAAATTAGGCCCCTATTATTATGAACCAATAGATATTAAGGCCGGGAAGGGGTGGGAGGAGAGAGATGGGAGACCTGTTAAATTCAAAGAACATTATGCCTATCAGATTATATTCTATCGTGAACTATTACAAGCTTCACAGGGGTATGTTCCACCACTCGGTCGGATCATCAATGTAGAACAAGAGATGGAGGAATTCGACCCGGCATTATTCGAGAAGCCTTACCGCGAGGCTAAGGCGAAGGTTGAAGCGCTCGTGGATGGCAACGAGAGTTCGGAACCCGTATTGGGTAGCCATTGTTTGCAGTGTGAATGGTTTGATCATTGTAAAAATTGGGTCGAAGAAAAAGACGACCCGACGAAGGTTTTCTTTATCGGTTCAGTAAAGTTCGGCCTCAAGGCAGTTGGTCTAAGGACGGTAAGCGATCTTGCCAAAATGGAAGTAAGGAAATATCTCAAGCCTCCATTTAAAGTTCCGCGTATGAGTGAGAAAGCATTGGAACGTGCCAAAGAACGGGCACAGGTTATCCTTGAAGGTAAGCCTAGAATCCGGCGAGGATATTCATTTCCTCATGTTGAAAACGAAATCTATTTTGATATCGAAGATGATCCTACCCGTGGTGTGACTTACCTGTATGGTCTCCTAGAGATGAAGAGAGGAAGCAGACCACATTATCATTATTTTTTGGCTTTGCGCCCAGAGGATGAGGAACAAACTATCCGGCAGTTTTGGGAATTCCTTCGGAATACTGATAATCCATGTTATTACGTCTATTCACACAAGGAGCGGACGACTCTAAAGAAATTAATGCAGAAATACGGACTCGACCCTGATGTTTTTCAAAAGTACGTTGAGGGGGAATATGATCTTTATCAAAAGCTTGTAGTTGAGTATTCAGATTGGCCCACGTTTTCATACGGTATTAAGTTTATTGCCAAACAAGTTGGTTTTTCGTGGCGAGACTCAGACCCTTCAGGTGTAAACTCTATTGTCTGGTATAACGAGTACCTGTCAGATCCTTCACGCCAGGAGACTATTGACCGAATTCTTCAATATAATGAAGACGACTGTAAAGCCATGGTTGCCATAAAAAAGTATTTTTCAGAAAAAATGACTGTTTGAGATGAACAGGCAGATGGCTAAAAGTCAAGTTATACAATTTTTTGTAGCGGCAAAAATGCAGTGCTTGGTCTTTGATATAAGCAGAATTTAGTGAAGAAGGTGAACACTAAGAAAATAGGCATGACCCCATTGAAGTTGAGTGTACAAACTGGAAAGATTTTCAAATGAGGCTCCCTAGGCTTATTAAATTGATATCAGAATGCTGGCAAAAAGCTGAAGAGGCAATTTGCTTTTTGCTTGCTACTCGATATCAGGACAAAAATGAGACCTTTATTACTGATTTGTTTCATGGTGAACTTGGAGTAGCCGTAAAGGAGGCAAGTGGTAAAGGAAGTGTGCGTAGGGCATTCTTGGAGGATATGCAGAACGCTTTTCCAGAACTTGGCCATTCAGCCGAACTGGATTTAAGAATTAGTAAATTTGGTGCAACTATCACATTCCATCCTGGCGAAATTGAAACAAGGACCAAGGGAGATCTTGGCCTTGTACTCATCCGACCGGACGCTGAAAAAGCACAATACGAAAGTAACTCTATCATTATAGATGCTGATTATCAAAGGGGTCTTTTGTGCCAAGCGAAGATAAACCAGAGGTCAAGTTATTCCCGCCAGCGCCCGCATTGGGGGGAATTATCTGATAGCCAACAAAATGAACTTCCAAAACATTTCGATTACCTGGCATTACTTCTATATCGGTATTTAAATATCGAGCGCTTATCTTTGGGTCCTTTTCAATGGCAAACATGTCGAGGATCATCGATACCTGAAATCAAAAGATGGCTTCGAAGAGGTGATTTCCCCTCGCTCAAGAGTTCTCACGAGATTATCACTAAATTAGGGAACGACCAGGGACCTGATGGCATTGGTACGGACAAAAAAGACATAATAAAAAAATATATATGCCCTGAAACCCGACCATCTCTTACAATTCGCATTGGATGGCCTCCCGATGTTGAACCCCCTTCAAGAATATTGATCAGACCACAAACCCAAGACCAGAAGAAAGAGGTTTTGGTAAGAACATACCAAGAAACAGTAACTGGCCCCTGGTCTTGAAGCTTGACAGAAGATTTTATTGAAGTGAGGAGTGAGTGCTAAATCAAGTCGCTATTATCAAGAGAATTTGGTGGGAAAGGTGAACGCTGATTGCAGAATCTCAAAAGATGGATAGGGGGATGGGGTGACACGGAGATGGGGAGAATTGAGGGAGAATTTGAAAATGCTTTAGACCCTACGTCCCTTCCCTCGATGAACGACCCGAACGAGAAAGGAGGTAACGAACATGGAATCTAAGCAGCAGGATACCACTTTGAGCAAGAACCATTGGGTTTCGGCGGGGGCGTTTCTGTCGATCATGGGTCTGGTCATCTTAGCAGTCATACTCCTCACCGGGGTTGCCAGGGTTCAAACACTTTATCTCTGGGGGATTTTGGCGGTGTTGATTACACTGCTCCTCCTCACCATCGGTCAGAAGGCGAATGGCAAGTGGTACGGCGTCCTTATTGATGTACGCAACAGAGTCAGTCTTTCCCGCCTGCAGATTACCCTCTGGACGATCATCGTTGTTTCCGTATACTTAGCGATAGGGCTGAACAGAGCGATGCCGCATGCCATCAAGCAGCCGACCGCTGAGGAGACCGAACAGTGTAAGGCTGAATTTCTTAAAAACAGCGAGGGGATAGATGATATCAATCAGTTTCGTTCGAAAAACCAGGCGGCTGCAGCATTAGCCCTTGAGCGAGCGAATGACCACTGCACCCCAGAACCCTTGAAAATATATTTTCCCACTGAACTCCTCCTCGCTTTAGGGATCAGTACCGCCTCCTTCGCCGGATCAACACTCGTTCAGAGCATCAAGAGGAACAAAAGAAGCATTGGTCTCATCACGGAAATCAAGAGGAAAATGGAAGATGCCGAAAAAGTCTTTAAGGCCAAAGAAGAAAACTTCAACACACTGCGAAACAGTCTTGCTGATTTAACCAATGTGAGGGCAAATGCCGTACAACAGAAAACCGTACCGGGCAGGACACCGGAAGAACAGAAGAAAGATCAGAATGAAATTGACAAGGCGGAATTGCAGATCAACAATCTGACGCCACAGTTCAATCAGGCGAAGAAAGACCATGAAGAGTCGAAGGCCAATTTGGAGAAAATAAGGACCGATTGGGAGATCGAAGATAAGAAGAAAGAGGGATTACTGAAAGTCAATGATTCTCCTCAGCAGGCAAGCTTGGGTGATATTTTCCAGGGCGACGAGATCGGCAACTATCAGCTTATCGATCTCTCAAAGGTTCAGATGTTCTTTTTTACCGTCGCCATCATCATCAGCTACGGCGCTACTCTTGGAAGGTTGCTCGAGAACAGCGCTGCTGTGTTGCACCCCTTTGGAGTAAATCTACCTGCATTCTCAGCGACGCTGAATGGTTTGCTCGGCATTTCGCATGCCGGATATCTCGCCGTGAAGTCTGTCGATCAGACGAAGACGGAGTAGTTGCATAAACTGCTTCGAAAATGCTAAAATATTATTAAGCTATAAATGAAGGAGGGTTATGATGGAACCGAAAATATCTTCTTGGTCTAGCGGAAAAATAAAGACTGTCGATAAAGACAAGAAAATTGGTATTATCGAAGATACGGATGGTGGTGACGATTTGATCTTTACTCTGGATGATCTCCTCTTACCTGAGCCCGACAAAGATGTTTCTGAAAGTGTAAAAGTTGGAAAGACAGTCTTGTTTGAGAAGGAATATACTAAGTTTGGAAGGGAGGCAAAAAAAATCACCCTCATCGATGATTCACTTAAGAAGTGATAGGGATGGGGGATTAAGAGTTAGACCTGATATTGACTTGAAGTGCATGAAAAAATCCAACCTCTGACAACTCATTCAGTGGACGGTTGATGGCCGCCATCCTTTGTAACTGTCATTAACAAATTGTCCTGATGAGTTTCCGCCTTATCTCAGAAAAATGTCGTGTCGTCCTGATAACCGCCGGTGAACACTTTGCCTATATACAAGAAAAGCCAACTTAGGATCAACAATAGGATAAAGCATCATCGTCATTAGAAATGAACTACTTTCGATAAGTTTTCTTTCCAAATCCACGAAGAAGTAAAAGGTGCCTGGTCTTGAAATTTGACAGGAGATTTTAGTGAAGTCTGGAGCAAATGCAAATCAAATCTTTGATGCTGGTAGAATTTGTTGGAAAAGATGAACACTGACTGGAGTTGATCACTTATAGCTGATGGCCGATGGCGGAGGAAAGAAGGGGACCAGCCAAAGGCAACAGGCAATGATTAAGTTAAGGGGGTGAGGTATGGAAACGCCAGGAGACAGGCTCGTTCAGCACTTACTTGACGATATCAAGTCAACCTCACGGCAGGTCTATTTTGGTACGGACGGCACCTTTACCTGTTTTTCGGACGGGCGTTTTCTTGAACGAGCAGACTCGCTGCCTCCGGCCATTGATCAACTGCGGTATCCGTTCCCGAACACACTGTCTGCGGATGCGATCAGAAAGATGATACCGCAAGACGCCGGTAAATCCGGAGAAATTCCCGGGTCCATCGAGGAGGATGGAAAACAGTATAAGCTCTTATGCAAGAAGTTCATTTGTGCAGTCGCCAGTGTCTGCTATGACTACCTGAAGATGCGCCATCCAGATGCAGGGATCTATTGCACAGGCCGGAATAAGCCTGTGTTTTTTCTCCAGGGCGAGATTGTGCGAGCTGTGTTGATGCCTATCAGGACATAGGGACACGATTGATAGGGAACTAAATTAGGGGCACCTCCCTATTTTATATATTCAATTCTCTTGGCAGAATTTGGTGGAAAAGGGGAACGCTAAAAGAAAAAAAGGCGATGGGTGATAGGCGATTGGCGATGAATGATTCAGGCGATAGGTTATGGGCAATTGGCGATAAATGTTACTGTTGCCTGGCATCAGGTGGTGGCATTTTTATTCA
>Ga0299912_10004759_pt1 | contig 11120 bp, 9 predicted proteins | sample RVTome_2_FD_207667 | JGI IMG/M metagenome (GOLD analysis project Ga0299912, IMG submission 207667) | Soil microbial communities from uranium-contaminated site in the Upper Colorado River Basin, Wyoming, United States - RVT95D214 (version 2) ... | reverse complement strand
AAGAAATCAATTCAGCAAGAAAACCAGAACCTATTTGAATTCTTGCTTCTTAGCAGGAAGTCCAAAGGCTTGGCCATTATACATGGATAGGCAACAAGCTGGTTGAGATCCGTTTAGAAAAAGTACTCTTAAAAAATCAATCACTTGAACCCTTGAATCCTCGAATCCTTGACCCCTTTCTCCCAACTAATTGGGAGAAGAACCAGAAGCATACATATAAGCTCATACCATCTATTGGCAGCCTATTGGGTCTCAAGCCACCTCATGGCTTCATCGGGGTCGCTGAACATCTGTACGGTAACGCCAGTATTGGCATATTCTTCGATGATTCGTTTCATAACCATCTGTCCTAAAATTTTTTCCGGGAGAACAAGAGCCCAATATTTCCATCCTGCCTTTACGACTCGAGGCCTCCAAACAGTCGCAGTCCAATTCATGTCCTCTTTACCGAGACCAGTATTCTTCCTGTCATCTGATAACCATTTTTGAGCCCCCTTTTCCTCTAATATTGCAGCCCCTGCACTTAATCCGTCCTGCAATGTCTTCCCATACGTAAATTTATGAAATTCATGGTGGACGATTTTCTTGTGAGGATAATACCATATGGTCATATATTCGTTGTCTAGGATAATTTCTTTGTCCATCATTCAATCTCCTCTCAAAAAACTGACATTTTTCTCTGTTCGTGAAGAATCGCTTTTTTGCATAAATATCAATATGAAACTCGAAAATTATACTATACTTTTAAAAAAAAAGTAACAAAAATTTAGTGGATTTCCTGCAATCATTTCAAGAAAAATCGTGGGAAACAACTAAGGGCCGGATACCCGTACCTCCGCGCCGCCACCTTAAAGATGCTTTGTCACTCTTACAATCTCTCTCGCTCTCCTCACCACCCTTAGTTCCTCCCCGTCCATCCATCCTCTCTTTGCCACTTCTCTCAACAATGCACTTCTCTTCTCACCGCCACAAGAGGAAGAAAAGGGGTCAAAATTGGGTGACGAGAGACCGATTGGTTCAATGCCTGCTCTTCCTGCCCTACGGATAAGTTATGATGATTAGAAAATCCTTCTGGGTGTTATACCGTGAACTCACTATCTTGACGGAGCCTCACCCAGAAGGAAAAACATTTAGATATCTTATTGGTAACCTATTGGACCTCAAGCCACCTCATGGCTTCATCGGGGTCGCTGAATATCTGTGCCGTAACGCTAGTATCGGCATACTCTTCGATTATTCGTTTCATAACCATCTGCCCAAAAATTTTTTCCGGGAGAACAATAGCCCAATATTTCAATCCTGCCTTTTTGACTCGCGGCCTCCAAACAGTCGCAGTCCAATTCAGGTCATCCTTACCGAGAGTAGTATTTTCCCTGTCATCTGCCAAAAATTTTTGTGCCCCCCGTTCCTCTAATATTGTTGCTACTGCACTTAATGCATCATACAATGTCTTCCCATACGTAAATTTATGCATCTGATGGTGGACGATCTTCTTGTCAGGATAATACCAAACGGTTATATATTCGTTGTCCAGGATAACTGCTTTGTCCATAACGCAACCTCCGTTTAGAAAATCAACACAGTTGATGTGAAGCTCCCTGCCCACGGGGATTAATTGTAAATAGTTATACCATACTTTAATAAAAAACAAAATCTAAACAACAAGCAAAACAACGGGACGAAAGAAAGCCCAAAAGGGGAGAGCCTGGCGCCCGAAGCACTAAAAAATATCCGCTGAAAAAATATAGATTTCTGTATCTTTTTCTTTCCATGCATTGGGAGGAAGACCCGCCTTCTGGCAGGTATGTTCCAAAAAGGTCTGGCGGTCCCATCCATACTCCGTTGCGACCTGAGGCAGAAGTAAACCTGAAAACCATCCTTTCTTTATATAGATGCCATGTTTCCCAACCTCAATCTCATTAACATCCGTAATCTTTTTAAGAGGGGTCAAAACAGATATCTCAATCTCAAGTTCCGGAAGCTCTTTCTCTTTTACAGGACTGAAGCGAGGGTCTCGAAACGCCGCTGCCTCAGCCATCTCTTCGATGGTCTTATGGAGGGGTCCATGACCTTCAATATATCCGATGCAGCCCCTCAATTGGCCTTTTTTGTTGATCGTCACAAAGGCTCCTCGATTTTCCTTAAGAATGGGCGACTCGACCTTAAACTCCTGCACACTCTTTCCTCTCGCTCTATTTTCAATCACTGTCTTCGCGATGTGATGGAGGGTCTTTTTATCTTGATCATTTAGACCCAAATCGACACCCACCTTCTTACCTTCCTTCATCTTTTCTGTCCCTCCAGCCGTCTGGTAAAAAACGCCAGCCCCGTACCCTACCACACGGCTCCGATCGCCGGTCACATCTCCAGAGTTGAGATATTTGAGCACCTTTCCTTTATTCGCTCCGAGGGCTTTGGCTGCTATCATGATGGAAATGATAGGACCCCCTCCACAGGCCTCACAACGGCCACTCTTCAGGTCTCGGTTTAATCCCTCAGGATCAAATCGTTCGATATGGCTCAAGACGATCTTATCAAGCTCAACGGCCTTCTCGTAGGAGTGAAAATGGGAGAGATCTGAACTGGCGATCAATAAGACCTTTCTCCCCCCGACCGTCTCAGCAATTGCAGAGGCAAGGGATTGGCAGGTCTCCCAACTCCAGTAAGGTTCCATGACGATGGGAACCAATTTGAACGATCTGCAGGCGATCTGGAGGAAAGGGATCTGAACTTCCAAAGAGTGCTCCTGCGCATGAGCTTCAGGAAGGAATTGAATCTCCTTTCGCCTCTCCATCATTCTCTTGGAGAGTTCGACATCAATAGGAGCCACGCCCAGAGGGGTTCGGTAACCTCCTCGATCATAAAGGGAAGCACCCTTAAAAAGGACCTGGTGGCTTGGTGCGACCACGACAACGGAATCGAAAGTTTTTCCCTCGATCAGCTTATAGGCATAGGCTGCCACCTGTCCTGAATACATATACCCCGCATGGGGTGAGAGGAGAGCAACAATCTCTCCCTCCACCTTCTCCTTCTTTGCGTTATCCAAATATCTTTTCACATCCCTTGAAAGAATTTCCGGGTTATCAGGATAAAATGCCCCTGCTACCGCCGGCTCCCTGATCTCTTTCATGACCATCTCCTTTCCCTTCGAGGTCTGGGCCATCGAAGGGGATCCCGGGCAGATTAAAACGGCGATGAGAAAAAAATGATAGAAACGCCCTCGCATCATTATTCCTACTCACAAATGCCAAATGTCATCCTTCGACAGGCTCAAGACGACGTCCTGAACATGCCACTAAATGATAAGATCATGGTGAGCCTGTCGAACCATCAGCCGAACGGTTGCCGAACCATGACATTTGAGCTTTATGATTTTTTGCTGTCCAAAAGAAGGGTGACAGGCCCGTCATTGATGAGATGGACGTCCATTTTTGCCTGAAATTCCCCTGTTTGCACAGCGATGCCCTTTCCCCTCAATTCGGAGACGAATCGATCGTATAGATTCTTGGCCACAGTCGGCTCTTCTGCCTCTGTAAAAGAAGGCCTTCTCCCCTTTCGACAATCACCGTAGAGGGTGAACTGAGAGACGATCAGCATCTCCCCGCCTATCTCCTTTAATGAAAGGTTAAGCTTTCCAGAGGCGTCTTCGAAGATTCTCAGCTCAGGCAATTTGGAAGTCATATAAGAGATGTCTTCCTCTCCATCCCCTTTGCCTACACCAATGAAGACGAGAAGGCCGTTTCCAATCTTACCGGATAATCGACCCTCCACAAAGACTTCAGCGGATTGAACCCTTTGGACCACTGCCCTCATATTTATCGTGTCCGTGCCTGCACGCTGGAGTGTCTGCCTTTGCCGAAATTCTTTGTGAACACAGGCGTTTCGGCACGCAGGCGTGTCACGTGTCCGCCACTTTTATCGAATCCCGTGATTCGTATTTCCTGAATTCAAAACTCATAACTCAAAACTTTTAACTCTCTTTCTCCTTTTCTTTCTTGGCCTGAGCAACAATCTTCTCAGTCAATTGGGCAGGGACTTCCTCATAATGAGAGAATTCCATGGTGAAGGTGCCCCGACCGCCCGTCTTTGAGTTGAGGTCCGGAGCGTACTTCAGCATTTCCGCCATGGGAACATTCGCTTGGATCACCTGATAATTTCCCTTTGAATCAACTCTCAAAACCCTCCCCCGCCGACTGTTGAGATCACCAATCACATCCCCGATGTGCTCGTCGGGTGCTGTCACCTCCACCTTCATGATCGGTTCGAGCAGCACTGGAGTGGCCTCCTGTACTCCTTTCTTGAAGGCCATGATGGCGGCAATCTTGAAGGCCATTTCAGAAGAATCGACCTCATGAGACTTTCCGTCATAAAATCGGACCTTCACGTCCACCACTGGAAAACCGCCTAAGACACCGCTCTGCATCGCCTCAACAACCCCTTTCTCCACGGCCGGGACAAAATTCCTTGGAACGTTCATACCCGTAAGGGCATTCTCAAATTCAAATCCGGTTCCTCGTGGAAGGGAGGAAATATCAAAATGGACTTCAGCAAACTGTCCGCGGCCACCGGTCTGTTTCTTATGACGATAGATCACACCCGTCTTCGATCCGCGGATCGTCTCTTTGTAGGGAACCTTCGGAACGCTGAGATTCACCTCCACCCCGAATTTTCTTTTCAATTTTTCAACGATCACCTCCACATGGGTCTGCCCCACACCCGAAAGGAGAATCTCGCCGGTCTGTTCATCTCGCCCCATCATCATGGTCGGGTCTTCTTCGTGGATGCGTGCCAGGGAGGAAGCGATCTTGTCCTCGTCGCCTTTGCTCTTGGGCGCCAGCGCATAAGAGATCACGGGGAGAGGAAGCCTGGTCTCTTCGAAAAGGATAGGCCTCTTCTCATCAGAGAACGTGTCTCCCGTGGTGGTCTCTTTTAACTTGGCGACGGCGACGATATCCCCAACGCTTGCGAAGCCCACAGGTTTCTGCTTCTTCCCCTCCATGAAGAAAATCTGACCAATCCTCTCCTTCACATCCTTCTTCGAATTGTACACGACAGAGTCGGCGCTGACGCTCCCTGAATAGACCCTGAAAAGGCTCAGTTTCCCCGCATAGGGATCGACGATCGTCTTGAATACGAAAGCGGAGAACGGGGCGTCATCTTTGGGCTCTCTGGTCTCTGGCTCCCCTGTTTTGATATTTTTTCCCTGAACCGGACCCCTCTCCAGAGGGGAGGGGAAACAACGGATCATCATGTTCAGAAGAGGCTGGATACCGATATTACGAATAGAGGAACCACAGAGGGCAGGCACTAATCTCCTCTCCATCGTTCCTTTTCGAAGGCATTGAATAATCTCCTCAACAGAGATTTCGCCGGACTCCAAATATTTTTCCATCATCTGATCATCCATTTCCACCACGGCCTCGACTAATTTCTCATGAAGGCGATCCACCTCTTCTTTCATATCAGGTGGAACCTCTTTGATCTCGAACTGGCCACTTCCATCCTCTCGGTAGAGATAGGCCTTCTTATGAATCAAATCCACGACCCCCCTAAAATTTCCTTCACCGCCAATGGGAAGTTGGACAGGAACAGCAGGTTGAGATGGAAAGATCTTCTTCACTTCCTCAACCACCTTGAGGAAATCGGCTCGTTCCATATCCATTTTGCTGACGAAGAGGATCCGTGGAACTCCAAACTCATTGGCATATCCCCATACGGTCTCGGTTTGAACCTTGACTCCCGAATTTCCACCCACAACAATAATCACTCCATCTACCACTCTCATCGAAGCCTTTGCCTCGGCGATGAAGTTTGCATATCCGGGGGTGTCGATAATATGAAACTCATGTTTATCCCATTCGAGGTGAGAAAGGGATGCGCTGATGCTGATCTTTCGATTGATCTCCTCCGGCTCAAAATCCATCAAAGAGGAACCATCATCGACGCGGCCGAGGCGGTTATTCTCCCCTGTATCGAAGAGAATCGCGTCAACTAAAGAGGTTTTTCCCTCCCCCCCATGGCCAAAGGTTCCAATATCTCGAATATGACTCGGCTCAAATCGCTTCATCTCCTCTCCTTTCTCTGATCCGCCCAATTGAATTAAAAACGTTTTATTCTAAATTATTTTTCTAAAAAATAAAAGTCAATTTCTATTCGCCGTGTAACCCATCATTGATCCGGGGGACAATGGGTAGGGGAGTCTTGCCAAAGGCGGGATCAGCCTCCCCTGTGAAGGGAGACCCGGGTTACCCCTCCCCCGTTTAAGTGAGTCCATACTTCACCCTTTCTTGCCCACTCCCAGTTTTTGGGAGAAAAGAAAACTGGGGGAGGCATCCATTAAAAGGCCAATTCGATCAAATTGACTTAGGTATGAGACCATCCTATAATCCATTTAAAATGGACGTAAGAATGGAAGACTTCCTGAAAGAAGACATTGGCGTAAGGGACATTACTACGGAGGCTATTGTCCCTGAGAATCATACCTCAAAAGCCATTGTCCTGGCAAAGGCCGATGGGGTGGTGGCTGGGCATATCTTTGCTCGGGAGATTTTTAAGCTCCTTGACAGGGACATCCATTATGAGGAGTTAAAGCAAGACAGCGAACGTGTTATAAAAGGGGACAGAGTGGCGGTCATCGTGGGTAAAAGCCGTGCAATCCTTACGGGCGAAAGGGTTGCATTAAACATCCTCCAGAGATTATCAGGGATTGCTACCCTCACAAGAAGCTTCGTAGAAGCCGTTGAGGGTACACGAGTGAAAATTCTCGATACGAGAAAGACCTCACCAGGGCTGAGAAGTATGGAAAAATATGCGGTAAAGATGGGGGGAGGATATAACCATAGACTCAATCTTAGTGAAATGGCGCTCATCAAGGAAAATCACATAGCAATAGCACATTCTATAAATGAAGCTGTAAAGCGAGTGAGATCGCAGTCAAATGTACCTATTGAAGTGGAAGTAAGAAATATGGAGGAGCTGATGGAGGCAATGGATGCAAGTGTTGACAGGATCATGCTTGATAACTGGGATATAGAATCGATAAAGAATGCCGTCTCTCTTGTGAATAAAAGAATTCCTCTCGAAGTCTCGGGAAACATGACTATTGAAAAAGCAAAAGAGGTTGCAAAAACAGGGATTGATTTCATCTCTGTGGGGGCAATCACCCATTCATTCAAATCACTGGATATGACTTTACTTCAAGAAAGGTTAAGAGATGGGCGCTGAAGAGGATGCTGGAGATTGTGTGAAATGAATAACGACAAAAAACACTATTGCGATGTGCTGGTCATCGGATCAGGCATAGCCGGGCTTTCAGCGGCGATGACCGCTTCCGAGCAGGGGCTCGATGTAACCGTTATAAACAAAGAAGCATCTTTGGAAGAATCCAACACTCTTTACGCCCAGGGAGGAATCGTTTGTTTGGGGAAAGATGATTCTCCTCAACTTCTTATCGATGACATCATGGAAGCAGGCGATGGGATTTCGAACCTTGAAGCAGTAACCATCCTTGCTACTGAAGGCCCTTCCCTCGTGGAGGATTTTTTGGTCAAGAAGATGGGAGTCCCCTTCTCACGTTCCGAAAAAGGAGAATTGGAATATGCCAGGGAGGCGAGTCATTCGAGACGAAGAATCCTTTACTGTATGGATACAACAGGCAGGATGATAGAAGAGAGTCTCATAAAAAAAACAAAGAACATCGAAAATATCCGATTTCTTACCAACTACACGGTCATTGACCTTCTTACCATCCCCCACCATTCAACCAATCCCCTCTCCCTTTACAGGGAGCCCCAATGTATCGGAGCCTACGTGCTCAATAATGTCGAAGAGAAGGTGGAGATGATATTCTCATCTTATACCGTCCTCGCAACAGGCGGGCTCGGCAGGATTTATCTCCATACCACCAACCCTCCCTGTGCCACTGGCGACGGATTCGCCATGGGATACAGAGCCGGAGCGAGACTGATCAATATGGAATATATCCAGTTTCATCCTACATCTCTCTTCCATAAAGATGCCGATGGCTTTCTCATTTCAGAGGCAATGAGAGGCGAGGGAGCAAAGCTAAAAACAAGGGATAATGTTCCGTTTATGGACAAATATTCCCCTCTGGGTGATCTCGCTCCCAGAGATGAGGTCTCAAGGTCTATCTATGAGGAGATGATAAAGAGAAGCGATGCCTATGTCTATCTCGATATTGCATCCTATGCAAAGATAGATATTAAGAAACGTTTCCCCGCCATTTATGAAAAATGTTTGTCCCTTGATATCAATATACTCAAGGGTCCGATACCTGTCGTGCCTGCCGCTCATTATAGCTGCGGAGGAGTGCAGGTGGAAAGTTGGGGAAGAACATCGCTGAAGAATCTATATGCTGCTGGTGAAGTTTCAGCCACAGGCATCCATGGCGCTAATAGACTCGCATCCACCTCGATGCTTGAAGGACTGGTATGGGGAGTGAGGGCGGCAAAACATATCGCCACTCACTTTGATGGCGAGAAACCGTACAAAGAAACTGAAATCCCTCCGTGGCAGCCTCCTGAAAAAGAGGAGGAAGTTGACCCTGCTCTCATCCAACAGGACTGGCTGAGCATTAAATCAACGATGTGGAACTATGTGGGTATTATAAGAACAATAAAGAGGTTAGAAAGGGGAAGGGCTGATCTCCGCTATTTGAAGAATAGGATAGACGATTTCTATAGAAAAGCCCATCTTCACCCAATGGTTCTAAATCTGAGAAACGGCATTCAGACAGCTCTCATCGTAGCCGAAGCAGCCTTTGCAAATAGAAACAGTCGAGGCGCACATTATATCAAATAGACCCGATTCCCTCCCCGCAACCTCTTGAGGTGGAATGCCAAGTTTGATATTATAAGCATGAACGAGGTAAACTCATCAATCCTACAACTCGAAGATAGAATATTTCTACTGATCTCAAGCGTTGTGCACGAAAACTGCCAGATGATTTCCTCTGAAATAGTATATCATAAATCAAAGAGGCTGATTTCATGTTCTTCTTTGCCGGAGCGCATCTGCCGCATCAGCATTCTTCAGGCGTTTTGAGAACGTGAGATATCGGTTGGCCTAATAGGCGTAGAAGGTTACGCTTTTTCCCGGCACGAGCTTTCGTGAAAGCAGATATTGCTGAAAATCGGGAAGGGGTTGTGAAGGTAACTTTCTCTCTCTCATATAAGTTCCTGCCTATGATATACGGATTCTGTATAATATGATATTATGAATAAATTACGGCAGTCAGGGAGATTATCCTTCAGGAATTATTTGTTTCTTTGGTTAAAATATAATACCGTTAAACATAAACCGAAGGAATAAACCGATCCAGTATAATAATTGTTAGGCGATAGGGAGGAAAAGGTGGGCTTCCTTAGCAAGTTACTCCGTGGTCCAACGCCGATTGATGTAATGCGTGCCGATCTGTTCATGGAGTACCACTCTCTCACAAGCACTGGCAGGGCGGCAGTGCAGTGGGTATCCCTTGGATCCGACGATCCAAATCTTCGACCGTTTTTGGTCGCTCTCCTTTACGCCCGTATTCTTGTCGCTCACGCCGAGACTCGGACAAAGCTATTCGAATTGGTTGATGTGATCAGCAAGCAAAACGTTCGCGATGAGGGTCATACCGGTTTTCTATTCCCTAAATGGATGCTCCCCGTCGGTTTCGGTGCGCCAGAGGAAAGAATTTGGCCGTGGGTGCTTGTGGACAGCCCTCGTGCCTTAAGTAAACCCAAGGTGTACAACGCTACACTTCAGGCATTTCCGGAGTCGAGGCATTTTGGAATTAATCTGAAGATGGCTTTTGGTCAGGAAAGGATTCTTGCTCCTGCCTCTCCGCTCATAGCAATCACATCGTACGCGGGATCAACGGACCAAGAGGGCCGTTATGAACTAGCGGTCTTGCTTTGGCAGGTTAACGAATTCTATGGTTCACCGGATCGTGTACTCATAGGGAGTGAATCTAAGGCGCTCGCGGCTGCTACAACTGCGATCAGAAGTGGTGATCTTCGTGTCCCAAAGAACTGAGTACGGGCAAACGTGATGCCCCCTATTAATCCCCCTAGCACTTCGCTCAACACGGACGTGCAAAAGCGTCGCTTCGCTCTGCTTTTGCACACCGGCTAGCTCAACCGTTGTGCTGATAAAATAAATGAAACCGCCAAAAATATTAAAACCATATGTTCTTTCATTTTGTCACCAAATTTCCAAGCATGCTCCCGTTTTTATCCCATCGCGGCCTCTGTTTGGCAAACCACCTAACGAATGTTTCGCTATTATTCCAGAGCATATTGCCCTTCATGGCGGCAAACAATACATTGGCTGGTCCATTTGGGAGTGGCCCAAAGTTTTTATTGAGGCTGAATTTCATTGCATCTGGAAAAGTCCAGAAGGAGAACTTATCGATCTTACGCCCAAACGGTATACATTTGACAGAATTCTTTTCCTTCCTAATCCCGGAAAGCAATACAAAGGCATTCAGGTCGATAATATCAGAAAGCCTCTTTCCAACAACAGGGATATTGACAGATTCCTCCTTCTTGCTAAACAAAAGTTTCCGCTCTTGAACGAGGGAGATTCGGCTTACCAAAAGAAAGTACCCGTTGACCAGCGGTTTTTGAAGGCAGAAAAGGAAATGGCCTATTTGCAACTGAAACTCATCGGAAAATACGGGTCTCCCTATCCATGAACATCCAACTGAACTTGTCTTGTGAACTATGGTAATCATATTTACCTCAAATCCAGAAACTCAGCACAACAACCGACTCAACCCGACCGGGGATAGGCCGGTTTAGCTAAAGGTTAACCTCGTGCCCCGGAGGGTCAGCCGGGGCACGAGGTGTTTATACAAACAATTGTGGAGGAGAGATTTGGGGTCAAATCTTTATTCTTGACAATTCAGACCGTTTTTCTAACAAAAGGAAGTTGTATAAGAAGTGTAAGCCAGCCAAAGTCAAGGATAAAGATTTGACCCCATGAGCAAACATAACTATTGGGTAACAGTTTAGTCCTTTTGGAACTTTTTTGATCACGTGCCCACATTGCTCTTGACTTGTGGGCGTTTTTTTGTTGTAATTAATATGAGTATAAATACTTATATAAGGAGGAGG
>Ga0299912_10004758_pt1 | contig 11120 bp, 7 predicted proteins | sample RVTome_2_FD_207667 | JGI IMG/M metagenome (GOLD analysis project Ga0299912, IMG submission 207667) | Soil microbial communities from uranium-contaminated site in the Upper Colorado River Basin, Wyoming, United States - RVT95D214 (version 2) ... | reverse complement strand
ACCCCCTCATGCGTGTTGAAGAGGAACCATATGACTGGGTCGATGCTGCTGGGGGCGGGCGTGTAGTCCTTCTTGAACCTGTAGTTCTCCTTCAGGTACGCCTCTATGGCCTTGTATTTGTCGTAAGGAGACGTTAGGCCGGCAGTTATTTCCAGGGCCTTAGCGGCAAGCCTAGCTTCTATACTGTCGGGCACATCGATCATCATGGCTGTGCCCAGCGGGTTGGCTGACTTGAGGGCCGCCTGGCTGTAGCCGGGCATCCTCCAGCCCACCCAGTATGGTATGTCGAATGGCCCCAGGGACATGAATGACTGCGTCTCGGGTATGTAGGCTACGCTCGTGTTGATCATGAGGGTCTGGGTGTTGGGGGCTACTGGCACGTAGCCCATGAAGGTCGTAAGGGGCGTCACGTAGAACTGCTTATAGGAGTAGGAGGCGCCCTCGTACTCGTTTGGTATTATCTGGCCGCTGTAGGTTTCAGACGGGTATCGGGTCGCCTCCATCCACCTGCCGCCAGTGTAGTTCTCCGCCGGGTACCTCCTCAGGTACCTCGTGTATGTCGCTAGCCTGATCTCCATGATGGGGCCGAGCTCCCTGGGCTCCTCCTCGTCCACCTTTGTGCTCTCCGTGGACTTGCCCAGCGACCCCGGCTCCAGCATGGGGTTCACGGGGCCGGGGCGGTCCTCGTCCAAGTCCAGGCGCGTTATGTCCCCCAGTATGTTGATGGCTGTCGATAGCATTCCTACACTTAGGGCTAGCACTATGAGTAGGAGCATGAGCCTGGCGTAGCTCTTCAATCTGATTCTTAAACGTGGGCCCTGAAGCTTTATCCTTTAGGGACCCCGGGAACCATTTTTTCGGCTTCTCCCCGCTTTTGTCTCAGCTGCACGCGATGTTCCATTGTACGTGACGCGAAACAATGGTGTCTTTTGAGGCTCCAAATGTAAATCTTCAAGGCAAGTTATTCAAAATAAATGAGAGTAACCATCCATACGTAAATTCTATACTCAAAGACCACCAATATGGTACCCATGTGGACAGTCAATTCAGAGTCCGGCAGACTCCACGCCGTCCTCATACAGGACTCCGCGGAACAGCTCTGGACCAGGAGGCTGCCATTCGCCGGCATAGAGAGCAGCACCCATTACGTGGCCAGGGACCCCCACGCCCAGATGGAGCCCGGCCACGGCGAGTGGCTCCAGCTGCCCAAGATACTGAGAGGCGAGGGCGTCCAGGTCTATGAGGTCAAGTCCATGCTGGGCAGCATACTTGAGGGCGCGACCCTGGCCGAGAGGGCCCGGATGGTGGAGGATGTCTGGCGCGGGATGCCTGCGGCGCCTGACCCCGAGGAGCTGACGGTGGACCACCTCACTTGGGGGTACCCGCCTGTGCCCTACTACGACGAGGAGCAGGACAGGGTGGTGCTCCCCGACCACAGGCGCGTGGCCTGGACCTACACAAGGGACACCAGCTTCACAACCCAGGTGGGCACCGTCGTCTGCAACATGAGGAGGTACAGCAGACGGTACGAGCCCAGGGTGGTGAAGCTCTGCTACGAGCACGACCCCGCGCTCCGGGAACACGTGGAGATCGTCTACGACGCCAACGAGGCCCAGGGCGTCTACAGCGAGCCCCCCTGCGTGGAGGGAGGCGACACCCAGATCATCGACGAGGAGACCATAGCCATAGGCGTCGGCCAGAGGTCCACCGTCACGGGCTTCAGGGAGACGGCTCGCCGCCTCTTCGAGGCCGACAGCGAAGGGAAGCTGAAGTACATATGCGCCGTGAGCCTGGCCGACTATCCCGCCGTGGACTACATGCACCTCGACGTAACCATCAACTACCCCGATGAAGGCAGGGCCCTGGTGATGCCCTACGTCTACGACACCGAGCTGGTCCACGACTACCCACCAAAGAGGCTGCTATTGAAGACGCTGGAGGCCGTGAGGGCCCAGGCGGAGGCCCACGGGGGCCCCATGGAGCCCCTCGTCCACCCGGACAGCTTCCGGCACATGGGCAGGACCGCCGTGTACGTCAACAGAGGCGGTTTCCCGGAGCCCCTGAGGACCGAGTTGAGCCTTCTGGACTTCCTCGTCAGGGAGGGCAAGCTAGACAGGGACGGCTTCATCTACGTCGGCGGCACGCCCGAGGCGCCCAACGACGTGGTCCACCTACTGGACACGATGCTGGAGCAAAGCAGGGGCGCTTCCAACATTGTCACGGTGAAGCCCGGTGTCGTCATCGCCTACGACAGGAACAGGCGCACAAACCAGGAGCTGCGGGATCACGGTATCACGGTCAGGGAGTGGGGCAGCAGCCACCTAGACCTCTTGGGCGGCCCCCACTGCAGCACGTGTCCCCTCAGCAGGGACCCCTAATTTTTCTGTGAAACGATATACCTGAAAATAATTAAAAGTGGCGGAAGCACCGCTCATCGGTGAACGCCATGGCGATCCCCGCCTCGTCGCAGGCCCCGATGACCTCCTTGTCCTGGACGCTCCCCCTGCTGAACATACGCCGTCATCCGGTCCTGCTGACCAGTGCCCACGCCGATGGTGGCCCCACCCCTGCTCAGCACGACACCATTGCTCCGCACGTTCATACAGACGTACCAGCTGAACAGCAGATCCTTCGCCTCCTGGGCGGTCCCCACTGCAGCACGTGCCCCCTCAGCAGGGACCCCTAAATTCATTGAAAACGCAAGCAGCCTGCCACCACCGGGCTCCATCGATTGGCTGATGAAGGGTCTACAGGGCGGTTCGCTTGATGTCCTTGACGATGTCCAGATCAGCGTCGTCGCTCACCATCTCCCTCTCTCCGAGAAGCATCGCCGTTGACACATGTACGGCGTCCCTTGGCCTCAGCCTGTACATCTCAACCAGGTCCTGAGCCCTCAGAACCACCTTCTCGTCTACGCCCACGAAGGCCAAGTCCGGAACCCTCAGCAGCGAAGCCCCGGCCCTGAGAGCGTACTCGTAGCCGTGTATCTTCCAGACGACCCACGTCACCTCGTCCCACGTGAGCAGGGAGCTGAACCCCCTCACCTTGCCCCTCTCCACCTCCCTCAGGATGCCCACCGCCCTCCCGGCCCTGGGATTCAGGGAAACGTCGCAGAGGACCGCGTACAGGAAGACGCTGGAATCTAGGTAGACCATCGCTCCAGGGCCTCGGAGAGGATGATCTCTTTGAGGTCCACCTCGCTCTTCGCCTTGAGTTCACCGGGGATCAGTCTCATCAGTTCATCGACACTGCCCTGATCCTCAAACGCCTTGACGACGACCTCGTCCCCTCTGACCTCGAACACGACCTCGGAGCCCGGCCTGATCCCCATCAGCTCCCTGACTCCTTCGGGATAACCGCCTGACCCTTGGGGCCCAGCTTGCTCTTCACCCTCGGCGAACATGAGCATCCCGCGGACACCAGCCCCCGGCAGCCGCCGCCCATAAACCCTGAAAAAGCCCCCGAACCACAAAACAAGCCCAAAAACGGATAACCGCGGCGACGACGACCACACCCCCCCACCACGCACACACACAGACAACAAGCCACTACAAAAGCCCCCTAAACCCCCGAGAACCACCCCAAAAAACAGGGATACCCAACCACTAGGTACAAAAAGACCCCAAAAAACGCTTATTACAAGTAACTTGTAACAAACTAGAAGTGACGGAAACACCGCTCATCTGTAAACGCCATCACGATACCCGCCTCATCACAGGCATCTATCACCTCCCTGTCCTGGACGCTGCCCCCCGGCTGAACGCACGCAGCCACACCATGCTCGGCCAGCAGGTCCACGCTGTCCCTGAACGGGAAGAAGCCATCCGACGCCAGCACCGAGCCGGGCACCTCATCCCTGTGGCCCCTCATCTCCGCCTTCTCAAGGGCCAACTTCACCGCGGTGACCCTGTCCTGCTGGCCCGTGCCCACGCCGATGGTGGCGCCGCCCTTGCTGAGGACGACGCCGTTGCTACGGACGTTCATGCAGACGTACCAGCTGAACAGCAGGTCCCTAGCCTCCTGGGCGGTCCCCTGCCGCCTGGTGACCCATCTCAGGTCCTCCGGACTTCTAACCTTCGTTAGCATGGGCGCCTGGAGCACCAGGCTCCCGTCCATCATGACGGCGATGTCCAGGGGCTCCATGGGGTCCCCCGCCCACCTGCTTATCCTATCGAGCCCCGTGACCTGTATGACCCTGATGTCCCTCTTCTCCTCGAAGTGCCCCATGCAGCCCGCCTCGAAGCCCGGCGCCACCACGGCCTCCACGTAGCTGCCCATGATCTCCTCGGCCGTGGCCTCGTCCACAGGCGCGTTGAACCCCACGACGCTACCGTACGCAGCAAGCGCGTCGCAGTCACGCGCCTTCCTGTACACCTCTCTGAGCGGCTCCCCCGGCCCGTTCCTGACAGCCGCCCCGCTGGGGTTCACGTGCTTCATCACCGCGCACGCCGGCTCCCCGAAGTACCCCACGATCCGCATCGCGTTGTCCACGTCCTGCACGTTCGTCATGCTGAGCCCGCTCTTACCCGTCTTCAGCAGCCTCAGGCCCCCCACCGTCAGGGGCCCCTCCGCGGGGCTGTAGAAGGCGGCCGGCTGGTGCGGATTCTCCCCGTACCTGAGGCTCATCGCCTTCCTGTACAGCCTCTCATCGCCGCCGATCCTGATCCTGATCTCGTCGGGGAACCCCTCCTCCACCGCCGTCCGGTACCTCTTCCTCAGGCTCACAGCGACTCCTCCAGGTAGCCCACGATGGCCTCATCGTAGGACGCCGTCCGTTTGAATGCTTCCAGTGCGTAGCGCCTCCGCAGCTCGGTGGTCAGGGCCCCCCTGTGCTTCTTGAGCGTCCTGATCACCTCCGGATACTGGCCCGGGTCGGTCACAACGCAAGTCTTATCGTATAGTAGGCTGGCCTTGGCCGCGGACCGCACCATGGCCGGTCCCCCGATGTCTATGTTGTGGCCCGCCTCCAGCAGGTCCGCGCCCCCCGCCACCACCTCCTCGAAGGGGTAAAGGTTCACAACAACCAGGTCGATGGGCTTGACGCCGTTCTCCTCCATCCACCGCCTGTGCTCCGGGTCGCCCCTGTCCATGAGGAGGCCGCCATGCACCTTGGGGTGCAGCGTCTTCACAAGCCCCCCAGGGCTCTCCGGGTGCCCCGTGTAGTCGCTCACCTCGACAAGCCTCTTGTAACCGAGTTCACCGATGCGCTTGGCTGTGCCCCCGCTGCTGATGATCTCCACGCCGTAGGCTCCGAGCGCCTTGACCAGGCCCTCCAGGCCGGACTTGTCGTAGACGCTGATGAGCGCCCTCTCGATCATGCTACCACTCTGGTTAAGGCAATAGCGTGGAAGCTAAAGCGTTTGCCTCACGCTGGACTGCAATATTGACGTGGATAGGTAACTAGGGCGCGTGCTCCACGTAGACTGGGCTGCTCCACGCTAGGGACCCGTCGCTCTGGGTGACCTTGACCCAGTACGGGTTGACGCCCCCGTGGATGCCCTCATCCTTGACCTTGAACTCCAGGCTGCTGGGCAGCGGCCCTCCTGAAATGGCCTGAACCTTGATTCTCCTGTTCACGGGCCCCACCTCTACCACCTTGGGCTCGTAGGTCACCTCGCCGGGCCTGAAGCTGAAGCTCACCGGCTCGCTGTGGAACGTCATCTTCGCGTCCTCTGGGGCGTCCAGCCTGAGCAGCACCCCGTCGGCGTCCCCGCCCGTGGTGCTCCTCCACTCAAGCCTCTGGTCCGTGACCCTACGGACGCCTTGGTCAGGGTAGTCGAAGCTGTACTCCTTGAATTCAACGATCCTGCCCTTGTCGATGCTGAGGCCGCCGTCCCAGTTCACCCTCTTGGGTCTGCTCCTGACGCGGGCACCCATCCACTCCACCTTCAGGAGCCTGTCTCCGCCGCTGGGCTCCGCGAAGGGGTGCCTGTAGATGGTGTCCCTGCCCCTCATCACCTCGACGGCGTGGAGGGGCCTTGTCCCGTGGACCTTGACGCTTATCTCCGGGGCCCCGCTCGCGGCGCACTCTTCACCCATAATGTGGCCGTCCACCCTGACGTCCAGGATGATCCTCTCCCCGGTAGTCGCGTAGGTCCTCCTGGCCCAGAAAGCCTCCCAGAGAGCCTCACGGGTGAGCTCCCTGGCGTAGACCCCCGTGTAGCCGCCCCTCGTCGTGAAGCCGCCTGTGGGCAGCGTTAGCCCCGGCCTGCAGGTGTGGTCGTCGCTGGCCGCTATGAAGCCCACCTTGAGGCCCCTGTCCAGGGCTTCCTCTAGGAGCCACTCGAAGGTGCCGTGGTGGCTGTGAACCTCCACCAGGGGCACCCTCTCAAGGTCCCAGTAGTCCAGGTTGGCGTGGCGTCCCCCCACGTGGGCGACGGCCATGACGTCCCGCCTCCCCCTGAACTCCTTCCAGAGCTCGCTGATGGGGTACCTGTCGGTGGGTGCCCCAGACTTGTCGGGTATCTGCCAGTGGTCGCTGCGGTGGATTTCCTCGTCGTCGCCCAGGAAGTAGATGTTGTGGTCTCCCCCGGCTGGGGTGAGGCCGCTCCACTCGTATCCTAGGAAGGTGACGAACCTGCCCGGCTCGTGGTACTTCCTGGTCTTTTCCTTGACTTCCATCCACAGGTCATCGGTGACCTGGAAGTCGTTGCCCTGCCAGCCCCCGAAGTCCATGGCGGCTACGTCCCTGAGGAAGCTGAAGTACTCGTCCAGGGTCCCCGTGCCCACCGTCTCCTTGGTCTGGCCGTGCATGTCACCCCAGAGGAGCCTGAGCTCGGGCGCCTGCTTCCCCACTATGATGGGGTTGGACTCCGCCTCCAGGCTGCCGTTCGACGCCTTAAACCTGTGAACGCCAGGCTTCTTTAGCTTCAACGTGAACCTGTGGACGCCCAGGTCCTCCCCCTTGAAGGCGTAGACTTCATGGGCTCCGTCATCCGCTGTTACCGTCACCTCTCCGCGGTAACCGTCGCTCCTGTTGCCGAACCTGTCAAGGGCCCTAACGACGACGGGTATAGGTGCCCCCGCCACGGCCCACGAGGGCGCCGCGAGGTCGAGGGAGACCGCCGGGCCACCGATGATCCTTATGCTGGGCGAGCGCTCGATCTCCTCGAAGGTGCCGGCGCCGAAGGGGTCCACCAGCACCTGGAACACGTGCTCCATCTCCCTGAAGCTCTGGTTCCTGATGCCGGGCGAGCCCCGGCCCCTGTCACCGAACACTACAGTGACGGTGTCCCCCTCCGCTAGGCTCCCGTCGTGGACGTCCACCTGGAGGGCGGCCCTGAAGGGGCGGATGTGGCCCCTGTGGCTGAAGGACTTCTCCAGCCTGACGCCAGCGCTCGCCGCCACCGTCGTGTACCCCGGCCCCGCCGGGTCCCTGAACTGGGGGTCCCCCTCGTCGCTGACGCTACGCCTCGCCACCCGTATGCTCCCGCCGTCGTCCACGCTGTACCTTCCCGCGTGATAAGTAAGCCTCCACGTGGAGTAGCCGCCCGCCACCGCGTCGCCGGCGGGCTCCAGCTCCGCCCAGCCAAGCCAAGACCTGTCCAAAGCCTACAACCGTAGAAGCATGGGCCGCAGGGAATGTAAAACCTACCAGAGAAAAGGGGGGTTAGATGTTGCGGCCCGGCCCCGGGCGCAGGATGTCGTGGGGCGCGGCCTCCTGGGCGCCGTGCTCCGTGATTAGGGCCAGCTTCGCCTTCTCCCACATCTCGGGTATCGTGGAGGCGCCGACGTAGCCCATGGCCGCCTTGAGGCCGCCCGTGAACTCCGCTATGATGTCCTTCACTGGGCCGCGGTACGGGACCCAGCCCTCCACGCCCTCGCTTATGGACTTGCTAGGCTGGCTGTACCTGTCCAGGGCGAACCGCTTGCTGCGGGCCCTCTCGCTGCCCATCCCGTAGTACTCCTTGTAGTAGCGGCCCTCCATGGCCACGAGCCTGCCCGGGCTCTCCCGGCACCCCGCGAAGACGTTGCCCATCATGGCGCACGAGGCCCCCACGGCCATGGCCACGGCCACGTCCCCCGGGTTCCTCATGCCACCGTCAGCTATGATTGGGATGTCCGCGCCGTACTGCTTCACGGCGTCGGCCACCTGGCTCGTGGCGTAGAGGGTCGGCGCCCCGGCCCTGGTCACGACGCTGGTGCTGCATATGCTGCCGCTGCCTATGCCCACCCTGAGGCCGGCCACACCTTCAAGCTGGGTGACTATGTCCTCTGCCGCCTTGAAGGTGCCTATATTGCCGACGACGATCTCGGCGTCGACCTCCTTCAGTATCTGCTTGGTGGCCTCGAAGCAGTTCTTGTTGTGGAAGTGGCTCACGTCCAGGACCAGCACGTCCACGTACTTCTCCAGGGCCTTGGCCCTGGGCAGGTCGAAGGGGCTGATGGCCGCCGCGCAGATGAGGCGGCCCTCCTCGTCCCTCACCGCTTCCTGGTACGTGCCCTTCAGGGTGATGTCCTTCATGGTTATGAGGCCCCTGACGCGGCGCTGCTCGTCGATGATAGGCAGCTTCTCTATCCTGTGCTCGTGGAGGATCTTCATGGCCTCCTCCAGGCTCGTCTCCTCTGTGCCCGTGACGACCTCCTCGGTCATCACATCCCTAACCTTCAGGCTGCTCTCAGCCAGGCGGACGTCCCTCCAGGTGACGATGCCCACAAGCCTGTCGTCCTGCTCGACGACGGGGAACCCCTTCACGTTGTGCTCCTCCATGAGCTTCAGCAGCTCCTCCACCGTGGCGTCGGGGCCCACAGTGACAACGTCCCTGATGATGACGGCCTCGGCCCGCTTAACCTTGCGTGCCATGTCCACCTCCTCCTTGGCGCTGCAGTTCCTGTGGAGCACGCCGAGGGCGCCCTCACGCGCGAGGGCTATGGCCATCTCGGCCTCGGTGACAGTGTCCATGGGGCTTGCCACGAAGGGGACGTTGAGCTGGATGCGCTTGGTGACCCTGGACCCGACCTTGGCCTCGCTGGGCTCTAGGGTGGTCCATCCGGGTAATAGAAGAACATCGTTGAAGGTGAGGGCTTTTTCCGCATTCTCGAACTTGGAACGGAAACCCATCACTCACACCATTTTAAAGCCCTAACTTGTTTACGCGCTTAATATATCTTTGGATTCAAGGGGGGTGCAAATTGACCTTAACGTGCAATACTCGGGGTGTCGGAGCTTTGGCTTCGCCGTGTAGGGGTTTTTTCTTTGGCTGTGTCGCTGTTACTTGTTTATAGGTGCCTGTATCTGTTTCTCTGTGTGTGCGCGGGGGGGGAGGGGGGTGTAGTCGCCGCCGCCACGATTATCCGTTTTTGGGCTTGTTTTCCGGTTCGGTGGCTTTTTCCGAGTTTTTAGGCGGCGACTACCGGTGGCGGGTGTCCGTGAGGTGCTCTTTGTGGTGTTTCGCGTTTGGCTTCTGCGGGGCTCCTAATCTTTCTCGGCTCAGGAGCCTCTGAGGCAGGGTTGATCCAGCCTCTAGAATTAATACGGGCATGCGTGGAAGATACTGTGAGCCCGCTTGAGGATCATCAGGACCATGTGCGCCCGGGACTGCCCCGACGCCTGCTTCCTGGACGTGGAGGTCAGAGACGGGACAATAACCAGGGTCAGGGCGAGTAAAGAGAACCCCGTTACCGCGGGCATCACTTGCCCCAGGGCGCTGGGCGACCCTCAGAGAGTCTACAGCATGAGGCGGGTGCTGCACCCGTATATCAGGCAGGCTAAAGCAGCCCCATCGTTCAGGCTGGCCTCATGGGATGAGGCGCTGGGCCTGACTGCGTCCAGGCTGAAGGACACGATCAGGGGCCATGGGCCGGAGGCTGTGCTGCTTCTGGACTACTCAGGCAACACGGGCCTCATCACGTCGGGCTTCAGTAAACGCCTGTGGAACGCCCTGGGGGCGACGAGGACAGACTACACCGTTTGCAGCGCCTCGGGCCACGCGGCCCTGGGGCTCCACTACGGCCTCAGCTACGGGGTCGAGCCCGAGGAGCTGCTGGCCCGGGGAACCATCGTGTTCTGGGGGTTCAACGCTAGGCACAGTTCACCCCACATGTGGAACATGGCCGTGAGAGCCCGGAAAGAGAACGACGCAGCCGTCGTCGTCGTTGACCCCCGACAGAGCGAGAGCACCGAGATGGCGGACCTCTGGCTCTACCCTAGGCCAGGCACGGACGTAGCCCTCGGCTACGGGTTGGCGAACCACCTGATCACGGGAGGCTACGCCGACGCCGGGTTCATAGCCTCGAGCACCCACGGCTACGAAACCTACCGGGACGAGGCGTCGAAGTGGACGCCTGAGCGGGTCGAGCGGGTCACCGGCGTATCATGGGAGGGGGTCAAAGAACTGGGCGATCTCTTAGCCGGGCACGGCCCCCCCGCCTTCATGATGGGGCTTGGGCTCCAGAAGAGCGCGGCGGGCGCGGAGGCCGTCAGGGCCGTGTCCCTGCTCCCCGCCCTCCTAGGGCAGCACAGGGGCTTCTACTACACCAACAGCAGGGGCAGGTTCGTCGGCGGCGTCTCGGGCGAAGCCTTCGCGGAGAAGAGGCCACGGGTGGTCAGCCAGATAAGCCTGGGTAGGAGGCTAGCCGACGGCGAGTTCAGGTTCGTCTACGTCTATGGGGCAAACCCCGCGCTCACGCTCCCAGACAGCAACAGAGTCATAGAGGGATTGAGGAGGGAGGAAGTGTTCCTGGCCGTGCACGACACCCACATAACCGAGACCTGCGACCTGGCGGACGTGGTGCTGCCCGCGCCGACGTACCTCGAGAAGGACGATGTCGTGCTCTGCGACAGCCACCCCTACGCGAGGAGGGCCGTCAAGGCCGTGGAGCCTGAGGGTGAGAGCCGGGACGAGGTGCATGTCATGAGGGTGCTGGCGCGGCTTGTGGGTGTAGCCGAGCCATGGGTCTACGAGGACCCCTGGGTGGCTGTCAGGGAGGCGCTTAAGGACGCCTTCGCGGATGGCTCGGTTGAGGAGTTTATGGGCGGCGCTCAGCTGCGGCTCAGGTCCAGGCCCAGGGACGAGTACCAGACGCCCACGGGCAGGATCGAGTTCGCGGCGACCAGTGTGCCTGAGGGGGTCACCCCCCTGCCTAGGCAGGTGGAGCTGAGCTTGGGCGTGGACGAGTTC
>Ga0299912_10004757_pt1 | contig 11121 bp, 9 predicted proteins | sample RVTome_2_FD_207667 | JGI IMG/M metagenome (GOLD analysis project Ga0299912, IMG submission 207667) | Soil microbial communities from uranium-contaminated site in the Upper Colorado River Basin, Wyoming, United States - RVT95D214 (version 2) ... | reverse complement strand
CACCTTCCGCTTCTCCCTGGCCCAGTCCTTCCCGGTCGCCCAGGGTTTCTTCAGCAACACCACAGTGCGGGCCGACCTCCGCAAGTACATCTACCTGGGAGGCGACGCTCTCGTCGCCCTGCGTCTTGAGGGCTGGGCCAGCCGGGGCAGGGACCCCTATGTTTCCTACTATGGAGGCAACAACCAGGTCCGGTCCGCTTATTTCTATAACATCGTCTGCACCGAGGGCTGGTTCGCCAACGCCGAGCTGCGCCTGCCCCTGATCAACGTCGCATCGACCATCATCGGCACCATCGGGCCCATCCGCGCCGTCCTCTTCTTCGACATCACCCGGGCCAAGTTCAACGGCTATCCGGGGAAGTTCTACCTGTCCCCCGAACCCCTCCGCCCGCCGGTTGTCCTGGACGCCATCGGCTCCTACGGCTGGGGCGTCCAGCTCTTCCTACTGGGACTCCCGATCCACATCGAATGGGTCAAAAAGCTGGGTTGGCCCGACATCTCGAACCCTTTCTCTTTCCAAACCTACGGTCCATTCGAGACCAAGTTCTGGATCGGCCTCGACTTCTAACCTGGCCCTTCCCCCTTCTTTTTTTACCCTCTTGAAATCGGTTTTTCGGAATGCTATGATTCCCCTCGCCTTCGCGGATGCCCCTTCAGCAAGGCTGCAAGGTTTTCCACAGTTGTGGATATTTCTGTGGAAATTTAATGAGCCGCTATGCAAGATAAAGAAAAGATTAACTCTTGGCAGGAGATCCTCCAGGGCGTTAAAAAAAAGGTCGACCAGAACAGCTATGAGACCTGGTTTGAGCCCACGCTTTACATCGGCCAGGAGAAAGACATCCTCTACATCAAGGTCCCCAATTCCTACTTCCGCGATTGGCTTTCCTTCCATTATTCCGGCCTGATCGGCGAGACGGCCCAAGGTCTTTTCGGCAAGCCCTATGAAATCAAGTACATCTTCGACGAGACTCCGGGCCCGTTCATGCGGCGCTCGCCGGAGGAAAGGCGCGCCCAACACGGCCCTCTGCTCAGCCCCAGCCTCAACCCCCACTACACCTTCGAAACCTTCGTCGTCGGGGCCTGCAACCAGTTCGCCCACGCCGCCGCCCTGGCCGTAGCCAAGAACCCGGCTAAATCGTACAACCCGCTCTATGTCTACGGCGGCGCCGGGCTCGGCAAAACCCATCTGATGAACGCCATCGGCCATTCCGCGCTCGGCAAGCACCCCCGGCTGAAGATCCTCTACGTCACCACCGAAAAGTTCATGAACGAGCTGATCAACCATATCCAGTACGGCAAGATCCTCGAGTTCCGCCAGAAGTACCGCAGCATCGACCTGCTGCTTATGGATGACATCCATTATCTCTCGGGTCGGGAACGGACGAAGGAGGAATTTTTCCATACGTTCAATCATCTCTACGAGAATCAGAAGCAGATCGTTATCTCCAGCGACTGTCCACCCAAGGAAATTCCACAGCTCGAGGAGCGCTTCAGCTCGCGGTTCGAATGGGGCTTGATCGCCGATCTCAAGCCGCCCGATATCGAGACCCGCATCGCCATCCTCAAGAAGAAGGCCCAGGTCGAGGGCGTCGCCCTCCCCGAGAGCGTGGCCCTTTTCATCGCCGACAAGGTCCATTCCAACATCCGCGAACTGGAGGGCTACCTGCGCCGGGTCATCGCCTATTCATCGCTTAAAGGCGAGAAGGTGGATCTCGACATCGCCAAGGAAGCGTTGAAAAGTCTCCTCGATTCAATGATCTCGGTCATCACTGTGGAAAAGATCCAGAAACTGGTTTGCCATCAGTTCAAGATTAAGCTCGCCCAGCTCAAGTCCAAGAACAACTCGCCCAAGGTCGCTTTTCCCCGACAAGTCGCTATGTACCTCTGCAAAGAGATGGCCAAGGTGAGCCTGCCTGAGATCGGCAAAAAGTTTGGCGGAAAACACCACACCACGGTGCTGTACAGCGTGCGGAAAATCGAGAAGATGCGCCGCAAGAATTCCGAATTCAACAAAGAAATCAACAACCTGATCGGCCTGATCCAGTAAAACCGTCAATGAGTTAGCGATGATTTGCACATTTCCAGTTGATATTCTTATTCTTCTTAAATAGAGTAATTTTAGAATAAGATAATAAAGAATAATAATGACTCCGAAAAAGGTGGAAAAATGAAATTCTCCGTTGTTAAAGAAGTCATCCTCGATGAACTCCAGCTTCTCCAGGGCATTGTCGAGAAACGGAACACGATGCCCATCTTGGCCAATATTTTGATCACTGCGGGTGAGGACAAGGTCGAAATGACGGGTACAGACCTTGAGGTCGGGTTGAGAACCTATTTTCCGGTGAAGACGGAAGAGCCGGGTTCGATCACGATTTCAGGAAAAAAGATTTTCGAGATCGTCAAGTCGCTGCCCGATCAGCGGATGATCACCTTTGAGGAAAACGACGATTTAATGATGGAAATCAGCTCCGGGAAGAGCGAGTTCAAGGTGCTTTGCCTGCCGAAGGAAGACTACCCGTTGGTGCCGGAGGCCAAGTTCGAGAAAAGAATCGTCCTGCCTTTGGACCGGTTTCAAGAGATGATCGACCGGGTTTACTTCGCCATCGCCCAGGAGCAGAGGTACTACCTGAACGGCGCGCTTCTCATCCTGAAAAAGGAGGCCATCGAGTTGGTGAGTACAGACGGGCACCGGCTCTCCTACACCTCGACCTTCGTGGAGGGTCTGGATCCAGGGGAAGAGGTCCGGGTCATCGTGGCCAAGAAATCCCTGGGTGAGTTGCGCAAGATGACGAATGACGCCGTCGAATTTGATCATGATGAGAACAACCTGTTCTTCCGGGTCGGCAACCGCATGCTGATCTCGCGGATCATCGAGAGCAAGTTCCCCAATTTCGAGGCCGTAATTCCCAAGGAGAACCCTCATCTCCTCCGGGTGGCGAAAGAGGAGTTTACCCAGGCCGTCCGCCGGGTTTCGCTGCTCTCGGCCGAACGGTCCAGGGGAGTGAAATTCTCGATCGGAAAGGGAAGCCTCAAGCTTTTCTCTTCCAACCCGGAGATCGGTGAAGCCCGAGACGACCTGGACGTCGACTACAAAGGAGCGGAGCTCGAAGTCGGGTTCAACTCCCAGTATATCTTGGATTTTCTCATGTCCATAAGGTCGGAGAGGATCCGGCTGGAGCTCAAGGACGAGAACAGCGCCGCCATCATGAAGCCCGATCTCGATGAGGACATCAAGTACACCTATGTCCTCATGCCGATGAAGATCTAAACTCCATGCCCATCGACGTCCGTGAGGTCAAGACGCGCCGGGATCTGAGGGCGTTTATATGTCTTCCCGAAAAGATTCACAAGAATCACCACAACTGGGTTCCTCCGATCTATCTGGACGACCGGAAGTACTTCAACCCCCAAAAAAATAAGGCCTTCAGCTATTGCCAGACTATCCTTCTTCTGGCTTATCGTGGAGAGCGGCTCGTCGGTCGGGCCATGGGCGTCATCAACACCCGCTTCAACGAATACCGGAAGGAGAAGCTGGGCCGGTTCGGGTTCCTGGAGACTTGGGAGGACCAGGAAGTTGTGCATGCCCTGCTCGGCCGGGTCGAAGAATGGGCCCGCGGCTTGGGGATGACCCGGCTCGTCGGGCCCTATGGGTTTTCCGACCAGGACCCTGAGGGGTTTCTCATCGAGGGCTTCGAGCACCGCGCGACCATCGCCACTTATTACAATTATGAATGGCTGCCCCGCTTGGTCGAGAACGAAGGGTACATAAAGGACATCGACTATTATGTCTACAAGCTCGACGTGCCCAAAGAGCTTCCGGAATTCTACCAGAGGATTTTCGAGCGGACGGCGAGAAAAGGAATATTCAAAGTCGTCGAATTTGAGAAACGCAAAGAACTGAAGCCTTGGATCCGGCCCGTCCTGAGCCTGATGAATGAATGCTACACGGGAAGTGACATCTACGGGTTTGCTCCTCTCGACGAGAAAGAAATGGACGACCTGGCGAAGCGGTACCTGCCGATCCTCGACCCGCGGTTTATCAAGGTGGTGACCAGGGACGGCGAGCCGGCGGCCTTTGTCGTGGGGATCCCCGATATGACCGCCGGAATCCAAAAGGCCAGGGGGCGTCTTCTCCCGTTCGGATTCATTCACATCCTGCGGGCCGCCAAAAAGACTAAGCAGCTCGACCTTCTCCTCGGCGCCGTGAAAGAGAAACTGCGAGGCCAGGGGCTGGATGTCTTCATGGGTTCTCGGATGATCAAATCGGCCCAAGAAGCCGGCATGGAGATCATGGACAGCCACCATGAGATGGAGACCAACGTCCGGGTGAGGGCTGAGATGGAGAGGATGGGGGGCAAAGTCTACAAACGCTTCCGGGTGTTCCAGAAGAACCTTTGATCCCCCCAGAATAATCCGGGGCCTCGACCGCTACTTGGCCTCAGCCCAGCTCTTACCCCAGCCGAGGTGGGTCTTGAGCGGGATGCTCAGCGGATAGACGTGTTCCATCTTATCCCGGACCAGTCCTTCCACCAGCCGGGTCTCCTCTGTGGGGACTTCGAACACCAGTTCGTCGTGGACCTGGAGGATGATCTTTGTGTGCAGGCGGCGGTCCCGGAACTCCCGCCAGATGTCGATCATCGCCTTTTTCATCAGGTCGGCGGCCGAGCCCTGGATGGGCGCGTTGAGGGCGATGCGGCGGCCGGCCTGTTGGGTCATCCGGTCCTTTTGCCTGAGCTCGGGGACCTGACGGACCCGGCCGTAGAGGGTTTCAGTGAAGCCCCGTTCCTCGGCCCCCCGGACCGTGGCCTCAAGGAACTCCCCAACCTTCGGATGCTGGGAGAAATAGCGGTCGATAAAATCCTGGGCGTCGCGCTGGGTCGTGCCGAGTTCCTTGGCGAGGGAGAACGCCGACGTCCCGTAGATGATACTGAAATTGATGATCTTTGCTTTGCGCCGCAGCTCGTCTCTGAGCTGGGGCAGGCTTTCGCCGAAGACCCGGCGGGCGGTTTCCTCATGGATGTCCCGGTCGGCGACAAAGGTCTCTATCAGCGCCGGGTCCTGGGAGAGATGGGCCAGCACCCGGAGCTCGATCTGGGAATAGTCGGCGGCCAGAAGCAGATGCCCCGCCTCGGGGACGAAGGCCCGGCGGAAGCGCTGCCCCATCTCGCCGCGCATCGGGATATTCTGGAGGTTGGGGTCGGAGCTGGAGAGCCGGCCGGTGGACGTGACCGTCTGGTTATACGAGGTGTGGAGGCGTCCCGTCTCCGGGTTGATGAGGAGCGGAAGCGCATCGGCGTAGGTCGACTTCAGCTTAGCCATTTGGCGGAATTCCAGGGCGTACTGAGCCAGCGGATGAAGGGGCGCCAGGTCCTGCAGGATGTCCAGCGAGGTCGAGTAGCGCTTGGTGATCTTGGTCTTGCGCGACGGCTGGAGCTGGATCTTGTGAAAAAGGACCTCGGCCAGCTGCTGGGGCGAGTTGAGGTTGAACTCGCCGCCGCTCAGCGCAAAGATTTTTTTCTCTAGGGTGCGAAGCTCGGAGCCGAGCTCGGCCGAAAGCTCCTCGAGCGCCCGCCGTTCGACCTTGACCCCCCAGATCTCCATCTCGGCCAGGAGCTCGATGAGCGGCTGCTCGAGCTCACGGTAGAGGCGGTCGAGTTTCTGCTCCGCGATTCTTGGCCAGAGCCTTTCACTCAGCGCGAGGGCGAAGTCGGCGTCCTGGCAGGCATAGGGCACGACCTTCTCCAAGGGGACCGCGTTCATCGTGACCGCGTTCTTGCCCTTGCCCGCGACCTCCTTGTAGGGGGTGGCCTGGGTCTGGAGATAGGCCAGGGCCAGTTTATCCAGGTTGTGCTTGCCCCAGTTTGGCTCCAGGAGATAGGAGAGAACCATGGTGTCCTGGTCGATGCCCCGGAGCTCCAGCCCCTCCCTCTTGAGCACGATATAATCGTACTTGATGTTCTGCCCGATTTTTCTGATTCCCGCGTCCGCCAGCGCATCTTTCAGGATGTCGTACGCCGTGCTCTTGGGGATTTGGGCGGGCGCTCCCGCGTAGTCGTGGCCGAGGGGCAGGTAAAAAGCCTCCCCCGTCTTGAGGGCGAAGGACATGCCGACGAGATGGGCCCGGGTGGGCGAGACGCTGTCGGTCTCCGTATCCAGGGAGACGAACCCGGCCTGCCGGATCCGGCCGACGAGACTTCGGAGCGCCGGCTCGTCCAGGATCGCCCTGTAGTCTTTTTCGGCCCCTCCCGGCTTCTTGACCAGATCGGCCAGAAGAGAGGTGAATTCCAGCTCTTGGAAGAGGGCGGCCAGCTCTTCGGTGTTCGGGGGGGAAAGGGTGAAGTCGTCGAGGTTGAGCTGGACGTCCAGGTTCTTCTCGATCGTCACCAACTGGCGGCTGAGTTCGAGTTGATCCCGGTTCTGGTCAATTTTCTCGCGCAGCCGGGGGTTCTTGACCTCGGACAGGCGGTGGAGCAGGTTCTCCACCGACCCGAATTGGTTGATGAGCTGCTTAGAGGTCTTTTCTCCGATCCCCGGGACACCCGGGACGTTGTCCGAAGGATCTCCCCAGAGGGATAGGACATCGACAACCTGCGAGGGCGCGACTCCGAAGATTTCCTTGACCTTGGCTTCATCGAGATAGACCTCTTTGGCCGGGTTGAAGACGGCCGTGCCCTCATCCACGAGCTGGAGAAAGTCCTTATCCGTGCTGACGATGACGGCCGGAATCCTCTTCTCCCCCGCCTTTTTGGCCAGGCTGCCCAGGACGTCATCGGCCTCGTAATTCTCATACTGGAAAAGGGGGATGTTCATGGCCTTGATGACCTTCTTCAGGACGGGAACTTGAGGGATGAGGTCCTCGGGCATGGGTTTCCTGTGGGCCTTGTAAGCCTTGAACATCTGGTGGCGGATGGTGGGTTTCCCGGTGTCGAAGACGATCCCCAGGTAATGCGGTTTCTCCTGCTCGACGATCTTGCGGAGGGTGTTGATGAAACCGTAGATGGCGTTGGTCGGGAACCCCTGGGACGTGGATAGTCTTTGGATGGCGTAATAGGAACGATAGAGGAGAGAGTTGCCGTCGATCAGGAAGAGCTTTTTCTCCGAGGCCATCAGCCCTTGTCAGGCACGGGATGTCTTTCTTCCGGAGTCAGGTAATGGTCGAACCTCCCGTCTGCAATCTCCCTGAGAATAGAGTTGTGCTGCTCTTCCATGATCTGCTGGACCCTGGCCTGAAGCCGAGGGTTGGCCAGGGAGGAAGTGTAGTCGGTCTTCCGCGAGGAGAGGAGCTTTCCCGATTTATAGATGAGCGACTCGACGTAGCGAGCGCTCGGGCCCACATCCTGGGTCTGGACGTGGAAGACGGCGGCCAGGCGCTTGATCTCGGTGTTGACTCCGGCCATTTACTTCCTATTATACTCGCCCAATCGAGGATATCAAGCCAGCAGGTGGGCGATCGAGCTGGCATAGAAACGGAGCAGCCCAGCTTCCCCGGGGGCAACCCGATAGAGGCCATCGGTCTCGACGACCAGACGGCGCAGGGTCAGCATCCGGAGACCGACCTTGACGGCGTAGCGGCGGTCGCGCCGGGGAACATAGACGAGAGCGCTCCGGGATTCCAGGGCTTCGATCAGGCCAAATGCCCGACCCTCGATCTCCCTTCCGGCGAGGGCTGTCTCCGGGTTTTCCATCATTACGGCCGAGACCAGGGCGACGGGGACGGCTGGGATGACTCTCCCCACAGCCGCCATGAGCTCGTGAGCGAAGGCCTTGACCTTTTCGATACGGGCGTCTTTCCCGAGACTCGAGAAGTCGATGCCCCAGCGCTTCACATATTCCCGCATCGAGATCGGCGGACCGAAGTTGACCACCGCATAGCCGAAGCGGTGCCAGCCGCGGCGGATCATCAGCCCCAGGTTGCGGCCGATAAAGGCCAGTGCCGTCCTGGCCGCGGCCAGTCCGCTTTTATTGGCTCCCGACGGGTCTTCGGCCAGATGCAGAGTCCGATCCTCCAACACCCGGTCATAGTTGACGCCAACGGGGATGAACACCAGGTCCCGCTCCCCATTGGGGTCGAAGGCACGCAGCAGGTAGTCCAAAAGGCCGAACTTCGGCTCCCCGAGCCGGCCGTCCCGGCTGAGACGGCCTTCGGGATAGACCGCCTGGACGATGCCGCTGGCCGTGGCCATCTGGACATAGCGCGCCAGGACGGCCCGGTAGAGGGGATTCTGTGACCCCCGCCTGATGAAAAACGCGCCCATGGCCTTCATCAAGGGCCTCAGAGGCCAGACCCGTGCCCACTCGCCAACGGCGAAGCTCAGGGCCGTCCATTTCGAAGAGAAATAGCCCAGGAGGGCGTAATCCATGTTGCTGCGGTGGTTCATGATGAAGACGAGGCTGGAGTGGGGGTCGATCCTTCGGAACCCGGCCTCGTCGGCGAAACCGAGCCGAACCCGGAAGAGCGTCCGGACGACAGATTTCCCGAGCCAGTTGCCGAGGCGGAAATAGAGAAAAATGTTGGGGGCGGGGACGATCTCCTCGGCGTATCGCTTGACCTTCTCGAAGGCCCATTCCAGCGACTTCCCCTGCTCCAGGGCGTACTCTTGAGCGGCCCTAAAGACGTGAGAGTCGGAGAGCAGCCGGCCGACAAACGCGCGGCGCCCCGTGAGCAGGGAGAAGGGAAGGCGGTGGTCCTTCATCCCGGCGTCACCCGCTCCCGGCGCTGCGCTGGAAGGCGCCATGCTTCAGGAAGTGGATGACCTGGCCGATCGCCGTGTTGTTCCGGATGATCGAATTGTGGCTGCAGGGCAGGACGATGAAATCTGCCAGGCCGGGCATCCTGGTGCTCTCCACAGTCACTGTCCCGTCATCCGGGCCGTCGAGGATCAGAGAATTGATCGGGTTATAGCTCCTGCTGCCGGCGATGACTCCCAGGTCAAAGTCGGCACCTCCCAACCTCTGGGGCAAGCTGTCTCTATCGGTGCCTAACTCGCGGCCGGCCGGCGCCATGAATCTCTCGAACAAGGCGCTCCTCTTGAGGAGGTCGGCCAGCTCGCTTCCCTGGTTCGGAGGGCTGAGCATGACGATCCGGCCCAGGCCGGGCACCCGGTGGTGCTTGAGATAATAGCGGACGACGATCCCCCCCATCGAATGAGTCACGAAATGGATCTTGGCCGGGGAGGACGCGGACAGACGGGCGACTTCGGGATGGATGACCTCCTCCGCCAGGTATTCGATAGGGTATTTCAGCGAGGGGTAGTCCAGGTTGAGGACCGAATACCCCTGGCCGGCCAGGTCGGCCTCCAGGCGGGCAAGAGAGCGGCTGGACCGTCCGAGGCCATGGAGAAGGATGACCCACTCCGTCCCGCCTTGGTTCTTGTCCGCTGCGGCGGGGACCGCGGGAAGGGAAGCGCAGAGTAAGAGGAGGGCCAGGATGTAAAGGACGGCTTTCCTCATTTTTTCCGTTTCCATTATTAGCATCGCCCTTAGATGCTGTCAAACGTCCATTCCGTTGACATTGGAAGGGCAGATGGTATAATAGAGTGAATTTTTGAGAGAAAACCCATGGTTATTGATGTCGATAGAATTCCCAAAGACGGGCTCGCGGTATCCCGCGACTTCGAGTTTTTCAACGTCGACCTGGTCGAGGAGAACACCGTCTTCCTCTCCCCGGCCCACGCCGAGGTCATCGTTCGCAAGGTCGGCGATGAGATCTGGATCAAAGGGAGGCTGACCGCCCGGCTGAGCTTCGTCTGCGGCCGCTGCCTCAGCCCCTACGAGTTCCGCGTCGATTCCGCCTTCGACCTCGTCTACCTGCCGGAAGAGTTGGACCTCATGAAGGACGAGCTGGAAGAGGACGAGCTGGGCCAGATCTTTTACCGCGATAACCAGATCGACCTCCGGGAGATCATCCTCGAACAGCTCAACCTGACCTTCCCCCTTAAGCCGCTCTGTGCGGAGAGCTGCGAGGGGATCTGCGCGGTCTGCGGCAAGATCCGGCGCAACGGCGACTGCAGCTGCGAGGTCCAGGAGGAAGACCCCCGGCTGCTCAAGCTAAAAAATTTCGTGAGAGATAAGACTTAAATGCCCAACCCAAAACGCCGTCACTCGCCTTCGCGCACGGGAAATCGCAGGGCCCATGACGCCCTGACCCTTCCCGCCTTTTCCGTCTGCTCGAACTGCGGCACTCCTAAATTGCCTCATCGGGCCTGTCCCGAATGCGGCTACTACCGCGGGCGGCAGGTGATTGAAGCAGCAGAAACCGAATAAAGGGGAACCCGTGAGGATCGCCGCGGGCGCGAGGGTGAACCATCGTCCCCTGCCGGATCTCTCCCGGCTCTCCGAGGAAAGCCATGGAATCCAAGCCTAACCCGACGTTTTCGGGCCGGATCGCTCTAATCACCGGTGCGTCCCAGGGGATCGGGGAGACGATCGCCCTAGAGCTGGCCAAGGAAGGCCCCTTGGTTGTCCTGGTGGATATCCAGCGCGAGAAACTCGAGGCCGTGGCCGAAAGAATCGCGCGGAGCGGCGGACGAGCCTCTGTCCAGACGGCGGATGTCTCCCGCTTCGACCAGGCCGCGGCCGTCGTCGAAGGCGTCGTCAGGGAACATCAGCGGCTCGACTACCTGGTCAACAACGCCGGCATCACCCGGGACAATCTTCTGATGCGGATGCGGGAAGAGGAATGGGACACGGTCCTGGCGGTGAACCTGAAGGGCGTGTTCAATTTTTCCCGGGCGGCCATCCGGCCGATGATCAGCAACCGCTTCGGCCGGATCGTCAACATCTCCTCGGTCGTAGGCGTCATGGGGAATGCCGGACAGGCCAATTATTCGGCCTCCAAGGCGGGAGTCATCGGGCTGACCAAGTCCCTGGCCCGGGAAGTGGCCGGCCGCGAGGTCACGGTTAACTGCGTGGCCCCGGGGTACATCATGACCGCCATGACGGAGGGCCTTCCCGAGGCCGTCAAGAAAGCCTTACTGGAGATGATCCCGATGAAGCGGATGGGGACCCCGGAGGATGTGGCCCAGGCGGTCAAGTTCCTGCTGTCCGACCAGGCAGCGTACATCACAGGCCAGGTCATCCACGTCAACGGCGGGATGTACACCTAACGGCTTGAGATAAATT
>Ga0299912_10004756_pt1 | contig 11122 bp, 8 predicted proteins | sample RVTome_2_FD_207667 | JGI IMG/M metagenome (GOLD analysis project Ga0299912, IMG submission 207667) | Soil microbial communities from uranium-contaminated site in the Upper Colorado River Basin, Wyoming, United States - RVT95D214 (version 2) ... | reverse complement strand
AAATAACTGACCCCATTGAAGCGACATCGCCCCGCTTAATGCGCTGGCTGCATCCAATCTGAATGGTGCTCTTCGGGTCCCAATGTTTAACGCCCTTATTCTGCCTGTCATAATAATGCTGTTATGTGTTCCTGTGTCAATCATAACGGCAACGTTATTGCCGTATTTTGCCAGATTTACAACGTCGTCATATATCGTGTAAACCCTGTTTCGCCGTCCCTCTCTGCCGTAAAGCACAACGCTCGACTCATCAGCCGTTCCCGATACTGCGTTAACGTCCATAACCAAATAACCTAATACGACTTTTGTGTCGCCTTCGTTGGCCGCGGTATCGACCGTCTGCACCGAGCCGTACAGGTTATAAACGAGGACGTTCCCGTATGCCTGTGCGCTCAATCCCAGCACAAGCAACATCACACATAGCGCCCTTAACCTTTTCATTTTTCGACCCCCTAAATTTAACCTTTGAATTAGTCCTGTCGTTTTAACCGTCTGTATCCTTATTTTTCGGCCTATTTTCGGGGACTCACCCATATCAAAACATACAATTCAAAATTCCCTGACGCAAATTGAACCAGCGTAAGCATCCAGGTCGTCCGATGCTTCAGCGTGCCCCTCCGCCGCATCGAATCCGACGTAGGTTGAATCCGCCCGTCTCGACGAGGCGTCAAGCCGAGGCGGGCAAACGAAATCAAAAATTGCAAATCATAAGTCAGAAACGGTTTTTGTGCCTTAGCGTTAACTCTTTGAAGCACAAGGACTTAGGGCTATAAATATATTTTTGCAAATTGTTAGTTTTATATTGACCAAACAAAGGTAATATAGTATAATACGCAGCCGCTGGGCCGGGAGCCCGGCGGAAGCGGCTTGGGTCCCCGCCAAAAGCGTGCGGGGATCTACGCTATGCTTCGACAAAGGGAGCAGCCCCAATAGGGGCAAGAGCGTAATTAAATTTCGGATTTCGGATTGTAGATTTCGGATTTTCGATTTGTGGCGGAATGGGTCCCGGGTTTGCGAGACCAAAGGGGTCTGGGTCCCCGCTAACGACTTGCGGGGATCTGCGCTGCGCTACGAGGAGAGAAAAATGGCGGGAAAAAGGACAAGTAAGCCGGGGCGGCTGAACCGGATTTTACAGGCGGTGTATCTGGTCTATTGCCGATGCAGGTTCGGGGGCAATATCCGGCTGATAGGGCTAACAAGAAACAAGTTTGCCATTGTTGACGCGGAGGATTACGAACGGCTGAAAGGATTCAACTGGAGCGCACGATACGGGACAAATACGTGGTATGCAGTGCGGTGCGCAAAGGTCGCGGACAAGAGCGACAAGCACCTGGTCTGGATGCATAATGAAATTTTGCGGCCGCCGAAAGGCAAAATTGTGGACCATTTCAATCATAACGGATCAGACAACCGCAGGACAAACCTTCGCATTGCGACGCGGGGGCAGAATACGTGCAACTGCGGGAAACGCAAGGGCTGCTCGTCGAGATGCAAGGGGGTAATATATCGTTACAGAAAACACAGGAGACGAAAACACTGGTACGTATATATCAACGTCAACGGCAAACGAAAATATTTAGGATGTTATGCGACCGAGGAGGAGGCGGGGAGGGCATACGACGCGGCGGCAAAAAAGTATCACGGGGAGTTCGCGAGATTGAACTTTCCAAAGGAAAATTAAAAATCAAAATGCAAAAATCAAAATTAAGGAATTGCGGAGTTAAGGATTCCGACTTCGGCGGGCGAATCCGCCGTTAAATCAGCAATTAAAAATCAGAAATGCCTTCGTGCTTTAGTGCTGAGATTAGTAGCCGCCGGGGCCGCTGGTCATACCGATGTATCGTCTGCTGCCGACGGCCAGCTCGGGCACGCCTTCGGGCCAGATGCTGAAGACAATCGCCTGGCGGTCGAGAGAGGCGTCGGCGCCGAAGGTCAGCGACCAGAAGACGCGGTGATAACGCCTGATGAGCGTAATATCGCTTTCGACGTTTGCCCCGTAGTCAAAATCAAACTGCTGCGAGAAGACCAGCGTATATCGCGGGTCCAGGACGTAGCTTGCCGCAAAGACAAGGGTGTTTGAGCCGTGTTCATCGAGCACCTGGACGTTTCGCAGGTATCTTGAGCCGATATAGTAGCTCAAATCGGGCCAGCGCATCCGCGAAAAGCCGACATCAAGCTGCTCAATCGTTCCTTCCTGGACGTCATAATACGCGTCGCTCAAAAAGGCCGTCGTATCGCTTATCTGCCAGGAATAGTCGGCGCTGAAATAATTTCTCTGCGGCCCGTAAGTTTCGAACGATTTCAATCCGTCCGCCAGGTCGCCGTTAAGAATCTTCGGCATCGTATACATCCGCAACGGCGTCATCGGCCGATTCCATAAGAACCTGTAAGGCGCGGAATTTGCCGAGCGTGGTTCAGCGTCCGTGACCCAGGTGGCGCCGAGATTCAGCCGCATCCAGTCAACAGTTCTTTTGTTATTTGCAGGCCCGCGCTTTGTCTGCAATCGCTGCGACAATCCGAGATACACCGCGTCGTGTTGTTTGACCGCAATATCGCTTTCGCCGTAAACCGCCGCGACCAGCTCAGGCCTGACGATATGACGCAGGCCATCTACATCCCACAGCCGGCTCCTGACCCCGCGATAAACCTTCCAGTGCTCACTCGACAAGCGAAGGCCCGCCTCGCCAATCCCCACTACGTCCTCATTGGCGCCGCCGGCGTTGGACCCATCTACCCACGACCTGTTGAACCCGCTGCGGTCGTCGAAGCCCGCCGTTCCGGCGATATATGGCACCGTCTTTACGCCGACCAGCCGCATCGGCATATCAACTTCGGTGCGGTGCGTTGCAAAGATAAACGGCTCTTCGCTTATCGCCGTTGTATGATAATCTCCTATCAGTTGCCGGTATTGTCCGCCCTGCGTATCGCTGTAAAGCGTCAGCTTATCGTTAAAAATCGACTGCCCCGTCAGGTGATACTCGCCGGTCGGGTATTCCGTCATCTCATCGGCGAAATCATTCAGCCGGCCCTTGCCTAAGAAAGACAATCCCCAGTTGTCTTCTATTCTTTTGAGATGCACGTATGTCTCGCGGTCTGGGCCGATGTTGAATTCCCTGCGGTAGTAGCTCTCGACGAAATTTTCGTCCGATTCGTAATTGATGCCCATCGTTACCTGCCAGTTGTAGGGCATAAAGACGCGATGCACCCAGCCGAAACGACCCCGCAGCTCCTGGGGCGGTTTCAGGTCCTTTCTGATGTCCTCGCGCCCAAGCCGGTCCTCGCCCCGGTCGTCGATTATATAACCGATTACGTTGCCCAGCCGGTCCTCCTGTGCATATTCCACGTCAACGCCAACGCCCACGCCTCGCTTGCTGAAGTAATCAAGCTCGAAAGTCCCGTCGGTCCCCTCCGGCTCCTGCAAACCCAGTAGGCGAGACAAAAACCACCGGCTTTCGACGCTCGTCCCCCATACTGAATCGTTACCGACCCTCATACTCTTAATAGGAATGTCCGGCCGTTCCAAATCAGCCCGCATAAAAGGCCAGTACAAAAACGTGGTTTTTCCCGCCTTGAGCCGAACGTCGCGCATCTGCACATCGTAGGAGCTGTCCCTCGTTTGTCCCGCCTGCTGGTCTATCGGTGTCGTATCTGTAACCAGAACACTCGATGCCTCTAACGAAATCTGAGGCATATAAAATTCGCTGGTTGTCAGCACGATATTGTCAGCGGCGTATCTGCCCTCTGAAAGCTGCCTGAGTTTGGCGGCACGCATGTAAATCGGAATCCCGCGCCCGACGTCAAAAGTCCGCACCGCGGCGTTGACCGCCATACCCCTCTTATCGACAAAATCGTAATACATCTCGTCGGCCCGTATCGTGCGGAGCCCTTCCGTCATTAACACGTCGCCGCAGACGTAAATGGCCTTAATCACTCCCTTTGCGCCGACGTCCTGCACGCCGCCCAGTCCCTCATCGTCGCTGAGCTTCTCACTCTCGTAAAACACCACCGCCGCGTCTGCCTGTATTTCCACTAACCTGCCACGCTCGTCCTGCTTTTGCCACAGGTAGAACCGCCCGATTACCGTCGCAATCTCCTGTTCCCTGCCTAAACCACCCCATTCGACGTTCGGCTCGGTATCCCCTGCCGGCGCCAGATTCACGGGGTATCGTATCTTGACCTGCGGCCTGGCCTGCTCCACGCCTGCCACGGGTTTCCTCGAAGGCCCCAGCAGCCGTTCAATAAATCCAAATGCCTTGGGCAGCCGTCTTTCCTGCTCAACAACCGGCGCACGCGTCGGCGCCTCCGGCGGGGTCGGCTGCATCGGCGGCTCCCGCCTCGGCGGGGCAACCTCCACAAACTCGCCGGCAAAATCCTTGTCAATCTTTGAAACCGCCTCGAACGCCTCCCTGTAAAATTCCAACTCTCGCACGTCGCTCGTCTGCCTGCTCTTGGCCGTTACGAACACTTCACCCGTCGCCTCGAACCAGACGACCATAGCCCGGCCCGGCTCGACAACTTCCCAGTTAAGGCCGGGCAGCCGCGTTCCTTTGCCCCTGCCGGCGGAGACCTTTCCCGATACATAAGCCCAAATGCTTACGGTCCCGGCATCTCCCGCCTCTCGCCTGAGCCACATAACGGCCCTGTCGCCGCCGAATGTATCGGCGCCGGCGACAAGCGAAAACTTCTGCTCAATAACAAGGACGTTTTGGCCTGGAATGCCCTGAAAATCGACGAGCATATCTGCACTGATGTGGATGTCGCGCCCCTCGAACGCCCTGGCCGAAATGTCGTCAATAGCGCTTGCCGAGCAAATCGGCATACTAATTACTAACGCAATGACCAGTTTTGCCGTCCTTGTCTTCATATCCCCGGGTTGATTATTCGCCGAAAGCCACACGCCCGCCTCGGCTCTCGCCGAGAGGCGAGCGAGGCCGGGCCTCGGTTTTTGCAAAATTATACTCGCATACCCAGCCAATGCCAGCATAAACAGGTTAAAATAAGGAAGACAGAAGATAGAGGACAGAAAACAGAAGGCAGAAGACAGACGGCCCATCTACCGTCATCTGTTATATGTCACCTGTCCCTTTGAGCCGTTCTTGAAGGTGTTTTTTATATAGTCAATAACAAGCGGTATATGTTTGGCCGGCTGAATTCTGCGGGGGCCTCCATTGGGATATATTATTTTGAGGATTCTGCCTCTTTCAAATTCCCTCGGCTCAGCTTCAAAGTCCATAGTAAATCCGTATTCATTGAATTTGTCGAGCGTTGGAATGGGGTAAGATTGCGGCTCGGCGCCTTCACATACGCCGGGGACAAGAGTCGGCGTCACAAAACCGTCATCGAGGCCTATATCGAAGTTTCTTTCCTTCATATCAACCAGCACGAAGCCGTCAAACCATATACCTCTCATTTTCTCGGCCGCTTTCCAGCCGGTATGACGCGGCTGCACCCCCAGATTCTCAAGCTCATTTTTAATGCCGATTGTCACCGCCTCATTATAGGAATGCTCCTCATCCCGTATGGCTTGTGCCCCGATTCTTATGCCGACGAGGTTCGAGTAAATGTCCTCCCAGGAAAACGCCGACGGCTGCTCTGGCAAAATGGCCATACACTTATACCCGAACCACGTAAGCACCTCATGCCAGGTGGTCATTGTAAAGGTGAAATACTGGCTCATCTCAATCGCAAGCTCGTCCGCTATGTGCCGTCTTTCCTTTCGCGTCATATCTTCCCAGCCGGAGGGATACTGAAGCGCGACAAAATACGTGGACGGCTCCACGTTCAATTTGAATTTGATATTGGAATCGGAATTTATAAGATTTCTTCTTATCTTGTAATAAAGATACCTTACGTTATCCGCGCCGATTCTCAAGTGTGCGATATCGATATGTCCGCCCCTGCATGTATATGCGATGCCGTTGTTCTCGAACAAAAAACTGCTGTATGAATGTCTCCCCAGATTGTTTGTATCAATAAACTTTGTCCCGGGCGTTGACGTCGCATAGCTTCCCAGCCGGACCCTCGGCGCACCGCTCATAGTGCACCCGCTCAAAAAAGTTATGCCCGGCACAATACCCGCCACAACGACCAGCTTTAACGTCATTTTCACTAGTTTACCCGGGTTTAACATGCTTTCCTTTCTTGCTAAAATCCGCTTCAGACGATGAAATAAACAAACCAGATTATATCATAATACCTTCGATAATACAAGGCCGCCCTCGAAAACGGTGTTAGGTAAATTGCTGATTTTAGCTTCGCAAAATACCTATGCCCTGCGACATCTTAGGGCAGGACAGGGAAGGGATTCAGAAGAGTCTTTATAAAAAGTGCGTTTGGGAACGATGGGCCGTGTTATTGTGCAGAAACGAGGACCTTGGGTTTTTCGGAAGGAATTATTGTGTAGCCCTTTTTCATCGCGTCTTTTTCTATGTAATGCATAACTATCGGCAGATGCTCTGATGGCCGAACAATTTCCCCTTTTCCCTCGGGATAAATAATCCTGAGAATTTTGCCCCTCTCGAACTCTTTGGGCCTGATCTCAAGATTAATCGCAAATCCGTATTTATACACTTCGTTGAGCGTCGGCACTGGCAGGGATTGGGGCCGTGTGCCTTGACATATGCCCGGGGCCAGAGTCGGCGTCACTAAACCGTCATACAGGCCGATATCGGTGTTCTTTCTCAGGTCAACCAGCATTGCTCTGCTTGCTATTTCCCTCGCTGCCTGCTTTGAGGTTGTTCGCGGCTGTGCCTGCAGGTTCTCAAGCTCTTTTTTAAGCAGGATTGTCATCGCCTGGTCATAGCCGTCTGCGCTGTCTTCGAGGGCCTCTGCGCCGAGCCGTGTGCCTAAAATATTCGAGTAAATGTCCTCCCAGGAAAACGCTGAGCTTTCTTCCGGCAGGAAAAATAAACATTTGTAGCCGAACCACGTCAATACCTCGTGCCACGTGGTCATTGTGTAGGTGAAATACTGGCTGAGCTCCAAAGACATTTTATCGGCGATTTTTCCCCTGTATTTCTGGGGAATATTTTGCCAATATGACGGATATTCCACCTCCACGTAATAACTTGATGGCTCCACGTTCAGCTTGAATGTAAAGTTGGTATCGTTATTCAAAAGGTGTCCTCGAACCTTGTCATAGAGAGACCTCGTATTATCTGCGGCGATTCTAAGATGCGCAATATCGATATGCCCTCCCTTGCCGGTATAAACCAGCCCGTTGTTTTCGGTTAAACCAATCCCGTAGCAATGGTTTCCCAGGCCGTTTACGTCGAGAAATTTCGTCGGCAGCAACGACGCAGGGTAGCTGCCCATTCTGGGCCTTGGATTGCCGCCGACGGAACATCCGGCCAAAACTGCCAAACTTAAGGCAAACGCCCCCCAAGCAGTCAATTTGATTACTTTTCTCACTAATGACTTCCAGTCATCTATTAAAAATCACCCTTGCCCGTGTGCAAAATTACAGAAGCAAATCCATATACTGGACGGATTTGCATTTTGTGCTATATCGGCCGGTTTAATGAGCTAAGTTAGTTATATCGTATTGTATCATAAAAAACGGTTAGTTTTGGATTAATCCCCGCGGGACGTCTCATAAACCGCCGACAACGACGTTATAAGTGCTGAAAACAGCATCTTGCCGGCCTTGAGCTTGTCGAAAGGGAGGTTAAGAGGTATGTTTTAGAAAACGAACATTCGCAAATTTCCCGCCAATTCGCTGGTTTAAATTATTCTGACCCCGGCGTTTCATCAGGTATTTACCCGCCTATGATGCGGCGGGTTGCTCACGCAGGATTTTCAAAACTGTTCTGTTCCTTATTTGGGATAAACCGGGCCCCACTTGAGTATCAAATCCCTGCCCTGGGTAAAGTTGGGTACCGATAGTGTCCCTTCTGCTGCGAGGTCTTTGCTCACCCAGGCGTTGACGTATGCGCTGCCTCCCAGAACTTCCTCCTTTTGCAGGCCGCGCAGCTCATAAGGGCCTCCTGTTATTACGTACAGCTTTGACCTGTCCCTGCCTTTCCGGTCTTCGTAAATTTTAAGCGGGTAAATGTTCCCGGAAAATAAATTCAATGTATTATCCGTCTGCGCATCGACCCAAATATCCGCTGTGTAATGTTTCCCCCCGATGTCGAACTCGCCCTTCCAGGATGATGTCGCGTCAAAATTCTTCATCACCAACAGGTTCAATGTCCCCATCGGCCTGTCGCCGTCGAACAGTTTTACCTCATAGCTCCAATCACCCTTGATTTTGGGTTGTGCCCGAAAGGGCCCTCGCCTCCCGCTCATTCCGTATCCTTCCAGCATTCCTCCCCATATTAAATGCCCTTCTTCCCACGGCTTGGCGTTCGGGTCGCAATACCTGTCCTTTTCCGTCCCCTCCCACGCCGAAAAGGGATTGCCTGCGCCTGTGTAAAGCACCATTATTATCGCCGCCAGCCCTATTGTTAAAATAAAAACAAGCAGCAGCACAAAACCCGGACGACTCGTTACGCCGTTTACGCCAATCCGCACGTCTTTCATTTTTGTTCCTCCCTTTTGACTTGTCTTTCTTATTTGCCCGCAGGATTTTGCCGCGCCTGAGAACCGTTACGCACGCGGCATCCGGCTCAATTACACAGCGATACAGCAAATCCTAAATCCGACCATTGCGATAGTCAACATTTTATTGCCCCAAAAAATTCTTTGTTCCTTTCCAACCTGGTAATGATATTCTAATGCTATGGCCAAACGCGAATATTCTCAATACCAGAAAGACGTAATATCAAATTACTACGGCAACCTCGACGCCATAATGCTTGCAAAATTAAGCGAGCTGGTCAGCGAGCTGTTCCTCGCCGACACTGACGCCAAACGAGACCGCCTTTGGCACAGGATCCACAAGGCAATGCTCAATCTCAAAATCCCCCCCGATATTATCGGCCACATAATGGACAAAAAGAACGTTGAGATACTGGCCAAAAATCTTAACGTATGGCTGGCACGGTCGGGGGCAAAAACACGGTAATAGCCCCAAAAACCACCCCAAACCGCAACCAAAACCCTTAAATTTTGCTTTTCTCACCCCCTTTTTATGCCGATACACACCCTGCGGATAAAACAACACCCGGACTTTTGGAAACCGCGATTCCAAAAGCTATAGTTTGTATAGTGTTTTCTATAAGGAGCAGGACTATGGCTGTGCTTGCTGATACTCAAAAAGCAGTTTACCCAAGCGAAGATATGGGTCAGTTGAGCATCCACGATATGCTCAACTACTTCGAGGAAATGGGCACAATGCGCGTCTCTGACCTCCACCTCAAGGTTGGTGCCCCGCCCACCTATCGACTTGACGGCGACCTCAAAAAAATGAAAGGTCCCAACCTGACCGAAGAAATGGCCGAGCAGCTCATCCTGCCCCTCCTCAGCGAAAATAGCGTTGAAAAACTTAGAGAGCTGCACAGCGTTGACTGCTCCTATCGGCAACACTTCACACACCTTCGAATAAATGTTTTCAAAGAGAACGATGGCATCTGCGCCGCCATTCGGGCCTTGTCGGCCGACATTCAGCCCGTGGAAAAAATCGGCTTCCCAAACAATATCTGGAAAGACATCATAACCCGTAAGCACGGCCTGGTCATCGTAACCGGCGTCACCGGCGCTGGCAAATCCACCACTATCGCCTCGATGATTAACCGCATCACCGAGGAACGCCCCTGCCGGATTATCACCATCGAAGACCCCATTGAATACATCTTCGAGCAGAAAAAAGCACTCATCTCCCAGCGAGAAATCGGCCGTGACGTCTATTCTTTCATCGACGGCCTACGCTCGATGCTCCGTGAAGACCCCGAAATTATCTTCGTCGGCGAAATGCGCGACGCAGAGACAATCGCTATGACCCTTATGGCCGCAGAAACCGGTCACCTCGTTTTCTCCACCCTTCACACAAGGGACACCGCCGGCACTATCACTCGCATTCTCGATTACTTCCCGCCAGGCAGACAAAACGAGGTCCGTAACCAGCTCTCCATGGGGCTGGCTTACATCGTCAGCCAGAAACTAATCCCGCGACTGGACGGCAAAGGCCGCGTCGCCGCTATGGAAATACTCAACAACAACTACGCCGTCGCCAACCTCATTAGAACGGGAAAACTCGAGCAAATCTACTCGCAGCTCCAGACAAAGACAAACGACAGACACGACGAAAAAATGATTACGATGGAAAGGTGTCTCGCACGCCTCGTCGCCGATGGCAAAATCGAATACGAAGAAGCCCAGAAATGGGCCAACAATCTTACTACCTTCGCTGAAGCCGTCCGACTCGAAGAATAATCATCACCCCTCCATAGCCCTTGAAACCCCCGTCCCCGCGGGGGTTTTTCTTTGCTGCCCTTCGCAGCGCAGCGAAATTTAGCCACGCAATTTATTGCGGGGTTACTCTTTGTCATTCCCGCGAACGCGGGAATCCATTTTCTTCATGTTTAGCCCGGCAACTTTATTGCCGGGTCATTGCGAGCGCAGCGAAGCAATCTCTTCTTAAATCTGCAATCGTCAATCGCCCTTTATCCGCCGTAGGCGGTTCAAATAATCATCCCTTCGGGATACCGCATTTTTGCCTTTTGCTTTTTGCTTTTTGATTTGAAATCGAACTATCCGCTACCCGCTATACGCTATACGCTAATTTTTGTGTTGAATACTATGGTCTGAAGCCACGCCCTATATCCGTATTCATTCTCGCCACGGCTTGTTATGCTCGTATGCCTCAAGGCGTTTCTCGTATTCTTTCTTCGCTGAGTCACCCGACCACTCAATCGCCTTCTTCTGATACTCAACTGCCTTCTCAAAAACACCCGTCTCTGCATAAGCGGCAGCAAGAACTGATAAACAAACATCATTATTAGAATCGGTAAGCTCAAATGCTTTTTGGGCCAAGTTGACTGCCTCCTGTCCGTTTCGAAATTCATCTTGCGGGCATGTAGCGTATAAAAAGGCCAATTTAGCATAGCTTGCTTTGAAATTCGGATCTGTCTCAATTGCTCGTTGATAGCTAAGTATCGCGTCTTTATATTGTCCTAAGCCATAGCAAGAACTACCTAATCCCCACAAGATATATGCAGCATAGTTTTCATCTGAATTAATT